>Ga0157376_10000990_pt1 | contig 18525 bp, 21 predicted proteins | sample M45metaG_FD_121801 | JGI IMG/M metagenome (GOLD analysis project Ga0157376, IMG submission 121801) | Miscanthus rhizosphere microbial communities from Kellogg Biological Station, Michigan, USA - M4-5 metaG | ecosystem: Host-associated > Plants > Roots > Rhizosphere > Soil | place: USA: Michigan... | reverse complement strand
GTCGAAACCCAGAGCGTCGCGTCGGTAAGCTGGAGGTCCCAGCGCCCGGAGGCCGGGAGCATCGCCGTCTGCTCGCCGGTCAAGGTCGCGTCGATGAAGTTCGGCTCGGTGACCACAATCGTAAGCGCCTGGATGACCGTCCCGGCTGGCCGGTCCCTGATCTCGGCCTTGACCGCGATCCCGTTGAGATCGACGGGCACGGTCTTCTCCGCGTCCTGCCAGAGCGTGAACCTCCAGGCGTGCGTGTCGCCCCGGTAGATCGCCAGCGAGAAGGCTCCAGGCATCATGGCTTCGTCTCCCGGGTCGGCAAATGCGGCATGCTGCGGGCCTGCGGCAACTGATCCAGCGTCGCCCGCTTTGTACGCCCGCCCTTGGGCACGTTGAGGGCGATCTGATCGGGTTCGCCGTCCATGTAGAGAAGCAGCTTCCCGGCTTTGTTGTAGATGGCGACGAGGGGCATGGTTCAGGTCTGCGTCTTGTTGTCGGTGAGGTAGGCGTTGAGGTAGGTGAGCGTGATCGGCGTGCCGCCGCTAAGGCCCTGCTTCCAGGCGAAAACCGTGATCGTGTGCGAGTTCTTCGTGGGCTTGAGGCTGTACTTCCCGGCGATGGGGTTCTGGATTGAAAACGAGAGATTGGCGCAGCCGACCGCGCCGCCGATGGTGTCCCCGTCGAGCAGGATATTGACGTTCACCGTCTCGTTCGCCGAGCCGTAGACGTTGCCGAAAAGCTCCAGGTCCAGGACGCCGCCGGAGCAATCGACCACGAGGGTGATGATCGTCTGGTTCGCGGTCGTCAGGACCGTGGGGCCTGCCGCATAGCCCGCCGTCCGCTGGGCGATGTTGTTCGCCACGATCTTGTCCGTGGTGATCGTGTTCGCCTTGATGTCGTCGGCCTGGAAGCTCGTCGCGATGACCTTCCCGCCGACCACCGCCAGCGGGAAGATGTTCGGGTCGATCCCGTTGGTGAAGCCGATCTGGTCGGCCTGGAAGGCGATGCTCGAAACCGCCGGGTTCGCCGCGACCTTGATCCCGGCGACGTGGGCATAAGGCCCGGATGGGCCGGAGCCCTGCGAGGAGACGGAGAGGACCCACTGGGCGTTCAGGCCGTTGACCGAGTTCTGGAGATTGGTGATCGAGGCGGTGTTGCCGCCGACCGTGGTCGAGAGGTTGGTGATCTGGGTGGCCAGCGCCGTGTCCGCGTTCGCCCGGACAGTTTGCTCCTGGGTGATCGCGGCGGTGTTGCCGTTCATCTTCGCCTGGAGGCTGGTCTTGTAATCGCCCCAGGTGGTCGTCGCGTCGGCGAACAGGGTGGTGTCCGACATCTGGAAGACCGAGCCGCTCGGTAGCAGCGTGCCGATCAGGTCGATCCGGGTCTTCGAGTAGTCAGCGGACGCGGCGACCGGAAGCAAGTCCTCGGCGGTTTGCGCGGCCTGCTCGCTGGTCGCGAGGCCGAGCGCCGTCGTCTCGTTAAGCTGGTCGATCAACTCCTGCGGCGTCTGCCCGCCGATGTTGGTGACCCCGCCGCTGATCAGGGTGCCGACCGTCACCAGCCCCAGGTCCAGCGCGAGCGCGCCTTCGACGTTGCGCACGGAGCGGTAGCGGACCTGGACGTGGTAGGTCGCCCCGGAGATCACCGAGCGGAATTCCATCCGCCGGGTGGTCGACGGGAACTCCCCGGAGACCCAGTCGCCGAAGACCCCCGGCGCGAGTTGAAGCTGGTACTCCACGATGATGCTGGAGACGTTCGGATCGTTGATCGCGCCGGTGACCCAGATCGCCGGGACCTGCGCGCCGTCCGCCCCGCTCAAGACCCCGCCGGTGGCGACCCAGGTCCCCGCGTCCGGGCGCGCGACATAGGCCGGGTCCTGCGGCTGGAAGCCGGGGACCGGCGGCGGCAGGGTGGTCTTCCCCAGCGCATAGTCGTGCTTCCCCAGGCTCTCCGAGCGGCAAGTCAGCGTGACCCGCCCGGAAAGCAGGTCGAACTCGCGGGTCTGGACAACCACCGTCTGCCCGGAGGCCAGCGCGAACTCGGGCTCGTTGAGGGCGATGCAGTCGCCGGGCCGGATGGCGTGCCAGCGCGGGCCGACCGGGAGGACGATGGGCTCGAACTCGCGGGCGTCCAGGATGTCATAGGTGGCAAGCTGGGCGACCTGCGCGACGTCCTGGACGAGCGGATAATTTCCTTCCTTGCTGCGCAGCCCGCCGTCCGCCGCGATGTACTCGTTGACGAACACCGGATCGGCGGGGACCATTTCCCAGCCGTGGTCTTCGGAGCGGTAGCTGGGGATGATCTGGTTGAGCCGGTCGCGCCGCCGCTTCGTCCCGGTGATCGAGGCCGCGTCGATCAGGTCCGCGCCGACCAGCGTCCCCAGGACCACGCGCGGGGTCCGGACGTAGGCCGAAATCAGCCCGCCCATCTTGATCGGCTCGCCGCCTCCGGCTTGCAGCATCGTGGTCAGCACGTCCCACTTGCCGTCCGACGAGAGGACTTCGCCGCCGATGGTCCAGGCGTTCGCCTCGTTGACGTTCGCGCCTTCCACGAAGGCCGCGACGTCGATGGCGTCGATAGGCGCGCCGATCCCGAAGGACAGCTTTCCGTTGTCGCGCCGACCGATGGCCCAGGAGAGCCCTTGCAGGAACGGATTGGTGTTCCCCGCGAAGCTCCAGGTGGTCTCGTCGTTCCACCGCTGCGGGCCGGAGCCGCCCGGATAGGTGCTGTCCCTGCGCGGGTCGTAGACCGGCGGACCCACCACCACGAACATCGGCTGGGGCATCCCCGAGGGGTACGCCTTGGTGTTGTAGACCAGCGTCCACCAAGCGCAGGCGACGCCGGAGAGCTTGTGGGCGGCGGTCCACTCCGGCATCCAGGCCGGGTCCACGCCGCCGGGGTAGTACGCCTGCGGGTCCGGCTTGAGGCCGGGCGTGGTCCGCAGATACATCGACTGGGCGTATTGCGGCGGCGAGACCACCCCATCGCCCGACAGCACCACCGGGAAGTCCGACGCGGTCAGGCTCTCCAGGCCACCCAGCGGCCCGGCGGTCAGGGCCAGGAGGTAGAACAGCGCGGCGTTCTTGTTGACCTGCCCGGAGGTGTTCGCGTGCAGCACCTTCCCGGCGGTGCCGGAGCGCCCGAGGATCAGCGGAATACCCGCGTTCGGGTCGGCCTGGAGATTGACCTGCGATCCCGCCGCGCCGATCCCGACCTTCGGTTTCGAGAGGAAGGACGACGCGAAGAGGGCCACCGTCGACCAGGACGAGATGGCCGAGGCGATCCCCAGCGCGCCGGTCAGGGACGCCGCCGCCGAGCCCACGGCGATCAGCGCGTTCCCGGCAATCGCGGCGAGCCCGCCGTAGGCCGCGACGCCCAGGCCAGCCGAGACAGCGGTCGCGGCGATGGCCGACCCCGCCGCCGCGATGGCCGCGCCGATAGGCGCTAGGAACGGCATGGGCTGACGCTCCAGGCGGCGGTCGCAAGTTCGAGCTTGGCGGCGATGACCACGCAGGCGTTGCCCTCGACGTCGCCGCTGAACGCCAGCACCCGCCCGTTGCCGAGCGCCACGGCCAGACCGTCCCAGCCGCCCGCGCCAGGGAAGGCGATGAGGTCACCGGCCAGGGCGGCGGCGGGGGTGATCCGGTGCAAGCCCTTCACGCTGTCGATCCAGTCCAGGACCGAGGTCATCTTCCGGGCCTTGAGCGCCCGCAGCGCGGCCCGGTCGGAACGGTAGTCTCCGAACTGCGCGAGGTTCGGCTTGTACCCGGCGCGCCGCAGGACCAGGGCGGCCAGCCGGGCGCAGTCGTTCGTGCCCCAGGCGAAGGGCCGACCGGCGAAGGTGTCGAGGGCTTCCTGGGCGATCTCCACCCGGCGCTGGAGCGGGGCCTTATAGTCGGAGCTTAAGTGCATCGGAGACCACCGCCGGGCGCGGAGTATCCGAGCCCCAAGGAAGCTGTCGCTGGACAGCCGTGACGTACTCGAACCCGAGTTCTCCCGGCCACGCCGACTGGTGGTAGGCGTTCGAGAGCCGGACGCCCTGGGCGTCATCGAACAACCGTTCCCAGATCGAGACGCAGGAGAGGTCCAGCCTCCGGCTCCCAAGCCCGACGTTGAGAACGCCCTGGTCGACCTCCCCGGTGAACACCAGGACCGGGTCGGGCGTGACCGCGCCGGTGAAGGTGTTGAGCGTCCCGACCCAGAGCAGGACCGAGCGGCCCTGCATATCCTCGCCCCCCAGGATCGCGGCGGCGTCTGGGGTCGGCGGATTGATCCCGATGTTCAGCGCCGGGGTCTGGTCGCCCATGCCGTCCGTGACCGGCTCCAGGCCCGCCAGGACGCCGAAATCGAGGTCGCGGCCTAGGAAGGTCCGGCCCGCGAAGGAAACCTGCCCAGCGCCATCCACAAGCCGCAGGAAGCCGACGCTCAGCGCGATCTCCACGGCGACGAACGCCAGGAGCGAAGGCGGGTCGAATTGACCGGCCAGGAAGGCGCTATCGTCAGCCATCACGCGCTCTCGGTGACGTTGAACCGGTGCCCGACGAACCGGAAATATTCGAGGCTCCAGGAGGTGTCATCAACAAAGCCCTCAAGGAACGGGGTGGTGAATTCCATCAGCGACCCGGGCATCGCGACCCGGAGAAGCGGGGCGATCCGCGCGGTCTTCGCCGCTGCGTCGACGGTCGTGATCAGGTGGAGATAATTGCGGTTGCTGTCGTTGAACGAGAACCACATGCCCGGGCTCGGCGCGTGCCCGACGAAGGTGATCGCGGACGAGCCCGCGACCCCGGTCCCGTTCGTCCCGTTCATGAACGTGACGTCGATCATCTGCGGCATGATCAGCCCCAGGGTATCCCCCTCGGCCTCGGCGCGCAGCGGACAGGCCAGCCACTTCGCGGCGCACTCCGCGTCCAGGGACGGAAGCTCGACGCTGGCCGCGTAGCGGGAGCCGAGCCGGGTGATCCGCTGGGTCGGCCCGCCGAGCGGCGAGACGAGGTCGCCGGAGGTCCGGACAAGCTGCGGGGTGACCACCGTCCCGCGCGGAACGACCGGAAAGACGATCATCCTAGCCTCCGGCTTGCCGAGCGAGCGAGGTCCGTGGGCGTCGCCCGGCGCGCCGCTCCGACCGCCACGCCGCCCGCACCCAGCGCGGCGCGGTCGGCGTAGGCCATCAACTGCCGCGCGGCCTGCTCCCAGATCACCGCGCCGCGATTGTCGAAGATGATGGTCGGCGAGGCCGAGGTCCCGCCGCCGATCCCGACGTTCCGCAATGCGGAGTTCGGGATGATCTTCTCGCCGCCCTTCATCACCTTGAGTTCGGGGCCATGCTCGCCGACCACCGCGAGGCCGGGAGCCGCCCAGTTCGTCCCGGCGGCGTAGTGCGGGATGGGAAGCCCGAGCGCACTCAGGATCGGCCCGGCGATGTTCTTCTGGATTTCCGCCGAGAGGATTTGCTGGATCAGTTGCTTGAAGACGCTCGACGCCACGTCGCCGAGGCTCTCGGCGTTAACGGCGGCTTCGGCCAGCCCATCGGAGAGCGACTTCGCCGCCGTCACCCCGGCCTCGGCCATCGTCGTTGAGAGGTCGACGAGGCTGTCGCGGTAGTTCTGGACGGGGTCCTGGAGCGACTTCAATTTCGCCGCCGTCTCGTCGCCCTGCCTGACGCCCAGGATGTCCCGATCCTGGACGGCCTTAGCGAGGGCGGCCCGCGCCGACTTGGAGGCGTCGCTGTCCGGGTCGATCTTCTCGGCGGCCTTGAGGGTCTCCCGGGCACGCGTGATCGTCGCGTCGGCCAGGAGCCGGTCGGCCTGCTGCTGTTCGGCGAGCGCCTTGATCTCGGCGGCGCTGCGATCCTTCGCCGTAAGCGCCAACTCCCCGACCGCCGCGATATGCGCCGCGTCCGCCGCGAGCGCCTGGGCCGCGAGGTCCGTCTGGGCCTGATCGAGGGCTTGTTTCCGCTCCAGTTGCGCGGCCTCGGCGGCGCGCTGGATCGCCAGCTTTTGCTCGAACGCGGCCTGCTCCGCATACGCCTTGGCGTCGGCGAGCTTCTGGAGTTGCTCCTGGGAATTCTTGTCGGTGCCGAGCTTGTTCGCCGCCTCGATAATCTTGGCCTTCTCGATGTCGAGGTCTTTCAGCTTTTTCGCTAGCGCCGCGTCGACCGCTTCCTTCTCGAACGCCTCGCGCTCTTCCAGCGTCGTCGCGAGCGCGGCGCTGGCGTCGGACAGGTCTTTGAGGGCGCTCAAATAGGCGTCCTCGGCCTCCTTATCGAAGGCGAGCGTCTGGTCCTTCTTTTCCTTCGGAGCCTTCGACGTGTCGGCGAGGCTTTTGGTCGCCCCGTGGTGCTTGCCGAACATTTGCTCGTCCATCTCGGCGGCGAGTTCGGCGGCCTGCTTGTCGGCGATCTGGGCGTTCAACTCCGCGAGGCGCTTGACGTCGCCCGCGCGCTTGCCCGGCATCAGGTAGCGGACAGGGTCGCCGCCCTTGCCGGGGTCGGCGTAGAGCCGCGTATTGAGTTCGTCCCTGGCCCGGATCATCGCCGCCGTGCTGCGGTCCTGGATCGGCTTAAAGGCGTCGGCGAGATCGACCGCGACGTCGACCAGCCGCTTCATCTTCGTGAGCAGGTCGAGCAGCACCGGGCCGAGGTCGATCAGCGCGCCCTTAAGCTCGATATCGATGGCCTTGTGGAGGGTCTCGAACTCGTCGTTTAGATCGCCGCCCTTGCGCACAAGCTCGGCGTCCATGACCAGCCCGAGCTTGTGGGTGTCGGCGAGCAATTGCTCCATATCGTCGGAGGGCTTCTCCAGGAGGTCGCGCATCCCGCCGAGCCCGAACTGCGAGAGGATCGCGTCTTGCTGCTCGGTGTTGAGCCCCTGGATCGCCGCCTGGATTTTCTTGATCGCGTTCGTCGCCCCGCCGAGCCGGGTCACGTCGGCGGCGGTGAAGCCCTTCCCGAATAGCTCCCGGAACGCGCGCAGAGCCTTCGGCAGACCGGCTTCGGCCTTGCCGAGTTGATCGTTGAAGGACTGCAACGCCTCATCGGCGTCCTGCTCGTGACCGCCCGCCAGCCGAAGGGCCTCGCGCCACTCCTGCAAGGCGTCCGTGGAGATGTGGAGCCGGTTGGCGGTATCGTTGATGTCGTCGGCGAACTTCGCCGCCTCCCGGGCTCCCCGGAACGCCTCGACCACCGCCGCGATCCCCACCGCCGCCGCGATCCCCGCCGGGCCGAGCGCGCCCAAGGCCGAGCCAACGCCAGGGATCGCCCGCGCCGCCTCGCCCGCCGTCTTCGCGAGGTCGTCGAAGCCCTTGGTGAGCGCGTTCCCCCCAGTCCCGGCCCACGACTTATTGACCTTCGCCGCCGCCTGCTGGTTCTTCTGGATGACCTTGTTAAGCTTGTCGTCCAGCGCCTTGAAGTTGGCGTCGAAGACCACAACCAGCCGGTCGACTTCGGTTGCCATCGGTCAGGCCCATTTCTCGATCAGCGCGTCATGCTCTTCGGGCGTTGGCGCGGCGCTTTCCTGGATGGTGTTCGCGGCGATCCAGCCGTCGCGGGCGGCGAGGAATTCCCAGAACGAGCAGGCGTCGACGGCCTGGGGCGTGAACCCCATCACCGCGCCTGCGCCGTAGAAGTCCGCGAAGCGGAGCTTTCCTCTGGGGAGCGCGCGGTGTTCGTTGTCGTTTGCGGCTCCCCCGAAGGCTCCCCCACGGGCTCTTCCTCCGGGCCGATCATCGAGGCGAGGACGACCTCCAGGGCGAGGTCGATGTTTTCCATCAACGGTCGCTCGTCGTGCAGTTCGCGGAGCAGCCGTCCGGCGGCGGTCGGGTCCATGCCGCCGCCGATCAAGCCGCGATAGAGCGGCTCGCGGACGTCATCGATCCGCCACGCCCCGAGCCCGCCACCGGCCATCAGTTCAAAGAAGCTGGCGGTCGGGGCGCGCTTGCGGGCGAGCGCCCAGGCCGAGAGCCTCGCGGCGATCTCAGCCGGGCCAGCGTCGCAGGTCTCCTGGACCTTCCGCCACTCACCGATCCCCAGCCGGAACCTGCGGTCATCGTCGCCCCAGGCCCGGGTGATCTCCCCGTTCCGGCTCACGCGTGTTCAGGGGTCTTGCGCGCGGCTGCGGCCTTCTCCTTCGCCGCCTGGACATCTAGCGCCGCGACCGCCGTCACGATGATCTCGCCGTCCGAGATCAGGTTGATCGTGGCTTCCATCTTCGCGCCACGGTCGCCGGTGATCTCGAAGTGGGTGAGGTGGAAGAGCCCGGCGAAGATCACGCCGCCGTCCGCAGCCGGGACGTCGACCACGATCTGGCAGTTCCGGGAGAGAGGGTCGGCCAGCCAGTCGGCGAACTCCTGGACGTCGGGCGTGTTGAGGATGCCCGCGCCCTGCGCCGAATAGCTGAGCGAGACCTTCTCGCGGGCGAGCCAGCCCATCTTGTCGGGGTCCTCGCAGTCCGGGATGTTGAAGTCGTTCGTCGCGGCGTCCCCGGCGACCGAGCGCGCGGCGTTGACGGTGCAGAACGCGACGAAGGTCTCGGGCGGGCCATCGGCCTGTCCGACCATGATCAGCAGCTTGACGCCGCGAGCGTGCTTGATGGGTGCGCTAGCCATTTTGGAGAGCCTCCGGTGCAAGGGTGGTGAGGGCGAAATGGAAGGTCAGGACCGAGTGACTTGAGCCGTCCGGATCGGTCAGGTGCCGGGCGTCCACGAAGCGGGCGAGGACCGTGTCGAAGCCCGGGATCGGGAACTCGGGCGCGAAGAGTTGGCGGATCACCCCGGCCATCTGCCGCCCAAGCTGGACGCTGGGCGGGTCGGGCTTCGTCCAAATGTGAACGGTGGCGTAGAGGTCCGAGGCCGAGACGCACTCGTCGCTGTCTTCGATGACCTGATCGTCCCCTATGCGGACGAACGGGAGCGGCGCGTTCTGCGGAACGACCGAATAGACGCGGACCACGCCGCCGGGGAAAAGCGCGGCAAGGTCAGCCGAGGTTCGCAGCGCCGTGTCTTCGGCGGCGTGGAAGGCGGCGGCGGGGTCGGCCATCTCATGCGCCCCCGCTGCCCGCCAGCCCGGCCTTGATCGCGGCCCGATAGGATCGCAGCGTCCGGGCGTGGGCGCTCTTCTTCACCACCCGCTTAGCCGGGAACCAGTAGGGCTTGCCCGCGACGTGCGAGCCGTCCCGCGCCCGGTGGCCGGTCTCCAGGTGCAGCGGGTAACCGTGCTGCCCCGGACCACCGATGAAGACCTCGACGCCGAGCGGGCCGGACTGCGACTGGCCGAGCGTGTCGACCAGATGCCCGTTCTTGTCGTCGGGGTCCTGCGGGACCGCCTGCTTAACCAGCGCCTCGAACTCGTTGGCGCTCTTCTGGTTCGCCTTGAGGATGACCGTCTGGCCCTTTGTCCCGAGGACTTTCAGGAGCTTCGCGCGCAGCCGATCCGCGCCCTCGATCTTGGCGGTGACCGGCATCAGACCGCCGCCTCGACTTCGCGCGCCCGGAGCGCGATCAGGGTGACCACCGCCGCAAGCTCATCGACCGCGACGGCGGTGATCTCGAACGGCCAGCCCAGCCAGACCAGCCGCCAGTCGGTGTCGATCCGGGCCGAGAAGCGGTCCAGGCGCATGGTCACCTCGACCGGCTGCTGACCGGCCACCCGCTGGGCCAGGACCGTCTCGCCCTGGGTCCGGGCCAGGACCCGGGCCGGGGCCGCGAAATCGTCCGTCCAGGGTCCGAGCCGGTCGCCGTTCGCATCGAGAGCGTGCTGCTGTAGGACCACGCTCTCGCGCAGCAGGCCCGCGAGCGCGGGCTGGCGCTTCTGATACATCCGGTTACGTCCCGTGATTGAGGGTCGGGCGGCTGGGCGTCGGGACCTCGACCGCGTCGTCGTTCTCGATCAGGGCGCGGCCCCAGGATCGGCGGACGGAAATGGTGAGGCCGGGCTTGTAGTGGATGCAGACGCGGTGATCGCCGGGCCGAGGGTAGAACCTCCGCTCGCGGACGATCCGAACCCACATCGGCTTAGGCGAGCGCGGGGTCGCGGTAGCGTTCGAGGACCGCCGTGACGTTCGGCGAGAGCAGCGCGTCCTCCGGGGTGCGCCCGTCGTAGAGCGCGGTGAGGACGACGAGGATGATCCCTTTGACCAGGATCGGCGTGGTGGCGGGCGTCCAGGCCGCTGGCGGCTCCGGCGGGACCGAGGGTGCGGGCGGGTCATCCCGCGCCACCGGCGGCGGGGGCGAAGGCGTCACCGGCCCTTCGATGAACGGGCGCTTGAGGTAGTCCACGATGATCGCGGACGCCTGCTCGGCCTTGAACATCACGTCGGCGATCTGCTCGGCGTTCATCGCGGCTTCGTTCAGCCGCAGTTGCGCCATCGCTTCGGCCTGGGAAACCAGCGCGACCATCAGCCGGGGACCTTGATCTGCGGCCCGGCAAAGTCCTTGCCGTCGCGCCCGCGCTTGACCGCCAGCGTCCACGCCTTCTCGCCCTCGCCGGGCTTCGTGCCGGTCTGGCTGTTGCAGACCCAGGACGAGCCCGCGAAGGTCACGCTGTCGCCGGTGGTGTAGATGCGCCCGGCCTCGTAGACGCCGCGATAGAGCATCGCCGGAAGGACCAGCTCAAAGCTCTTGACCTGCGTCCCGCGCATGAAGGCGAGGACCACGGTGCGGCCATCGTCGTGCAAGGTTGCGGAGAGATCATCGAAGCCGAGACCGGGTTCGCCGATCTCTCCGTCCTTGCCGGGCTTCCCATCGACACCGTCCTTGCCGTCCACGCCATCGCGTCCGACCACCGTTCCGGCGGCGATGTTCGAGCCGTCCGCGAGGGTCATGATCAGCGCGCCCGCCCGGTCGATCAGCGCGCCAGAAACGGTCTTCGCTTCCACGGCGTCGAGGCGGTGCGTGATCTCGGCGACCAGGGCGGGATCGGCGTCGACGCCGTCCCGCCCAGCCGCGCCGTCCCGTCCGTCCTCACCGTTTCGCCCGACCACCGGCCCGGCGACGAAGGTCTCGCCGTCCTTGAGCGCCAGGAGAAGCATCCCGCCGTCGCTGACCTCGGCCCCGGCGATAGACCGCGCCTCCAGCCCGTCCAGGCGCGCCAGGATAGGCGAAACGTCTGGCGCGGGTCCTGGGAGACCTTGCGGACCTTCCGGCCCGTCCTGGCCCTTCTCTCCGGCCTCACCCGGCGCGCCGGGATCACCGGCCTTGCCGTCCTGGCCCACCACCACCCCGAGGTTCTGGGTCGAGCCGTCGCCGAAGGTCAGGATCAGCGCACCGCTCCGGTCGATAACCGCCGAGCGGACCCGAGCCGCCGCGATCTGGGCGACCATGTCCTCGCGCAGGCGCTTGAGGACTGGGGCGAGTTCCGCGCTGATCTGCGCGGCCAGGGCGTCGAGGTCAGGCATAGTCGAGAGCCTCCAGGAGCCGCGTCCGGGACACCGCCCCGAGCTTCGCGGCGTCATCGGCAGGAATGGTGTCGGCCTCGGCGGGGTCGCCGCCGTCCGCGCTCTGGTCCGGCGCGGGGAGCAGGCCAGCGGGCGCGCCTACCGCCGGGGTCGGCGGCGCGGCGGCGCGATTGGCGAGCGCCTCCAGGCTGTAATACTGCTGCTGCGCCATCGGGCTATCGCCGCCCGGAACCGGCGGGAGATCGATCCGCCGCCGGGCTTCGTTCGGAGCCATGATCGAGCCCTGAACGCCTTCCTTGAGGACGGTCATCAGCGTGGTGCTGTCCATCCGCAGGAGGTTCTCGATGTCGAACTCGGTGCCGGTCCCGGGCGGGCACTCCAGGCCCTCGTCCTGGCAGAGTTCCGCCGCTTCGATGAGCGACTGGAGGCACTGGGAATAATACTCGACGTTGAGCGCCTGGATGTTGGCGTTGACCGGCAGCGGCCCCAGGCCGGTCTTGTAGGGCGGGACGTGGAAGACCGAGCAGACCACGTCGGCGGTCCACTTAAGCTGGTCGATCAGTTGGCTCTCTTCGGCGGTCATCGCCAGCCGCTCGTACTTGAGCCCGTCGCCCAGGACCGCGACCCGACCCGCGTTGTCGCCGGTGAAGTTCTGCTCCCAGGTGTTCTTGAGCCGGGAGGCGGTGGTGTCGGAGATCGCGCCGGGGGCGGTCAGGATGCCGCCGGGCTGCGAGGCGTTCTTGAAGAACTTCGCCGAGGCCCCTTGGATGGCCGCGCCCTGCGCCGCCGAGGTCGCCGCCGCCCAGATGGGCGAGGTCCCGACCAGCGGGTGATAGATGCAGTTGAAGCGGTCGTGGATGATCTCCCGGGCCGGGACCACGATGCCGCTCTCGCCGATCTGGTGCAGCCGGGAGTAACCCAGTTCGTAGAACACCGATCCGTCGTCGGCGATCAGCGGGCGGGTCCGGTCGGGGTCCAGGACGTATTCCCGGATGACCACGTTGCGCGCGTCGCGCTGCTTGAGGACATAGGTGTTCCCGCGCGTCAGCTTCGACAGGAAGTAGGTCTCCCAGAACTGGATGCGGTTCTGGTAGGCGTTCGGCTTGCGCAAGACCGGCGAATAGGCCGGGCTGGTGACCTCGCTCCAGATATCGTCATCGTCCTGCTGGACGAGCTTCATCCGCAGCTTCGCGATGTCCGAGGCGATGAGCGTGATGCAGGCGTAGACCGCGAAATAGGAAAGCACGGTCTCGCGGTCGAGAACGACGTTCTGCTGCCACGCGCCCGTGAAGCTTTCCATGACCCGCATCCAGCCCCCGCCCGCGACCGGGTCCAGGTCCAGGGTGGCGTTCAGCGGAGACCTTGAGGCGCGACCAGCCCGTCCGAAGATCGCCGGAAGGCGCACTTAGTCGGCCTCGCTCTTGCCCTTCGGAACCGGCTTTGTGACCGGCTCGGGGCTGGCCTGCGGCGCGGCCTTGGCGGGGGTCGGCGTGGGCGCTGGCGGGCGCAGGATATCGGCGAGGCGGCGGTAGCGCGGGTCGGCCTGGAGGGCGTCCACCAGCCGGTGGTCGCGGGCGGTCAGGTGCCGCGTGTTGTACGTCTGCATGATGGGTGTCCAGGCAAGGGGGAAGAGGAACACCCCGACCGGCAGGGCGGGCAGGGCCGGGCCGGTCGGGGTGCCGCTAGGTCTTAGGCGCTAACCCGGTCGCGCCCGGACCCACCGCTGACGCGCTCGTTGCCGCCAGCGCCGCCGGAGAGGGTCGCGCCGCCGGTCGGTTCGCCCCAGTTGACGCCGCCCAGCACAACCACCGCCTCGGGGCGGCGCTTGAGCCAGTTGATCGTCCGCTCGGCGCGGATGGCGACCATGTTGTTCTGGAACATGGAGACCAGCGAGCCGGTGGCGTCGGCGGGCGGGTTGCCGCCGTAGGCCGTGGGCGCGTCCGACATTTCGAGGGTCGCTTCCCGGCTCATATCGACCGCGAAGCCGCCCTCGTCGCCCAGGTAGATTTCCGGGGCGTTGGCGAGGACGACCGTGTCCGCCGGGGCATAGTCCGAGGCGATGATCGGGAAGCCCGCGAGCGAGCCGCCGTTCCGATCCACGCCCGCGAACTCCGGCTGGCCGAGCAGGTTCGTCATCATCCCGAGGCTGGCCGCAAGGTTCGCCTTGGCGATCCAGACCCCGCCGGAGAGCGCGTTATTCCCGGCGGCGTAGGCCGCGTAAGCCGCCTTGATATCGGCCCGCACCGCCTCGGCGTCGTTACCGCTGGACGGGATCGGCACCACGCCGTTGGTGATCGAGGCCGGGGAGATGCCCGCGACCGCCGCCTTCGCCGGGTCCACGAAGTCGCGGTCGAGCCGTTCCTTGAGCGCCGCGACAAGCTGGTCGCGAACGATGGTCTCCGCGTCCGGCGCGGAGCTACGGATGATCTCGTCCGAGAGCGCGCAGAGCGTGGCGACCTTGAGCGGTTCGAGGCTCGACCGGGTGAAGTCGAACTTCGTCAGCGGCTTGGCGCGAGCCTCCCCGACCCAGTAGCCCTGCCCGCCGCTGGTCTGGCCGATCAGAGCCGTCCGGAAGGGGACGTGCCGCAGGTCCGGGATACCGCCCTGGCCGAACCGCCCGAGGATAGTCTGCGGACGCAGGAACTCAACGAAGTCGCCGATGATCGCACCGGCCTCGCCGACCAGCGCCCCGGCCCAGGTCGGGTCGGTGGTGGTGGCCGCAGCGACCGCCGCGCGGACGACTTCGACCACGCCCGGGTCGTTCGGGTAGTTCTTCATCGCCAACGCGATGGTGTCCGTCGCCCCGAGCCCGGCCAGCTTGCCGAGGATCAGGGTTTTGGTCACCCGGGCCATGCGGATACCGGGCGCGCAGCGTTCGGCGGCCCGGACCTGGGGCTCGACCCGGTCGACGTGGACCGGAGCAATCGCGCCCGCATGGGCGACGCCCTGGCGGACGACCGGGGCCGCCGTCGCGGCCTGAGAGGCTTCCAGGCTGCGGAGCCGGGTCAGGTGCGTCTTGGCGCTCTCGATCTCGGCGGTCAGCGTGTCGAACTCTTCGGCCTCGGCGGCGTCCATCGTCTCGCCGCGCTCGCCGGTCACCGTGGCGATCTCGGTGCGGCGGGCGTCCTTGGTTGCGATGGTCTTCGTGAAGTCTTCGATCTGTTCAGCGATGGTGCGCATAGCTGCGCCCTTCCGTGCTTGGGGTTTCGGGGGGTTGCCCGAAGCGCCGGGCAGGCTCTTGACGACGGGAAGGCCGGACGCGGCCCGCGCCCCGACGTCGAAGGATCGGATGTTCGTGATCGTCGCTTCCGCGTTCGCCGGGATGGTGACGGCGGAAAGCTCCATGATCTCGATGGCGGTGAACTTGAGCCCGCCGTTGCCGAGGCTCTCGATCCCGTCATCCAGGATGCGGAAGCCGATGCTCACGGCGCGGATCAGCCCGGCCTTGATCTCGCCCCAGGCGGTGTTGACGCGATCCTGGAGCGGGCCGGGTTCAAGGATTTTCGGGAGGGTGGCGATGAAGGCGATGCCGTCCTTCGTGGCCTTCAACAGCCGGACGGTGCCGATGGGCCGCTCGCTGTCGTGCTGGTGCAGCAGCGGCAGGGGGTTCGTGAACTTCGCGCCCATCGGGTCGACCACGTCGCCCATCCGGTCGGTGGTCGGCGTCGTCGCCATCCCCTCGAACGTCCGCTCGTCCTCGCCGTCCTGGACGGCGCGCACGGTCAGCATCGCGTAAGCCCGCTTGAGCATCGCGTGGTCCTCCGGATTGTCGTAGGGTGGGGGCGGTTGGTAGGCGACCTGGAGCCCGGCGGGATTGCCCCTGCTGCCGGGCTCCTTTTTTTGTCAGACGAAGACCATCTGATATTGCTTCTCGCCCTCGGGCTGGCGCTCCCGGTCCTTGAGACCCAGGACCATCGCCAAGCCGACCGCGCCGTCGATGCGGAACCGGGCCTTGCTCTTATCCAGCTTCCGCCCGCCCGCCGGATCGGTGACCGCAACCGCGTTGCCGACGTTCCAGGTCAGGACCGGGTGTCCGTCGTGGACAAGCTCGTCATGCAAAACCGCGGTTTCGAGCGCGTCGACCGCCGGGCTCATATCCTTGAAGCCCTGGCCCCAGGGGACCAGCCGCAGGCCGTCGCCCGGATCGCCGTCCGCGTGCGCCTCCAGGCCGACCTCATCGAACTCCCGCAAGAGGCTCTGGATGCCCCAGCGGTCGTAGGCCAGCCCCAGGACGTTGAAGCGGTCGAATAGCTCGGCGATCTTCATCGCCACCACCCGGGGGTGGACCGAGCGGCCTGGGATAGCCTCCAGGCGGCCCTGGGACGCCCACAGGGCGTAGGGAACGCGGTCCCGGCGCTCATGCTCCTCCAGGTAGTCGGCGGGCTTGAAGAACCACGCCGCGACCCGGGAGCCGTCCGTGGCCGAAACCGCCAGGAGCGCGCAGAGGTCGATCTTCGCCGAGAGGTCCAGCGCGAGGTAGATGTCCTCGCCGTCGACCAGCGTGGCGTCGCCCTTGCACTTCAACCAGTCGGCCCGGGAGATCACCGAGGCGTGCGGCGAAACCCGCTGGTTCAGGTAGAGATTGCGCACCTTCGGCTCTTCCGCCGGAAGCCGCTTGGCCTTCGCCGCCGCGACCGCAAGCTCATCGAACGACCGGAAGTCGCCGAGCGCCGGGTTCGCCGCGTACCAGCCCTCTTCGTCCTCCAGGTCGCAGTCTTCGGGGGCGGCGTAGAGATGGCAGACCGTCGTCGGGTCCTCGCCGCTCAAGCCGTCATCGATCAGCTTGGAGCAGATGTGTTCCGGGTCGTTCGACTGGGTGGAGATCGCCAGGAACAGCGGCTCGGCGCGGGCCGCCATCGACGTATCCAGGACGTCGTAGAGGTCCCGGTTCCGGGCCTGCGCAAGCTCATCGAAGATCACGAAGGTCGGGTTGAGGCCGTGCTTCGTCCCGACCTCGGCGCTCAGCGCCCGGTAAAAGCTCCCGTTCGAGTAGCAGGCGATGGTCTTGGTGGACGCCACCACCCGCAGGACCGCCAGAAGCTCCGGCTCGGCCTCGACCATCTGCTTGGCCATCTTGAAGACCTGGGCGGCCTGCTCGCGGTCGTTCGCCGCGCTGTAGATTTCTCCGTTCCGTTCGGCTTCCGGGCCTACGAGGTGAACCAGGACCAGGGCGGCGGCGATCAGCGTCTTTCCGTTCTTCCGGCCCAGCGAGAAGATCGCCCGGCGGACCAGCCGGGAGCCGTCCGTGTGCTGCGGGGCGTAGACGTCGAAGATGAACTCGCGCTGCCAGTCCCGCAGCCGGATGGGCCTGCCCTCGCCGACCCCCGAGGGGACCGTCAAGTTCTCGATGAAGGCGCAGACCCGTTCGGCGCGCTCTAGGTTACGAGACGAAGCTGCGCGCCGCCGAGCAGTCCTCCGAACTTGCTTCCGGCCCCGGCTCCGTCCGGCATTTCCAGGCGGGTTCGCGCGCTGGGCGACATGCCCAGCCGGTCGCTTGCCCGAAGGATGATCTCCGACTGTTTGGCGATGGTGGCGAGGCTGGGATGGCTGATCTTCTGGCCCATCGAGCCGGTGGCCGTCATCCCCTCCCGAGCGACCTGCGCCAGGGCGTTTCGGAACAGAACCCATGCGACGCAATAGACCGCGAGGACCGGCGCATCGGCGGCGGTGTAGAGGCCGTCCGGCATCGCGCCCACGGTCCTATCCCACTCGATAGCCGCCTCGCCGGTCACAAACTCCGGCTTCACCAGCGGCCCGGTCGGCTGCGGCTCCCTTTCGTTCAGCGGGCGGCTCTTGCCCGGGACGCCCTCAAGCTTCCGCAGCTTCGTGGGCTTCGGCGACGGCCCCTTGATGGTCATCGGCGCGGTCCTTCTCGATCTCGGCGAAGGTGCGCCCGTCGAGCGTCGCCTCCTGGCCGGTGAACGCCTGCCAACGGCGGATGGTCACGTCGACATAGGCCGGGTTCAGTTCGACCGCGTGGCAGACCCGCCCGGACTGCTCGGCGGCGATGATCGTGGTGCCGGACCCGACGAACGGGTCGTAGACCGCCTGCCCGGGCGACGAGTTGTTCTCAATCGGGCGGCGCATGCACTCGACCGGCTTCTGGGTCGAGTGGCCGGTCTCGTTCTTGACGTGGGCGATGCTCCAGAGCGTCGACGCCGACTTCGACCCGATCCAGTGCCCGGTCTTGCCCTTGCGGACGGCGTACCAGCACGGCTCGTGCTGCCAGTTGTAGTGGCCCCGGGAGATCGCAAAGGACGACTTCGCCCAGATGATCTGCGAGCGGACCTCGAACCCGGCGGCTTCGACGGAGACCTGGACGGCGGCGGCGTGGCGGCCCGCGTGCCAGACGTAGGCGACGTCGCCGGGGTAGAGCGCCCAGGCTTCGGACCAGTCCAGGCGACCATCGTTCTGCACCGCGCCCAGGGCCGAGGGCGAGAAGCCGATGAGGCCCTTGCGCGCCGCGTCTTCCCTCCAGGCCGGGTCGTACTCGACCCCGTAGGGCGGGTCGGTGACCATCAGGTGCGGGACCACCCCGGCCAGCGCCTTGGCGACCGCCTCCGGGTCCGTGGCGTCCCCGCAGACCAGCCGATGCGCGCCGAGCGCCCAGACCTCGCCAAGCCGGGAGACGATACGGTCCCCCAAAGGGGGAGTGTAGTCCGGATCGGTCAGCCCTTCGTTGCGGTCGGCCAGCAGATCGGCAAGCTCGGCCTCGCCGAAGCCGATGAGGTCTAGCTCGAACCCCTCGGTCGCGAGGTCGCCCATCTCCACCCGCAGCAGGTCCAGGTCCCAGTCGGCGTTCTCGGCCAGCTTGTTGTCGGCGATGACATAGGCCCGCTTCTGGGCTTCGCTCCACCCCCGGGCGACCATCACCGGCACGTCCGTCAGACCTAGCTTCAACGCCGCCATGACCCGGCCATGACCGGCGATGATCCCCCCCGCCTCGTCCACCAGAACCGGGATCGTCCACCCCCACTCCTGGATCGACCCGGCGATCTGCGCGACCTGGGCTTCGGAGTGCGTCCGAGCGTTCCGGGCATAGGGGACGAGCCCCGCGACCGCGCGCCGCTCAACAGCATCGGCGGGCCAGAGTTTCACGGGGCCATCCTGAAATCGGGGTCGGTACTCGGGGAGTTTTGTTAAAAAG
>Ga0157376_10000985_pt1 | contig 18548 bp, 25 predicted proteins | sample M45metaG_FD_121801 | JGI IMG/M metagenome (GOLD analysis project Ga0157376, IMG submission 121801) | Miscanthus rhizosphere microbial communities from Kellogg Biological Station, Michigan, USA - M4-5 metaG | ecosystem: Host-associated > Plants > Roots > Rhizosphere > Soil | place: USA: Michigan... | reverse complement strand
ATAAAACTTGCCGCTTCGGTAAATTTCTTAAGTCTCGATACATTTTAGGCGCAAAAAAACTAGACCAATGAGCTATTACGCTTTCTTTAAAGGATGGCTGCTTCCAAGCCTACCTACTGGTTGTCATAATTTTTCTACTTCCTTTTTCACTTAGAATATTATTTAGAGACCTTAGCGATCAATCTGGGCTGTTTCCCTCTTGACAATAGACCTTAGCGCCTAATGTCTGTCTATTTAAATTACGTTTTTTTGTATTCGGAGTTTCCAAGAATTCAGTAAGTTTTTACACCCCTTAGCTCAATGAGTGCTCTACCCCAAAAAAAGATTTTAAATGCTCTACTTCAATAGATTTCGCGGAAAACCAGCTATCTCTGAGTTTGATTAGCCTTTCACTCCTAACCACAAATCATCTCCATATTTTGCCACATATGTGAGTTCGATCCTCCAAATAGTTTTACCTATTTTTCAATCTGTTCATGGTTAGATCACTCAGTTTCGGGTCTTATTTATATAACTAAAAAGTCTTTTAAAACTTGATTTATCTACGCCTATTTTACAAAATTAAGCTTGCTATAAAAATAAACTTGCTGGCCCATTATGCAAAAGGTACACTGTTACTTTTTAATAAAGTTCCAATTGATTATTAACATTAAGTTTCAGAATTATTTCAAACTCAAAAGTTTTTTTTCACCTTTCCTTTACAGTACTTGTTCACTATCGATCATTAATTTTTTAAGGTTTTGAGGGTGGTTCCCCAATATTCAAAAAAGATTACACATACCTCTTTTTACTATTATAAAATTTTAAATTATTTTACGGGACTTTCACCCTTTTAAGTAAATTTTTCAAAATTTTTCAAATAATTTTTTTAAATTTTTATAAACCTAATTTCCATGTTCATTCGTCATTACTAACGGAATCTCGTTTGATTTTTATAACAGTTATTTAGATATTTCAATTCACTGTTTTTCAAATTTTCACAAAGAAAAAGTTTTCTTTAGGAAATCTATATTTCAAAATAAAATATTATTTTTTATAGCTTTTCGCATTTTTTACGTCCTAAAAATAGAATTAATGCCAAGGCATCCACTTAATGCTTTTATTATTAATACTTAAACCATTTAAATAGTTTAAATTTTTATTTTTTTTTTAAATATTCATTAATTAATTTTAAATTTAAATGGAAAGGGTATAAAATATTTTTTAAATTAGGTTTTTTAAAAAAAATACCTATTTTTTTTTTTTTATTTCGATGTAGATACCCAGTTATTAATGGTTTTGACGGTCGTTTTTCACCTAATATATAATAAATATTATTTTTATTTTGATAAGAATATTTATTTTTTTTTTTAAAAGGATATTTATTTCTAATTTTATTAAAATGTTGTTTATTAAGTTTTTTATTTTTTTGCATAATTATTTTTTAAAATATAAATAATATCACCTTTTTGTAATAAATAATTAGGTTTACTAATTATTTTATAATTAACTTTAATTTTATTATGATTAATTAATTGTTTTGCTTGAAAAATAGTTTTTACTAATTTTAATCTTACAAGATTTATATCTAAACGACTTTCTAATAAAATAAGAAATTTTTCAAAAATATTTATTTTATTTTTTTTTTTAGATAATTTTTTAAATAAATTTTTTATTTGATATTCATGTATACAACCGTAAAAATTACGAAATTGTTGTTTTTCAAATAATCTTTTTTGAAAAAATTTTTTCCGTTTTTCAGGTTTTATTTCTTTTCGATATCTTAATTTTTTTTTAAATAAATTCCATTTTTTTGATTTTAATTTTAATAAGTTTAAATTTTTATGTATATTCCGATTATTTTGAAAACATATCTTATTTCGTGGTTTTAATTTATTCATACTTTTTATTAAAATATTTTACGTAATAAATACATTAAAGTATATATTGATTGAATATTTTTAGAATTTGTTATTATAGGATAATTTATATTATTTAAAGTTTGAGTAGTATTTATTAATGAAATAATTGGTATTTTTAAACTTGAAAGTTCTTGTTTTAAAAAAATATCTTTAACAGAACTTTTAATAATCAAAATTAATTTAATTTCATTTTCTTTAAATAAATAATTAATTATTTTATTAAAAGTTGTATTATTAATTTGATTTGTAATTAAACCATTAATCCATTCTGTATTAAAAAAAATAATATTAGAATTTTTTTTTATAAAAGGTGTAGTTAATAAGAATTTAACTTCATCAGAATTTCCTATAATTAAAATTTTTTCATTTTTTTGTAATGTATATTTTATTAATTTAAAAATACGTTTTAAAAAAAATGAAACATCTTTTAAATTAATTATAGTATAATCATATCTAATTCCAAAAAGAAAAGGAAAAATATCTTTATTTGTATAAGTAGATAATTCTCCATACATATTTTTAGATTTAAATAATAAATTTAATAAAATATTATTATTTTTAAATTTTTGTTTTTGTATCATATTTAATTATTTTTTACTTTTTTTACCTTCTTTTTGTAAAATTTTTTCATTTTTTAATAATAAACCTTTACCTTTATAAGGTTCAGGTTTTTTATGATTTTTTATATAATGTACAAATTGATTTAAAGCTATAAAATCTATACTACTAAAAATTAAAATATTAGTTTGGTTTATAATTTTAATATTATCAGGTATAAGTATTATTATATTATGACTAAATCCTAATTTTAAGATTAATTTATTTTTTTCAATATTAGTTTTAAAACCAATACCTTTTAATAATAAACTAGTTTTAAAACCTTGTAAAATACCTCTTATTTTTATTTTAATTAATTTATTATATAAATTTAAAATACTTTTTTTATTTTTAACTAAATTAATACTTATTAATAATTTATTTTTTTTTATAAAAAAATGAATATCTTTAATAACAGATAAAGTTAATAAATCTAAAGATGTTTCAAAAAAAATTTTATTTTTTTTATTAAAAATTTTTATTTCTAATGGAATAAAAAAAATTTTATCAATAAAAAAGGGTTGAATATTGCCTAAAGGACTTTCAAAAAAAATTTTATTTTTTAATTTAATATCTTTTTTTAATATTGTAATCATAATTTTCTAAAAAATTCTACAAATTAATTCTCCTCCAACATTTAATTTTTTAGCTTGTAAATCAGTTAAAATACCTAAAGATGTTGAAATAATATAAAAACCTTCTTTTTTTTTATATAAATCTTTATTATTTATATATAAACGTTTTCCTGGTTTTGATAAACGTACTATTTCAGTAAGAACTGCTTTATTTTTTTTATATTTTAAAAATATATCTAATTGATTTTTTGAATTTATTTTATAACTTTTTATAAAACCTTCATTCACTAAAATATTTAAAATATTTATACTTTGTTTTGATTTTTGTTGTACTATTTTTGATTTTTTTGCTAAGTAACCGTTTTTTATTTTTGAAAATAAATTTGAAAGAGTATCTGTTATAATCATATAATAAAATTACCAACTATATTTTGAAACACCTGGTAAAAATCCTATAGAGGCTAATTTACGTAATTGAATTCTAGAAATTTTAAATAAACGATAAATACTTTTAGATCGTCCTGTTAAAATACATAAATTTTTAATTCTAGTAATAGAAGAATTTTGATGAAAAAAAAACCATTTTTGTTGTAATTTCCATCGTAAATTTTTTTCAATATTTAAATTTTTTGAAAGAATTTTTAACATTAATCTATTTTTTTCTAAATTTTTAAATAAATATCGTTGTTTAATATTTTTTTTTATTTTTTTTTGCATAAAATATTTATAAAGAAGTGTGGAGATAATCGGATTCGAACCGATAACCTTATATTTGCAAAACATATTTTCTACCAGTTGAAATATACCCCCTATAAGTGTATTGGGGTTTGAACCCAAGACCATCGGATTAAAAGTCCGGTGCTCTACCAACTGAGCTATACACTTATTGAAATTAATTAATTATTACAAAAATTTTTTTAAATAATAAAAATTTTTGATTTAAAATAATATTAATTTTTTGTTTTAATAAATTATTAAAAATTGGAATTTCTTGTATTTTAATTTTTTGTTTTTTATTATAAATTGATAATTTTTTTATAATAAATAATTCAAAATTAGAACAAAAAGTTTTATAAGAATTATTAAAAAAAAATATTATATTATTTTTTTCAAAATTAATTTGATTTTGTTTTTTATTATCAAAAATTATTTTTTTTTTTCTAAATTTTAAATTATAACAAATTTTAGGTAAAAAAAAATAAGTTATAAAAAAATAAAAATTAAAAAATAAAAATAAAAACCATGAAACTTGATTTAAAAAAGAAAATTGATCGAATTGTGGCATAATTTATTTAAAAAATTTTATTTCTTAAACATATATTTTTCTTGAAAGAAAACTTTTTATTTTAAATTAAATTATTCTTTTTTAATTTTTGTTGATTAATAATTGTTTGAATATATGAAAGTCTTGATAATTCTTTTTTCTTTTTTTTTATATTATTGATTTGAAAATTTAAATATTTTAATTTATAAGAATTAATTAAGCGTATAACATTAATTCTTTTTTTATAAAAACCTTTTTTATTATTTTTATTAAAATAAAATTTTTTTTTATATTTTAATGCATTATTTAAATTAATAGGTTTCATAAAAAATACAAATCCTAAAATAGAAATAAAAATTTTTTTATTATTCCAATTTCCCCCTAATAAACGTCCTTTAATTAAATTTTTTTTTTTTAAAATATATTGAAACATTAATTTATTAAATTGATATAATATATTATAAGTTAAATTATAGTTAAATAATATAATATTTTCATATTTCATTTCTATTGTTGAAATATCATCAATTTTTATTAAAGTAAATGGTAAATAAATATTTTTATAATTATTAAATTCAATTACATAAGATTCTAAATTTAAATTATTATATAAAATTTGATTTTCAAATAATTTTTTTTTTAATTTAAATTGTTTTTTTTTTAAAGAATTATTTTTTAAAAATTGTTGATAATGTACTAAAGTATTAATTTTTTGTTTTTTTAATTTTGTCATTTTAAATAAAATTTTTTAGGCCTAGTAGGATTTGAACCTACAACTATACCGTTATGAGCGGTATGCTCTAACCAATTAAACTATAAGCCTTATTATTTATAAATAAATTTAGTTTTAACAGGTAATTTATTAGAACCAGCTTTTAAAACTTTTTTAGCATTTTCTAATGAAATACCACTAATTTCATATAAAATTTGACCTCTTTTAACTTTCGTTATCCAAAATGAAACAGCACCTTTACCCTTTCCCATACGATTTTCAGTAGGTTTAGCAGTTACAGGTATATCGGGAAAAACACGAATCCAAAGAAATCCTAATCTTTTCATTTTTCTAATAATTATTTGACGTGTCGCTTCAATTTGTCTAGATGTTAATCGAGTTTCTTCTAAAACTTTAATTGCATATTTACCATAAATAATTTTATCTCCTTTTGTGGTTTTTCCTACAAGTTTACCTTTAAATTGTTTTTTATATTTAGTTTTTTTTGGAAATAACATAATTAAAAAATCTTAAAATTTTTTAGGTTTTAAAAAAACCCACAATTTAATACTACAAATTCCTGAAGGTGTTTTAAATTCATTAAAATGATATTTTATATCATATTTTAAAGTATTTAAAGGAATTTTTCCTTTTTGAAAAATCATTTTTTTTTTTCGTTTTGATTTATTTAAACGTCCTTTAAATTGTAAACGATAACCAATAAAATTAGAAAATATTTTAAAAAATTCTTGTAACATATTATCTATATTAGTAATAAATTTTTTATGAGTTTTTTTTTTTTCTAATATTTGTTTAATATAAAAAGTAATTATATTTATATTTTTTGTATAAAAAGCGTAACTAAAATTATAAATCATTTTTTTAACTGATTTTGTAATTTTTTTTTGTTTTTTTAATCTTTCAAAAATTTTTTTTAAACTTTTACGTAATTTAATAAATTCAAAAAAATAAACATTTTTTATAAATAATTTAATATTTTTATTAGGGTAATAAGAATTTAACTGATTTATAATATTATTATAAGATAATTTATAATATTTTTTTGAATTTTTTTGTATATAAACATATATATTAATATTATTTGATGTTTTTATAATATTTATATCTATTAATTTAATATTTTTATAATTAAAAATATTTGTAAAATATTTTTTAATTTCTAAATCAAAATGTAATAAATTTGAATATTCATCATCCTGAACAATCCATTGTGAATTCCAATTTTTTTTTTTATTTAATCTTAAACTAAGTGGTATAACTTTTTGACCCATAATTTATTTTTTTTTCTTATAGATATGTTTTTTGCGTGTATTAATAAATTCACCAAATTTAAAACCAATCATTTTATCATTTATTTCTAAATTAATAAATATTTTACCATTATAAATACTTACTGAATGATTACTATATTCAGGTAAAATTGTTAAATTTTTATTAGTTATTTTCATCCAATTTTTTTTTTTTATTAAATTAACTTTAAAAAATGGACCTTTATATTTACTTCTAGACATAATTTATTGAATAATTAATTTATTTTTTTTTCTAGTAGGTTTTCCTTTAGTAATTTTACCTTGAGGAGTTACAGAAGGTCGACCTCCACTTGTTTTACCTTCTCCACCTCCATGTGGATGGTCAACAGGATTTTTAGCTACACCACGTACACTCGGACGTTTATTTAACCAACGTGAACGTCCTGCTTTTCCTAATTTAATTTTTTTATGATTAGTGTTAGATACACTACCTAAAGTAGCATAACAAGTTAATAATATTAATTTTAATTCACCGGAATTTAAACGAATTCTAGCGTATTTATTATTAATTTTTTGAATTAATTGTGCAGATGTTCCAGCACTTCTTATTAATTTTCCTCTTGATTGAGGGTATAAACTAATATTATGAATTAAACTTCCAATTGGTATATTTTGTAAGGGTAAAGCATTACCAACCTGTAATTCAGCATTAGGTGAACTTTTTATATATTGATTAATTTTTAAACCTTCAGGAGCCAAAATTAAATAAATATTAAAATTATTTTTAATATAAGCAATATGAGCAGAACGATTTGGATCATATAAAATTTTAATAACATAACCTTCTATATTTTTTGATCTATTAAAATTAATTTTTCTATATAAACGTTTATGTCCACCACCTCTATGTTTTACAGTAATTTTACCTTGATTATTTTTACCATTAGCACGTTGAAAACCTTTTGTTAAAGATTTTATTTTAAAAATTTTGGTTAAATTATTTTTTTTTAATAAAAATGTTTGACGTTGTGATGGGGTTATAGGATTTATTTTTTTTTCTATCATTTTATATGGTATATAGATAAAATCTATTATGTTATATATTTTTAATAAAACAATTTCAGATTCAAAAAGTATTTTATATTCATTAACCATATTATATGGAATTAATAAATATCAATCTAAAAAAATTTGTAAAAATATAGGAATTAATCCTCAAATCACTCTTAATAAACTTAAAAACAACCATGTAAACCGACTAGTTAATTATATAAATAAAAATTTAAAAATTGAACAACTTCTAAAAAAATTGAAAATTGAAAAATTAAATGGATTAATAGAAATTAAAAGTAATCGTGGAATTAGACAAAGTCAAGGATTACCTGTTAGAGGACAACGTACACATACAAATGCAAAAACGTCTAAAAAATTAAAAAAAATTTTTATTCAGAAACGATTTTCGCGTGATAAAAAACCATTCAAAATCAAAAATAAAAAAAGAAAATAAAATTATTTTATGAATAAAAATAAATTTAAATATAATTTAAAAAGTAAATTTAAAAAATCAAAAAATATTAAACAAAAAAATTTTTTAATTCTAGCTAATTTACATATTACAGCTAGTTTAAAAAATACTATTCTTAGTTTAACTAATTATAACGGAAATCTTTTAAAACAATGGTCAACAAAATCTTTAAAAAAAACAAGATTTAAAAAAAATACACCATATAACGTTCAATTACTTGTTTATAAAATTAATAAATATCTTCAATTTAAAAAAATAAAAAAATTAAAAATTTTTTTACATGGTACAGGTTTAGGTAGATATAATGTTTTAAAAAATATAAAAAAAAATAAATTTCAAATAAAATATCTTTTAGATAAAACAACTAAACCATTTAACGGTTGTCGTTTAAAAAAACAAAAAAGACGTTAATTAAAAATTAAATTACTACGGATAGATGATCGAGTGGTTTAAGGTATCAGTCTTGAAAACTGAAGTATGTAATAATACCGTGGGTTCGAATCCCACTCTATCCTTAAAAAAGCTAGAGACGGATTTGAACCGTCATTAAAGGATTTGCAGTCCTATACATTACCGTTATGTTATCTAGCCAAAAATTTCAAATTTAACAGATGAATAAAAATAAAAAATTTTTTACTTATAAAAATAAAATTATTCTAACAAATGGAGCTTCTTTAAAAATAACATCTATTAAATTTTTAAAAAATTATCAATTAAATTTAAAAATATTTAAAGAAAATAAAATTATTTTAACTTCAGATATTAATTTAAATAAAAATAAATTAAATTTTTTAAAAAAAATAAAATAATATAATATTATTTATTTATATTTTTTAATATAAATTGAGATATAAATAAAAATTTCAAAAATTAATATAAATAATAAATATATTAAAAAAAAATTAAATATATCTGGTGGTGTAATTAAAGCACTTAAAAAAATTATTTTTAAATAAAAAAACTTTCTTAAATTAATAATTATTTTAATTTTAAAAATATTATTAAAAATTAAAAAAAATAATATAAAAAAATAAATAAATAATATAAATATATAAATAAATGAAGAAAAAATAAAATTAAAATAATTATTAATTTTTGGTTCAAAATAAATTGTTAAAATATATAAATTTGTAAAATTTAAATTTAATAAAAAATTCCAAATATAAGGTATAATATGTGTAAAAATAAAATTTATTAAAAAAAAATTAAAAAATAAAAATAAAACATAAAATTTAATAAACATAAAATTTTCAAATTTATATAAACCTTTTGATAAAAAGCACCAAATTAACAAAATACTTAATTGAATTGATAAAAATGTAGAGATAAAAACGGCTATAAAAATATTAGTAATAAAAATTTCAGTAATATTAGTAAAAATAAAATATTTCAACATATTTTTATTAAGTAAATTATTTACTAATAAATATATTAATTGATCTGAGAAATAATATGAAATTAAAAAAAGATAAAAAAAAGTAATTAAAATTAAAATAAAATTATATTTTAATTCAAGAAAATGTAATTGTAAATAAGTTATTATTTTATTTATTTTCATAAATTTTTAAATTAGCCTACTTGGTGAAATTGGTAAACACGATAGATTTAAAATCTATTCTTATTTTAAGGTTATTGGTTCAAGTCCAATAGTAGGTAATATCAAAGTGGTGAAATTGGTAAACACATTACATTTAGAATGTAAAGCTTAAAAGCATTAAGGGTTCAAATCCCTTCTTTGATAATTTCTATAAAGATATATATATTTTGAAAAAAAATATATTCTTTTAGTGAAAATAAATTCAAATTTTATTTAAATTTTATCATATGAATATGATTGATATATATATTAACAATATTAAATTAAAAGTTAATAAAAATTTAACAGTATTACAAGTTTGTAATACAATAAAAATAGAAATTCCTAAATTTTGTTTTCAAGAAAATTTACAAATAGCAGGTAACTGTCGTATGTGTTTAGTTGAAATTGAAAATTCCCCTAAACCTGTCGCATCATGTGCTATGCCTTTAACGCCTAATATGCGTATTTTTACAGATACACCTTTAGTACAAAAAGCACGTGAAAGTGTTTTAGAATTTCTTTTAATAAATCACCCATTAGATTGTCCCATTTGTGATCAAGCATCTGAATGTGATTTACAAGATCAAACAATGATTTTTGGATCAGATCGTAGTCGTTTTTTTTTTAAAAAACGTGCTGTTGAAGATAAATATTGTGGTCCTTTTATTAAAACAATAATGACTCGTTGTATACATTGTACACGTTGTGTACGTTTTGCAAATGAAATTTGTGGAATTGATGATTTAGGAACAACAGGTAGAGGAAATCAAACAGAAATTAATTTTTATTATCCAAAAATCTTTAATTCTGAATTTTCAGGTAATTTAGTTGATTTATGTCCTGTAGGTGCTTTAACCTCAAAACCTTATACTTTTAAAGCCCGTTCTTGGGAATTAAAAAAAAAAGAAGGTATTGATATTTTAGATGGTATAGGTTCAAATATTAAAATTGATATTTTTAATAATGAAATTGTACGTATTTTACCTAAAACTAATTTTGATATTAATAAAGAATGGATATCAAATAAAACAAGATTTTTTTTTGATAGTTTAAAATATCAAAGATTACAATACCCTTTATTAAAAAATGATAAAAATAATTTTGATAAAATTTCATGGTTAGATGCTTTAAATATTATTAATCAAAAATTAATAACAACGGATAGTTCTAAAATACAAAGTATTATCGGAGATTTAACTGATTTAGAATCAATTTTTTTATTAAAAAAAAATTTTAATAAATTAGGAATTTCAAATATAATTTATGAAGATTTTTTAAAAAATCAAAATATTAAAATAAATACGGATTTTAGTTCAAATTTTTTATTTAATAATACATTAAAATCGATTAATGAATCAGATCTTTGTTTAATAGTTGGGAGTGATATACGTAAAGAGGGGTCAATTTTAAATATACATTTAATTAATAGATTAAAAAAGGGTAATTTTAAAATTGCGTATATAGGTAATAAAATTAATTTTACTTATCCAATAATACATTTAGGATTAACATTTAAAAATTTAATACATATTTTATTAGGAAAACATAATTTTTGTAAAACTTTAAAAAAAGCAAAAAAACCTTTAATTATTATCGGTGAAAATTTTTTAAATCAAAAAAATGGATTTTTTTTATTATCAAAATTAAAAACTTTATCTTTTTTAAAAAATAATATTAATTTTTTTAATTCTAAAACATCTTTTATTAATTTTTTAGAAACTACTTTTACTAAATCAAATAATTCATTAAATAATTCAGAATTATATTATTTATTTAATACAAATCTACAAAATAAATTAAAAAAATTGTCAAAAAATAAATTTATTATTTATCAAGGACATCATTTTACTAAAGATGCTCAAAATTCAAATTTAATTTTACCTGGTTTAACTTTTTTAGAAAAAAATGGTATTTATATTAATTTAGAAGGTTTAATTCAAAAAAATGAACAAATTTTAAATTTAAATACTGAACAACGTAAAGATTCTATTATTTATAGAAATATTTATAAATTTTTAATAACTAAAAATCAATCTCAAGCTAATTCATTTATAAAAATGAAAATTGTTTTACCTTATTTATTAAAAAAAAAAATAAAACTTATTAATAATTTCAATTTTAATAAAAAATATTTAAAAATTAATATTAATTTTTTAGATTCTTTAATAAAAAATAATTATTATACTAATATATTAGAACAATATTCTAAAATATTGATTAATTCTAATAAAATTATAAAAAACCAATCAAAATATTTATGATATACACAATTTCAAAATTTTTAATTTTCGTAATTCCTTTATTAATTGCTGTAGCTTATTTTACCTTAGTTGAACGTAAAGTATTAGCTTCTATTCAAAGAAGGAAAGGACCTAATGTTGTAGGTACTTTCGGATTATTACAACCCTTAGCTGATGGTTTAAAATTATTTACTAAAGAAACTATTTTACCAAGTAATGCTGATGTAATTTTATTTATATTTGCACCTATTTTAGCTTTTTTTTTAAGTTTATTAAGTTGGACTATAATACCTTTAGGTTCCGGTATGTTTTTTACTGAATTAAATATAGGTGTTTTATATTTATTAGCAATATCGTCATTAGGTGTTTATGGTATTATTATTGGTGGTTGGTCAAGTAATTCGAAATATTCCTTTTTAGGGGCATTAAGATCAACAGCACAAATGATTTCCTATGAATTAACAATAGGATTTTCTCTTTTATCTGTAATTGTATGTGCAAAATCTTTAAATTTAATTTCAATAGTTTTAGCCCAAAAAAATATATGGTATTGCTTTCCACTTTTTCCTCTTTTTTTAATTTTTTTTATATCATGTTTAGCAGAAACAAATAGACATCCATTTGATTTACCTGAAGCTGAAGCTGAATTAGTTTCAGGTTATAATGTAGAATATTCTGCAATGGGATTTGCATTATTTTTTTTGGGGGAATATGCAAATATGTTGTTGATGAGTAGTTTAACTACTATTTTGTTTGTAGGTGGTTGGTTAGCACCTTTCCCATTTAGTATTAAATTTATTAATTTTTTACCCGGATCTTTTTGGTTTAGTATTAAAATATGTTTCTTTGTTATATTATTTATAGTAGCTAGAGCTATTTTACCACGATATCGTTATGATCAATTAATGCGATTAGGATGGAAAGTATTTTTACCTTTTACATTAAGTTGGTTTTTTTATACAGCAAGTATTTTAATTAGCTTTAATTGGCTAATTTAAATTAAAATATGAATATTTTAAATCATTTTTTTTTTAATTTTTTTTTATTTTGTCTAGGATTATTTGGTATAATTCTAAATAGACAAAATATTATAATTATTTTAATGTCTATCGAATTATTATTATTATCAATAAATTTAAATTTCATTTATTTTACAGTTTTAATTGATGATATAGTAGGTCAAGTTTTTTCATTATTAATTTTAACAGTAGCAGCAGCTGAATCTGCCATAGGTTTAGCTATTATGATAGTTTTTTTTAAATTATCTGGCGATATTTCAATTTATAAAATTAATTTATTATCATTATAGTTTTAATACTATAATATTATTAAATTAATTTATATTTATTAGAATTAATTATATCGTTATACTTAATAATTAAAAATTATTAAATACAATCTCTTGGATTTGAACCAAGATTTTAAAGCTTAGAAGGCTAATACTCTACCAATTAAGTTAAGATTGTTTTAATAATTTTTAATTATATTTAGAATGGATATTAAAAATAGCTTTGGAAGAGTTTCTTGAAAGTTGTTTATAAATATTTTGTTTAAAAATATTTTTTTTTTCTTTTTTTGTTAAAGTTATTGCACCTATTAAAGCTATTAATAATATAATACCTGCAACTAAAAAAAAAAAAGAATAATAACTATATAAAATTTGACCAATTGTTTCAATATTAGTAATTGTATCTATATAAGTAATAATATTTTTAACAAAAGGTTTTATATCAATAAATAACCTAAAGATACCTTTCATACTATCTTTAAAATAAAATAAAGTATGTACTTCTTTATTGAAAAAAGAATTATTTAATAAATAATAATACGATGTAAAAGCTTTACTAAACATAACAAATGTTTCTAAAAAAAAAATAAAACTAATCAAAAAAATAATAGGTAAATACCCGTAATTATTATTATTTTTATTTTTATCTATTAAAACATTAACGTCTAACATCATAATTACAAATAAAAATAACACAGTAATAGCTCCTACATAAATAATTATTAACATTATAGCTAAAAATTCAACTTTTGAAATTAATAATAAACCAGTTGAATTAATAAAAACTAATATTAAAAAAAATGCAGAATATATTGTATTTGTAGAATATATTACAAAAATAGCTGAAGTTAAAGCTATAGTTGAAAAAGTATAAAAGAAAATTGTCTCAAAATTCATAATATGTTTAAAATTATATCTTAAAAGATAGATATTTTATTATTTTTATTTTATTAATAAAAAAATAAATAAAAATAATAAAATAATACTACCATTAAAAAAATAAATAATTGAAAAAAAAATAATATTTATTAAAAATATAGTACTAATTAACATTAATAATGAATAATGGTAAATATAACCAGTTTGTAATAAAATTATTCTTTGACTTAAAAAAGAAAAAATAGTAGTTAAACCATAAGGACCACACATTTCAATTAAACCTTTATCAATCATTTTATATGTTACATTATAACCTATTTTTAAAATATATTGATTTATAAATTCATAATAAATTTTATCAAAATACCATTTTCTATTTAAAAAATTATAACAATAAACTCCATATTTTGAAATTTTTAAATTATATAAAAATTTAAATTTAAAAAAGTAAACATAAAAAGCACTAAATAAACCTAAAAAACTTAAAATAACAGGTAATAATTTAAAAAAAGTAGCTAAAAATTCAGCATCAATCATTTGATTATTTATAGGATTTATATAAATTGAATTATTCCAAAAATCGGAACCTAACCCAACAAACATATCTTTCGAAATATAACCTATAAAAATACTACCAAAAGCTAATAAACCTAAAGGTAGACCCATTTCAAATGGTACATCATGAGCATTTTTAATAATATTTTTATAAGCATTAGTTTCAGTTAAAAATGTAAAAAATAGTAAACGTGTTGAATAAAATGCTGTAAAAAAGGCACCAATAGTTCCTAACCAATAAGCAAAATGACCTGTTTCACTGAAACTACCAAAAGCTACTTCTAATATTAAATCTTTAGAATAAAATCCGCTTAAAAAAGGAAACCCCATTAAAGATAATGAACCGATTAAAAACATCACATACGTAAAAGGTAAAATACGTCTTAATCCACCCATTTTTCGAATATCTTGTTCATCACCCATTGCATGAATTACTGCACCTGAACACAAAAATAATAAAGCTTTAAAATATGCATGATTTGATAAATGAAAAATAGCTAAAGGGTAATTTGATAATCCACAGGCAAAAAACATATAACCTAATTGACTACATGTTGAATAAGCAACAATTTTCTTAAAATCATTTTGTACTAATCCTATAGTACTTGCAAAAAAAGCGGTTGAAGCTCCAATTATTGTAATAATTTTTAAAGAAAATATTGAATATTCAAATATAGGTGAACAACGTGTTGTTAAATAAACACCAGCAGTTACCATTGTTGCTGCATGAATTAAAGCAGAAACTGGGGTTGGCCCCTCCATAGCATCCGGTAACCATAAATGTAAAAAAATTTGAGCTGATTTACCCATTGCACCTATAAATATTAAAATACAAACTACATCAATAATACTTAAAATATAATTACAAAAAATGAATTTAAAATCTTTAACAATTGAAATAGCTGCAAATGTACTGAAATATTCAATACTTTTAATATTATAAAAAATAGTTAATACACCTAATAATAAAATTAAATCACTAATTCTATTAATTAACATAGCTTTAATAGCTGCTTTATTGGCTTGTAATCTTGTAAACCAAAAATTAATTAATAGATAGGAACAAAAACCAACACCTTCCCATCCAACAAACATTTGCATAAAATTATCACCTGTTACTAATATAATCATAAAAAAAGTAAATAATGATAAATAAGACATAAATCTTGATAAATGCGGATCATTGGCCATATATTTAGAAGAATAAAAATGAACTAATGTTGAAATACTTGTTACAACAATAAGCATAATCATTGTTAAACTATCAAATAAAAAACACCAATTACAGTTAAATAAACCGCTATTAATCCAATTCGAAATATAAATAATATATTCATACCCTTCAGTAATTGAATTATAAACAATAATTAATGAAAAAATACAACTTAAAAAAGTTGTTAAAGTGGTTATAATTACTGAACCCATTCGCCCAACATAAAAACCAAATAGTCCAGCCGCTACTGAACCTAGAAAAGGTAAAAAAATTAAAGTTAATAATAACATAATAAAATAAAATAGTTTTAAGATATTTTTAATTAAATTTATAAAAATATCATTTATTTAATTATTAATTAAATAAAAAAAAGTTGATTTAATTAAATCAACTTTAAAATAAAATCACAATAAATTTTATTTACATATTTTTATGATCTTTAGAAATTATTTTACCATTCTAAAGCATCACTACACCAAATATAAATAAAACCTATAACTAATTCAACTAAAAATTCAATCATAGTCCAAAATCCCCATGAAAAATTAGAACTTAAAGTTAAAACCCAAGGAAAAACGAAAACAGCTTCTAAATCAAAGATGATAAAAAGAATTGCTACTAAATAAAATTTAACATCAAAAATTTTTCTAGCATCACCATAAGGATTAAATCCACATTCATAAGCTGTTAATTTTTCTAAATCATCTTTTTGTTTAATTAAACCAAAAGATAAAGTAAAAATTAAAATAGATAAGAATAAACTTAAAATTAAGAATATAAAAATATTTGAATAATTTAATAACATATTTATAAAAATTTTTTAATATAATTAAACGGAAAAAACGGGATTCGAACCCGCGACTTATAGCGTGACAAGCTACCACTCTAACCAACTGAGCTACTTCTCCTTTATATTAAATTTACATTAATTAATGTAAATTTAAAGCATCATTTATATACATACAAGTTAAAATTGTAAATACATATGCTTGAATTAATGCTACAGCAATTTCTAACCCAACTAATAATACAATAATAATTAAAGGTATAAAATGTGCTATAAAAATAAAACTATTAACATTTAACATAGTCCAAGCAAAACCTGCAATAACTTTTAATAATGTGTGTCCAGCCATCATATTTGCAAATAATCGTACAGGTAAACTAATAACACGAAAAATATATGAAACTAATTCAATAGGAACTAAAATAGGTACTAATGCAATACTTGCACCACTAGGTAATAATAAATTTAAAAAATTTAATTTATGTTTTTTAATACCAATTAAATTAAAACCAAGATAAATCGTTAATGCTAAAGTAAATGTAATAATTAAATGACTAGTTACAGTAAAACTATAAGGGACCATTCCAATTAAATTACATAATAAAATAAAAAAAAAAATAACAAAAATTAATGAAATAAAATATTTACCAGCTTTACCTATACTTGAATATGTTAATTCAATAGTAACATTAAAAATCATTTCAAAAATTTGTTGGAAACGTGTTGGGATAAATTTAGTTTTAATATATGTAAAAATATATAAATAAACTAAACCTATTATTAAAATTAAAGAAGCATTTGTAAATACAAAAGGTATTTGGAAAATAGGTAAAATTTCAAATTGTTCTAAAGGACTTAAAAACATAAAAATTATTTAATTACCTCCCCACCAATAAACAGCTACAAATAAAAATAACCAAACAACATCCACAAAATGCCAATACCAAGCAGCAGCTTCAAAACCGAAATGGTGTTGTTTTGTAAAATGGTGATTAATTAATCTAATAGTACTTACTATAATGAAGATAGTACCTACAATAACATGTATACCATGAAAACCTGTTAATAAAAAAAATGTAGTACCATAAATACTATCAGAAATAGAAAAAGTACTTTCAATATATTCATACGCTTGAATTAATGTAAAGAAAAAAGCTAAAGCAATTGTAATAATTAAACTTAAAATTGCATTTCTTCTATCACCAAATACAATTGAATGGTGCGCCCAAGTAATTGTTGCACCTGATGTTAATAAAATTATAGTATTTAATAAAGGAATACCCCAAGCATTAACAGTTTCAATACCCAACGGAGGCCATAAAGAACCTATTTCCGGAGTAGGTGCTAAAGCTGAATGGAAAAATGCCCAGAAAAAACTAATAAAAAATAATAATTCACTAAAAATAAATAAAAGCATACCATTACGTAAACCTAATTGTACCTGTTTAGTATGTTGACCTTCATATACAGCTTCTCTAATTATATCACGAAACCAAGTATACATTGTTAAAATAACCATAAAAAAACCTGTTAAAGTTAAAAGACCACTTCCTATATAACCATGAAAATACATAGCCCAACCAAAAGTTAAAAAAAAAAGTCCAAATGAAATAATAAAAGGCCATGGACTTGGTTCGACTAAATGATATGGGTGATTTTGTGTGTTTTGTGTGTTTTGTGAAATTTTTTTTAAAAAATTTAAATCATTTTTAAATTTTTCGATATTTAAATTATTAGTTGTAGTTTCAATTTGTAAATTTTTTTTATTAATATAATAGTAATTTTTCATAAAAATTTAATAATCTGTAATAATTAATTATTTAATGATAAATAATATTTTTAAAATATTTAAATTTATTAATCAAAAACAAGATTAAATTTTAATTTTTTAATATTTTTATAGTATTGTTTTTTAATATTAATACTTTTACTTTTATTTTTTGAAGTTTTAATAATCTCCGTTGTTATATTCTTTAAATTTGAATTTAAAAGTAACCATGATACTGATTTTTTAATTTGTTTATCTTCATTTAAAAGCATTAAAAAATATCTATCTTTTTTTTTTTTTTTTTTTTTTTTTTTTTTTTAATTCTTTTTTCTTTTTATTTTTTTTATAAATTTTTTATATTTTTTAATTAAATTAAATTTTTTTTTTTTTTTTT
>Ga0157376_10000983_pt1 | contig 18566 bp, 18 predicted proteins | sample M45metaG_FD_121801 | JGI IMG/M metagenome (GOLD analysis project Ga0157376, IMG submission 121801) | Miscanthus rhizosphere microbial communities from Kellogg Biological Station, Michigan, USA - M4-5 metaG | ecosystem: Host-associated > Plants > Roots > Rhizosphere > Soil | place: USA: Michigan... | reverse complement strand
CTTCATGGTGACTTTCTGGGAGGGGATGGGTGGGGTGGCGAAGGGAGCGCCGGCGGCCCGACGGGCAGGGCCGGTTGCCCCGATCCCGTCCCGGTCTTGCGGCCGGCTCACCCTGAAACGCCGCTGCCCCGGTTTCGTTGACGCGCGGCAGCGCGTTGGCAGGCCGGGCGCGCTTGTCAGCGCCGTTCGAGCCGGATCGGCCGCGTCGACGTCGACGCGGCGCCCGCTGTGTCCGCCTGCGCACCGGCGGAGCTCGACGCTGTGGCGCGGCATGGCGGGCGTGAACTTCGGGAGGCTCGAGGCCTGCGGATGGCATGGCGGCGCGCCGTCCTAGACTTGCGCCATGAAGCGACGTCCGCTGACGCAGATCGCCGGCCCAGGCGATCCATGGGCGGGGCAACACCGGGACTTCCGGCAGACGATTCTGTCCACGCCGAAGGGCTGAGATACGCCCATGCCGCAGCCGTCACCCACCCGCGCTGTTCGCGTCGGCCTCATCTCCGACACGCACAACTTGCTGCGGCCCGAGGCGGCTGCATTCCTGCGCGGCAGCGACCTGATCGTCCACGCCGGCGACATCTGCGATGCGTCGGTGCTCGAGGCCTTGGGCGCGATCGCGCCGACGGTCGCGGTGCGCGGCAACAACGACCGCGGCGGGTGGGCCGCGTCGCTGCGCGATTCGGAGCTGGTCGAGGTCGGCAGCGTCGTTCTGTACGTCATCCACGACGTCGCCGCGATCGACCTAGATCCCGAGACGGCGGGAGTTCGCGTCGTCGTCTCGGGGCACTCGCACAAGCCGAGCGTCGAGGAGCGCGGCGGCGTCCTGTTCGTCAATCCCGGCAGCGCCGGTCCGCGCCGCTTCAAGCTGCCGATCTCGATCGCCGAGCTGCTCGTCGACGGCGCGGAGGTGGCGGTGCGCTTGGCCGTGCTTTAGCGAGCGCCGGTCGAAACCCGGGAAGGCGAGGTCACGCGCCCGCGCGCTTGGCCACGTCGGCGTCGCTCGAGGCGTGCGAGCCCTTCAGGTACATCTCCACGGCAGCCTTGTCGGCGCCGACGGCGCGAATCGCGTCGCGGATCTGCTGGACGGTCGCGTCGAGCTCGCCCGCCCACTGCTCTTCATCGGGGTGCGTCGTGTCGGTCATCGTTTCGTCTCCGGTCGTGGTGACATGCAGCGCTGCAAACGACGTTCCCGCGGCCGGGGAGTCGCCGCCAGGGTCGGGAAAGGGACGCTAGCGCGACGCCTGCGGCATCGGCTTCGCGGGCGACGGAACGACGAGCTTGACCTCGACCGAGGTCGGCATCGGCCGCGGCGGCGGCGCGGCGCCGTGCCAGACCAGGCTCACGACCGCGAACGTGATCGCCGCCAAAGCGATCGCAAGCACCCCGGCCAGGATGCGCGCGCGCCGGCTCGGACCGGGCCACTCGACTCCCGCCGAGACCCGCCGCTCGGGCTCGTCGTCGCGCGCGGCCGCCCGGCGCGCGCGCGGGCGCGGCTGTCTGTCGATGCTTGCTCGCATGTCGCTTCCAGCGATCGAATCACGGGCCACTTCGCTGCATCGTATCGGCGCCGATCTGCGGACGGCGGCGCGGCACAGTCGCACGACATCGCGATGGGGCCATTCGTGTGTGATCGCTGGCTTGCCCCGCGGACCGGGGCGCCTGGGACAGCCGCTCGCACTACAGGCGCACCGGTACCATGGGCTCGAGATGCGTCGCCCACTGCCAGGATCGCCGGCGCTTGCCCGCCGCGCCCTGTTGCTCGGCGGGCCCTTGGCCTCGCTGGCTGCAGCGTATGCGCGCGCCCAGCCGCCCAAGGTGATCGGCGTGCTCAGCCCTTATGGCAGCGTCGACGCCCAGGCCGCGTTGCAGGTCTTTCGCCGGGCGATGCGCGAGCTCGGCTACCGCGAAGACCGGGACTTCGTTCTGCTCGAGCGCTTCGCCGACGGCCGGAACGAGCGCTTGCCTGCGCTCGCCGGAGAGCTGGTGAAGCGGCGCGTCGATCTCATTCTCGCGTCGACGACCAATGCCGTGCAGGCGGCGCAGGCGGCGACCAGCAGCATCCCGATCGTGTTCGAGAGCGTCGCCGATCCCGTTGTCGCCGGCTTCGCCGCGAGCATCGGCCATCCGGGCCGCAACATCACCGGGGTCTCCAACTTCTCGGCCGATCTGAGCCCGAAGCGATTCCAGTTCCTGACGCAAATGGTGCCGGGGCTGCACCGGGTCGCCGTCCTCTTCAACGCCGGCAACCCGTACGCGCTGAGCCAGAAGCCGGCGATCGAGTCGGTCGCGGAACGACTCCGCCTGAGCGTGCAATTCGTCGCCGCCGCCACGCCGGACGAAGTCGAGCTCGCCTTCAAGGGGATCGCTTCGGCCCGGGCCGAGGCACTTCTGGTCACCGCCGACGCCTACCTCCTGGCGCTGCGCCAACGGATCGCGGAGCTGGCGTTGAAGGGAGGGTTGCCGTCGATCTTTCCCTTCGCCGCCTACGTCGAGGCGGGCGGCCTGATGAGCTACGGCGTCGACCCGGCGCTCGGCATGCGCCAGGCCACGACCTTCGTCGACAAGATCTTCAAGGGCGCCAAGGCCGGCGACCTGCCGATCGAGCAGCCGACGCGGGTCGCCCTGGTGATCAATCGCCGTACCGCCGCGCGCCTGCGTCTGGCGATTCCGCAGGTGCTGCTGCTGCAGGCGGAGCAGGTGATCGACTGAGCCATGCGACGTACCATGGCGACGCAGCGTCGTGACCACGAAGCGAGGAGACATCGATGAACCAGCTTTCGAAGCTGACCTTGCTGGCGAGCGCTGTGGCGGCGCTTTGCGCGTCGGGAGCCAGTCGCGCGGTCGAGCCGGCAGCCCTGCTCGCGCTCTCCTCCAAGTCGCCGGCGCCGCCCTGGCCGGCAGGCGACGAGCGCGGGATGGCCAACACCCTCGGCGAGGCGACGACGCTGCGCTGCGGCTGGCATCTCTCCCAGCGCGGCGCCCGGACCTACGAAGCGTCGTTCGTTCGCTCCAACTCGATGCCGAAGTCGCCGTTTGCGAATCCGTCGTTGAGCAAGCCCAAGCCGACCGCGGGCGTGCCGTTCTCGGCCCACGCCTTCAACAGCGAGGCGTTCGACGCCGGCGCCGAGCCGCAGCAGCAGGGCACGCAGATCGATGCCCTGGGCCACTTCGCGTCGATCGCTTCGCCGTGGGATCCGAAGACCCCGTTCTCGGCCGACGACGCGTCTTACTACGGTGGCTACAAGCAGCGCGACATCAAGCCGAGCGCCGATTCGCCGCTGCTCAAGCTCGGCATCGAGAAGATCCCGCCGCTGGTCACGACGGCGGTGCTGCTCGATGCGAAGAGTCACGTCGGCAAGGGCCGCGCGATGGCCGACGGCGAGCTGGTCACCGCCGCGCACATCGAGGAGATGCTGAAGGCGCAGGGCTTGGCCAAGCGCGGCATCCTGCCCGGCGACATGGTCTGGATCTACACCGGCTGGAGCGAGAACTGGAAGGAGGGCGATGCCGGCGCCTCGTATTACGCGATGGCGCCCGGCCTCGCGGTCGACGCCGCCAAGCTGCTCGCGAGCAAGCGGATCGTCGCCATCGGCCTCGACGCGCCGTTCATCGACCCGGTGCCGAACGGCATGCTGCAGGGCAAGGCCCCGCCGGCGAAAGGCACCGAGCCCGGGCTGCCGTTCTCGATCCATCACTACATGCTGTCAGTGTTCGGCATCCACCATCTCGAGAACCTCAACCTCGCCGAGATGGCGAACGACCGCGTCTGGACGTCGTGCGCGATGGCGCTGGCGTCGCGCGACCAGGGCGCCGCGGGCGCGGTGGTGCGGCCGGTGGCGATCGGTCTTCCCGGCCAGCGCTGAGACACGTCCCTGATCCCGAGTCGGCAGGCGAAGTCGTTCAGACTCGAGGCTGACCTCTTCAGATGAGCCATGACCGCCGGCGCTTCCCTCACGCTCGACAACTCGTACGCCCGTGATCTGCAGGGCTTCTCCGTGCCGTGGCGGCCGGAAGCCGCCCCGGCACCGAAGTCGCTGTTCTTCAATGCAACGCTCGCCGACGAGCTCGGCCTCGACGTCGCCGCGCTCGCGGGCGACGCGGGCGCAGCGCTGTTCGCCGGCAATACTCTTCCCGAAGGCGCCGAGCCGATCGCCCAGGCCTACGCCGGCCACCAGTTCGGCGGCTTCTCGCCGCAGCTCGGCGACGGTCGCGCGATCCTGCTCGGCGAGGTCATCGACCGCGCCGGCCGGCGTCGCGACATCGCCCTGAAGGGCTCGGGCCGGACGCCGTTCTCGCGCGGCGGCGACGGCAAGGCGGCGGTCGGGCCGATGCTGCGCGAAGTGCTGATCGGCGAGGCGATGCACGCGCTCGGCATCCCGACGACGCGCGCGCTCGCGGTCGTCGCCACCGGCCAGCCGGTGCTGCGCGAGACGGTGCTGCCGGGAGCGGTGCTGACGCGCGTCGCGGCCAGCCACATCCGCGTCGGCACGTTCCAGTTCTTCGCCGCGCGCGGCGACGTCGAGCGCGTGCGCCAGCTCGCCGAGTACACGATCGCGCGCCACGATTCCGATCTCGTCGGCACGCCGAAGCGCGTCCTCGGCCTGCTCGAGCGCGTCGCCGAGCGCCAGGCGGCGCTGATCGCGCAGTGGATGAACGTCGGCTTCATTCACGGTGTCATGAACACCGACAACATGACGATCTCGGGCGAGACGATCGATTACGGGCCGTGCGCCTTCGTCGAGGCCTACGACCCGGCGGCGGTGTTCAGCTCGATCGACAGCCAGGGCCGCTACGCGTTCGGTAACCAGCCGCAGATCGCGCGCTGGAACCTGGCGCGCCTCGCCGAGTGCCTGCTGCCGCTGCTCGCCGACGACGAGGCGCAGGCGACGGCCGAGGCCATGCGCGTGATCGATTCGTTCCCGGCGACTTATCGCCGCCAGCTGCTGCAAGGCCAGCGAGCCAAGCTCGGGCTGCGTCGCATCGAGGCGGCGGACGACGCCGCCGACACCGCCCTCGCCGACGACTGGCTCGCTATGCTCCATGCCGGCCACGTCGACTTCACGCTCGCGTGGCGCGGCCTCGCCGATGCCGCCGAAGGCAACGATGCGCCCTTGCGCGCGCTGTTCGCCCCTGCGGGCGCCGAACCCGGCGTGCCCGACGCCTGGCTCGCTCGCTGGCGCGAGCGCTGCGCGCGTGACGACGATGGCGCGGCGCCGGTCGACGCCACGAGCGCATGCGTCGCTCGCGCCGAGCGCATGCGCCGGGTCAACCCGTGGCTGATCCCGCGCAATCACCGCGTCGAGGAAGCACTCGCCGCCGCATCCGACGACGAAGACCCCGGCCCCTTCGATCGCCTGCTCGAGGCGCTGCGCCGGCCCTACGACGAGACCGCCGCCCATGCCCGCTATGCCGAGCCGGCCGCGGCCGAGATCACCGCGAGCTACCGCACCTTCTGCGGCACCTGACCGCGGAGCGGTCGAAGGACGCGCAGCTTGCGCTGACATGCGCCGCTAGCCGGACTTCTTGGCGCTGGCCTTCCAGGCGCTCAGGACTTCGGCCTCGCGCGCCGGCGTGAGGCCGGTCTTCGGTTTGCCCTGGCGTGCCTCGGGCTGCTGCCTGAACCAGGCCAGTGTGTCGGCCGATGTCGTCGCCAGTGGCCGGAACGTGAGCCCGGCCTGAAGGGCGCGGTCGATGCTGCGCCGCGCGAATCCGCTGCTGTCGCCTTGGCCCGGTACCCAAGCCGGCAGGTCCGTCCACGCCGAGACCTGCTGTGCCTCCAGGAATTCGGTCGGCACCCAGGTGAAGCGGGCGTCGGAAGGAATCGCCGCAGCGATGCCCGCGAGCATCTCGCGCATCACGAGCTGCCGTGCCGGGCCGGTGGCGTTGAAGGTGCCCGGGGTCCGCGTCTCGGCCATGCGGATCGTCCACTCGGCAAGATCACGCGCATCGACGAACTGGACCGGGTCGCTGCCGTCGCCGGGCGCGAGCACCTCGCCGGCGCGCGCCAGCCGGACCGGCCAGTAGGTGAAGCGATCGGTCTCGTCGCCCGGGCCGGCGATCAGGCCGGGGCGGATGACGGTCGTCGCGCTGCCGAACTGGCGCGTCGCCTCGGCCTCGCTCGTCGCCTTGAGCTGCCCGTAGAGCTCGGGCTTGGCACGCAGCGTCTCGATCGTCTCGGCCATCGCGTCGGCGCCTTCGTAGCGCAGCAGCGCTGCCGACTCGTCCTCGGCCTTGTCGTTGGCGGCGTAGACCGAGACGGTCGAGATGAAGACGTACTGCTGCACCTTGCCGCGCAGCAGCCTGCCCGCGTCGCGGACCCAGAACGGCAGCGTCGTCGGGTTGTCGATGCAGACGTCCCACTCGCGGCCCTCGAGCGCCTTGAGATCGCCCGTGTTGCGGTCGCCGAGCAGTTCCTCGACCTCGCCGGGCCAGGCCTTCGGCTGCCGGCCGCGATTGAACAAGGTCACCTTGTGGCCGCGCGCGAGCGCGTAGCGGACCTGGTGCGGACCGGTGAAGCCGGTGCCGCCCAGGATCAGGATCCGCAATGGCTTGGCGGCTCCGCCCGCAGTCTCGGCCGCCGCCGACGAACGCGGCGCGACGCCGAGGCTGGCCACTCCCAGCGATGCCGCCTTCACGAAGTCACGCCGGCTCGTCATCGTCGATCCTCCCTGCGCTGCCTCTCGCTTCGATGGTAAGACCCCGTTGCTCGCTTCCTGCAGCAGTCGGATGATGGCGCTTCCGCCACCTGCAATGTCACCGTCATGTCACGAGTCGAAAGCCTCAGGAAGGCACTGGCCGATCCAGCCGTGATCGATCGCCGACGTCGTCGCGTGTTGCTCTCCGCTTGCGCCGGCGCCGTGATCGCGGCCGCGTCGCCGCGCTCTCTGCGCGCGCAGCCGGCGGCGCCGAAGATGCCGCTCGGCCTGATCGGCGCGGGCCGGCTCGGCGGCACGGTCGGCGGGCTCTGGGTGCGCGCCGGCTATCCGGTGATGTTCTCGTCGCGCGATCCGCAAGAGGTGCAGGAGCTCGTGACCAAGCTCGGTCCGCTCGCTCGCGGCGGCACGGTCGCCGAGGCGATCGCCTTCGGCGAGGCGCTGTTCTTCGCCGTGCCGTACGCCGCGCTGCCCGAGCTCGGCCGCGAGCATGCCGCAGCGCTCAAGGACAAGATCGTGCTCGACGCCTGCAACGCGGTTGCCGCGCGCGACGGGCCGATCACCGAAGAGGTGCTGCAGAACGGCATCGGCGTGACGTCGCAGAAGTACCTTCCCGGCACGCGCCTCGTGCGCGCGTTCAACACGATCTCGTACTTGGTCATCGGCCGCGAGGCGAATCGGGCCGATCCGAAGCTGCCGATTCCGATCGCCGGCGACGACGCCGAAGCGCTGCAGGTCGCCGCCGCCCTGGTGCGCGATGCCGGCTTCGATCCGGTCGTCGTCGGCACGCTCGCCGACGCGCGCCGCTTCCAGATGGGCGCGCCCGGCTACGGCCCGCACGCGAGCGCCGCCGAGCTGAAGCAGAAGCTCTCGCTCGCGCCGTGACCGGGCGCGGGCTCGCCCGCCTGGTGCCGGCGACCCCGGCCGAGCGCCGGGCCGCGCTCTGGTCGTTCGCCTATTTCTTCTTTGTCCTCGCCGCCTACTATGTGCTGCGTCCGCTGCGCGACCAGATGGCGATCGCCGGCGGAACGCGCGCGCTGCCGTGGCTGTTCACGGCGACCTTCGCGACCCTGCTGCTGGCGCAGCCGCTCTACGGCGCCCTGGTCGCGCGGCTGCCGCGCGCGCGCTTCATTCCGGTGGTGTATCAGTTCTTCGTCGCCAACCTGGTCGGGTTCTGGCTGCTGCTGTCGCTCGCCGTCGAGCCGGTGTGGGTGGCGCGCGTGTTCTTCGTCTGGGTCAGCGTCTTCAACCTGTTCGCCGTCGCCGTGTTCTGGTCGTTCATGGCCGACCTGTTCGACAGCGCGCAGGGCAAGCGCCTGTTCGGCTTCATCGGCGCCGGCGGCACGGCGGGAGCGCTGCTTGGCCCGGCGATCACGATCGTGCTCGCGGTTCCGCTCGGCCCGGCCAACCTGATGCTGGTCGCGATCGCCTTTCTCGAGCTCGCGCTCTTCTGCGTCTGGCGCCTCGAGCGCAGCGCCGGCACGGCCCGGGGGCCGCGTCGCGACGAGCGCCCCCTCGGCGGCAGCGCCTTCGCCGCGCTGCCCGAGCTGGTCCGCTCGCCGTACCTGCTCGGCATCGCGGCGTGGGTTGCGCTGCTGTCGTTCGGCGCGACGGTTCTCTACTTCGCGCAGGCGCAGCTCGTCTCCGCCGCGATCCCGGACGCCGCCGAGCAGACCCGCCTCTTCGCCGGCATCGACCTCGCCGTCGGCATCCTCACGCTGGCGACGCAGGTGTTCGCGACCGGCAAGCTGATCGAGCGCTTCGGCACCGCCGTCGCGGCGGGCGCGCTGCCCGCGGTCTACATCGTCGGCTTCGCGGCCCTCGCGCTGAGCCCGACGCTCGCCGTCGTGCTGGTGTTCCAGGTGGCGCAGCGCTGGGCCAACTTCGCGCTCGCCAATCCGGCACGCCAGGTCTTCTTCACTGTCGTCGGGCGCGAGGAGAAGTACAAGGCCAAGAACCTGATCGACGTCGTCGTCTACCGCGGCTCGGATGCGGCGTCGGGCTGGCTGTTCGACAGCCTCCAGGCGCTCGGCATGAAGCTCGCGGCGATCGCGATCTGCGCCGTGCCGGTGGCCGCCGGCTGGCTCTATCTCTCGACCCGGCTCGGTCGGGCCCACGAGCGTCGCGCGGCCAGGCGCGAGTAGGCGCATCATCGTGCGCCGCCCGAGCCGAGCCGCAGCGCCGCTGGTCGGGAGACGGATCGGCCGGCGGGTATCCGGCTTGCTCGGAGCCGGAAAAGAATCCAAGGAGACGTCATGACGCAGATGCCGCTCGCAAGGAGATCGGCGCCGCCCCGGCTGGGGCTGTGGTCGCTGCCGCTGGCGCTGCTGCTCGGATCGCCGCTGGTCTCGGCCGGCCCGCCGGCGACGCCGGCGCAGGCCGACTTCCAGCGTCTCCATCCGTGCCCGGCCAATGACGCACGCCTCGGCGACTGCCCCGGTCACGTGATCGACTACATCGTCCCGCGCTGCATGGGCGGGCCCGACGACCCCTACAACATGCGCTGGCAGACCTTGGCCGAGGCGAAGGCCCGGATCGCCGCCGCCGCACGCCGCTGCCCGGCTCCGCGCACCTCCGACCCGGACGACACCCGGCTCAGCACGTGAGCCGGGCGACCCGGGGCCCGTCGAGTGGCGCTAAGTCTTGACGCGCCAGCCGGTGCGCATGATGCCGGTCGCGATCACCAGCGAGACGACGAAGAACACCGCCGTCATCGTGAAGCTGATGGCGACGTGCATCTCCGACTTGTCGAAGAAGCTCCAGCGAAACCCGGCGATCAGGTAGACCGACGGGTTCAGCAGCGAGAGCTTCTGCCACACCGGCGGCAGCATGTCGATCGAGTAGAACGGCCCGCCGAGGAAGGTGAGCGGCATCACCACCAGCAGCGGGATCAGCTGCAGCTTCTCGAAGCCGTCGGCCCAGATGCCGATGATGAAGCCGAACAGGCTGAAGGTGACGGCGGTGAGCACCAGGAACGCCAGCATCCAGAACGGATGGGCGATGTGCAGCGGCACGAACACGGCTGCGGTCGCGAGGATGATCAGCCCGACCAGTACCGACTTGGTCGCCGCGGCGCCGACGTAGCTGAGGACGATCTCGAGGTACGAGATCGGCGCCGAGAGCAGCTCGTAGATCGTGCCGGTGAACTTCGGGAAGTAGATGCCGAACGATGCGTTGGAGATGCTCTGCGTCAGCACCGACAGCATGATCAGCCCCGGGACGATGAAGGCGCCGTAGCTGACGTCGCCGATCCGCTCGATGCGCGAGCCGATCGCCGCGCCGAAGACGACGAAGTAGAGCGCCGTCGAGAGCACCGGCGAGACGATGCTCTGGGTGATCGTTCGCCAGGTGCGCGCCATCTCGAACTTGTAGATCGCGACGACGGCGTGGATGTTGATCTTCATCGACTTCATTCCCGGACGAGGTTGACGAAGATCTCTTCGAGCGAGCTCTGCGCCGTTTCGAGATCCCTGACCCGCACGCCCGCCTCGGGCAGCGATCCGCGCAGTGCCTCGAGCAGCGCCGGAACGGCGTCCTTCGTGCCGCCGGGGTCGTAGACGTAGTTGAGCTCGGCGCCGCCCGGAGCGAGCGTCAGGCCGGCGATCGTGGCGAGCCGCGGCGGCAGATCTGCCAGCGGCGGCTCGAGCTGCATCGTCAGCCGCTTCTTGCCGAGCTTTCGCATCAGCGTTGCCTTGTCCTCGACCAGGATGATCTTGCCCTGGCGGATCACGCCGACGCGGTCGGCCATGTCCTCGGCCTCGTCGATGTAGTGCGTCGTCAGGACGATCGTCACCCCCGAGGCGCGCAGGCCGCGCACCAGCTGCCACATCTCCTGGCGCAGCGCGACGTCGACGCCGGCGGTCGGCTCGTCGAGGAACAGCACGCGCGGCTCGTGCGCCAGCGCCTTGGCGATCATCACCCGGCGTTTCATGCCGCCCGAGAGCGTCATGATCTTGTTGTCCTTCTTGTCCCAGAGCGACAGATCCTTGAGCGTCTTCTCGATGTGGGCCGGATCGGGCGGCTTGCCGAACAGGCCGCGGCTGAACGAGACCGTCGCCCACACCGTCTCGAACGCGTCGGTGGTCAGCTCCTGAGGCACCAGGCCGATCAGGGCGCGCACCTTGCGGTAGTCGGCGACGATGTCGAGGCCGGCGACCCGGACGGTCCCCTGGGCCAGCCTGACGATGCCGCAGACGATGCCGATCAGCGTCGTCTTGCCCGCGCCGTTCGGGCCGAGCAGGGCGAAGATCTCGCCGGCGCGGATGTCGAGGCTGACGTCGTCGAGGGCGTGGAAGCCCGAGGCGTAGGTCTTCGAGACGTGGGTGATCGAGATGATGTCGGGCATGGGTGCGGGGGAGCCGATACGGCCGGGCATTGTGCAGACTCGCCAGAGTGGCGATCATGGCGACCCACAACGGGAGACGGCCATGGCGGTTCTGACCGGGCTCGGCGTCCGCAATCGCGACGACCTGGCGCGCTTCGAATCCGAACTGACACTCGCCGAGCGGCTGCCCGAACGTAGCGTCCTCGACGTCTTCATCGGCGCCGCCGAGCGCCACCCGGATCGCGTCGCGCTGACGATGCTGATGAGCGGCGCAGACGACGAGCAACCCCGGCGCCTCGCCTACCGCGAGCTGCTCGGCCTGGTGCGGCGCGGCGCGAACCTCTTCACTGCCCTTGGCGGCGCGCGTCCCGGCGTCGCCTGCATGCTGCCGAGCCTGGTCGAGACCCACGCCGTGCTCTGGGGCGCCGAGACCGCGGGCTACGCCGTGCCGATCAACTTCCTGCTTCAGACCGAGCACATCGCGGCGCTGCTCGAGGCGTCGGGGGCGAAGGTGCTGGTCGCGCTCGGGCCGCATCCGGTGCTCGACATCTGGCAGAAGGCGCTGGCGCTGCGCGAGCGGATCCCCGGGCTGGTGCTGCTACGCGTTGCCGCGCCGGGCGTGCCGCTCGAACCCGGGGTGCTCGATTTCCAACGCGCGCTGATGGCGCAGCCCGACGACCGCCTGGTCTTCGGCGAACCGGGCGGCGACGACGACATCGCCGCCTACTTCCACACCGGCGGCACCACCGGAACACCGAAGCTCGTGGCGCACAGCCACCACAGCCAGCTCGTCGCGGCGCTCGGCGGCGTCGTCCTCGGAGACATGCGCGACAGCGACACGCTCACCGGCACGCTGCCGCTGTTCCATGTCGGCGGCACGATCTTTTGCGCCTTGAGCGTGTTCATGGCCGGGGCCGGCTTGCTGATCATGTCGCCCGGCGGCCTGCGCAACCAGGCGATGGTGCAGGGCTTCTGGCGACTGGCCGCGCGCCATCGCGCGACGCTCGTCGGCGCCGTGCCAACGTCGGTCGGCGCGGTGCTCGAGTCGCCGCTCGACGGTGCCGATCTCGGCGCGGTGCGCGCCGGCTTCTGCGGCGCCGCGTCGCTACCGCCGGCGACGCGCGAGCGCTTCAGGCAGGTCACCGGCAAGAACCTGTTCGAGGTCTACGGCATGACCGAGGCCTCGGGGCTGATCGCGATCGACGCGGTCGCGGGCGGCGGCGGCGCGGGCTCGGTCGGCTGGGCGCTGCCGTACACGCGCGTGGTCGTGTGCCGGCTCGAGGCCGACGGTCACCTCGGCGCGCCGTGCGAGCCGCACGAGATCGGCGTGATCACGGTGCGCGGCCCGCATGTCTCTCCCGGCTATCGCAACCCGGCGCACGATGCCGGCGTGTTCGTCGAGCGAGGCGTGCTCAACAGCGGCGACCTCGGCTTCACCGACGACGACGGCCGGATCCACATCGCCGGCCGTGCCAAGGACCTGATCATCCGCAGCGGCCACAACATCGATCCGCTGATGATCGAGAACGCGATGGCGGCGCATCCGGCGGTCGCGCTCGCCGCCGCGGTCGGCATGCCCGATGCGTATGCCGGCGAGCTTCCGGTCTGCTACGTCGCGCTGCGTCCCGGCGCCAGCGCCAGCGAGGACGAGCTGCACGAGCACGCGCAGCGAACCATCGGCGAGCGCCCGGCGTGGCCGAAGCGGATCCACATCGTCGACGCGATTCCGCTCACGTCGGTGGGCAAGATCTACAAGCCCGAGCTGCGCTGCGATGCTGCCGCACGCCTGGTGCGGCGCGTCGTCCACGAGCAGCTCGCGCTGCCCGACGCGAAGATCAGCGTCAGCGAAGGCGGCCGGCGCGGCATGCGCGTCAGCGTCGTCCTGCCGGAGACGTCGCGCCTCTCGACGCCCGTGGTCGAGGAAGCGCTGGCGAGCTACCTGTTCGAAGCCGGCGTCAGCGTCGCCTGACTCGCGGCGCGGCAGCGCTCGAGCAGGCGCGGCACGCCGGCGCGCTCGGTCCACGCGGCGAAGGCGGCGCTCGGGCCGCGCCAGCGCAGCATGTCGACGTTGCCGAACAGATCGGCGTCGCGGCGCAGCGTCGCGAGCTGCTTGAAAAGCAGCGCCTGCTCGAGTCGATCGCCGAGCACCGACGGCGGAAACGACTCGATCGGGCCGTGACGAGTCAGCAGCCGGGCCGCGCCGACGGCACCGATTCCGGCAATCCCCGGGTAGCCGTCGGCGGCGTCGCCGACGAGGGCGAGATAGTCGGGGATGAGGCTCGGCGGCACGCCGAATTTCGCGCGCACGCCGGCCTCGTCGCGGATCGTCTTGGTCTTTCGGTCGACCTGCACGACGCGGTCGGCGACGACGCACTGCCCGAGGTCCTTGTCGGGGGTCCAGATGCAGACCTTCTGCACCGCGCGGTCGGCGCTCGCGATCCGCGCCGCCGAGGCGAGGGCGTCGTCGGCCTCGAGCTCGACCATCGGCCAGACGACGATTCCCATCGCGGCGAGCGCGTCCTCGAGCGGATGGAACTGGGCCCACAGGGCGGGCTCGATCCCGGCCGAGGTCTTGTAGCCGGGCCACAGGTCGTTGCGGAACGATTCGACGACGTGGTCGGTCGCGACACCGATGTGCGTCTCGCCGCGCTCGATGATCTCGAGCACGGACTGAAGCACGCCGACGACGGCGCCCAACGGCCGATCCTTGCCCTTGGTGAAGCGGCGCAGGCCGTAGAAGTGGCGGAACAGCTCGTACGTGCCGTCGACCAGATGGACGATCATGACCCTGGCGGTGACCTCGGTCGCGGCGAGCCCGCGACGCCTCGGCGCGCATTGTCGGGTCCAATGGCGTCCTGACGCGAAGCCGGTCCCGACTTCGCGTCTGACGCTCGACTCGCAGGAGGCAAGACCATGAACGATCACGTCGCCAAGGACGGGCTGCAGCTCCGCTCGCTGGTCAAGGAAGAGGGCGAGCTCGAGCTCTCGCTGGTTCGCGTCGCCACGCCCGAGCCCGCCGCCGACGAGGTCGTCGTTCGCGTCGAGGCGACGCCGATCAATCCCTCCGACATCGGCCTTCTGTTCGGCGCCGCCGATCTGGCGACGCTCGTGGTGAGCGGTGCCGGCGAGCGCAGCGTCGCCCGGGCGCGCATCCCCGACGGCGCGATGAAGGCGATGGCCGGGCGCCGCGGCCAGTCGATGCCGGTCGGCAACGAAGGCGCCGGCACCGTCGTGCGCGCCGGCAGCGGCAGCGCGGCGCAGGCGCTGCTCGGCAAGACCGTCGCGGTGCTCGGCGGGGCGATGTACTCGCAGTACCGCACGGTCAAGGTCGAGCTCTGCTTGCCGCTGCCGGCAGGCACCAGCGCCGCCGAAGGCGCGTCGTCGTTCGTCAACCCGCTCACCGCGCTCGGCATGACCGAGACGATGCGGCGCGAGGGCCATCGCGCGCTGGTGCACACGGCCGCCGCGTCGAACCTCGGTCAGATGCTGAACCGCCTTTGCCTGGCCGACGGCATCGGCCTGGTCAACGTCGTTCGCAAGCCCGAGCAGGAAGCGCTGCTGCGCGAGCAGGGCGCGCGCCACGTCGTCACCACCTCGTCGCCGGGATTCGTCGAGGAGCTGACGCAGGCGCTGGTCACGACCGGCGCGACCCTGGCGTTCGACGCCATCGGCGGCGGCCGGCTCGCCGGCCAGATCCTCGGCGCGATGGAGGCGGCGCTCAATCGCACGGCCACCGAGTACAGCCGCTACGGCTCGACCACGCACAAGCAGGTCTACATCTACGGCGGCCTGGACACCGGCCCGACCGAGCTGGTGCGCAGCTTCGGCATGGCGTGGGGCGTCGGCGGCTGGCTGCTCTTCCCGTTCCTGCAGCGCGTCGGCAACGACGCGGCGCAGAAGCTCAAGGCGCGGGTCGCGGCCGAGCTGAAGACGACGTTCGCGAGCAAGTACACGCGAACGGTCTCGCTTGCCGGTGCCTTGCAGGCGGACGCGATCGCCGACTACGGTCGCCGCGCCACCGCCTCCAAGGTGCTGATCGACCCGAGCCTCTGAGGCGCGCCCGGGATTCCGCAAGGGCCTCGCGAGCACGGGCATGGAAGCGCTGCTGCGACTGCTCGGCGATCACGGGCTGGCGGTCGCGTTCGCCAACGTGCTGCTGGTCCAGCTCGGCCTGCCGGTCCCGGCCTATCCGACGCTGATCGTCACCGGCGCGCTGATCGCCACGGCGAACCAACCGCTCGCAGGGCTGCTCGCCGTCGCGGTCGTCGCCTGCCTCGTCGCCGACGTCTCCTGGTACCTGGCCGGACGTCGCTACGGCGGCCGCGTCGTTCGCAGCGTCTGCCGGATCTCGCTCTCGCCCGACTCGTGCGTGCGCCAGACCGAGTCGCTGTTCACGCGCTGGGGCCCGGCGTCGCTGCTGGTGGCCAAGTTCATTCCCGGCTTCGCGACCATCGCGACCAGCCTCGCCGGCAGCCAGCGCCTGCCGTTTGCCGTCTTCGTTGCCCTCGACGCCGTCGGCGCTGCGCTCTGGGCCGGCGTGGCGATCGCTCTCGGCGTTGTCTTTCGCGACGCCGTCGGCAGCGTCGTCGACGTGCTCGCCGCAATGGGCCGGATCGGCGTCGCCGTGCTGGCCGCCTTGCTGCTGCTCTTCATCGCCACCAAGTGGTGGCAACGGCAGAGCCTGCTGCGCGAGCTCAGGATGACGCGCATCAGCGTCCCCGAGCTCGCCGAGCTGATCGAATCCGAGGCGGCGCCGACGATCCTCGACGTCCGCTCGGCCGAGAGCCGGCAGCGCGACGGCACGATCCCGGGCGCGATCCACTGGTCGGGCGAGCCCGGAACGACGGTCGGCGACGAGGTCACGCGCGATGCCGAGATCGTCGTCTTCTGCGCCTGCCCGAACGAGGTCTCGGCGGCACGCGTCGCGCGCGCACTGCGCCTGGCCGGATTCCGCAAGGTGCGGCCGCTGCACGGCGGCATCGACGCCTGGATCGCCGCCGGCCTGCCGGTCGCCCGGCCCGACGCGCCGGCGGCGGCGTGACGGCGATTCGCGTCCCTCATCCCGCACTCCGTCGCCTGCCCTGGCGCGCCTGACCGAGGCTCGTCTTAGCATGGGCGCGTGACCGATCCGGCGACGACCTCCGCCCTCCTGCCCCCCGCCGCCGGCGAGGGCAGCGCCCGCCTCTGGCGCGGCTACTTCGCCCTCTGCGTCCTCTGCTGGTTGCTCTACGCGATGGCCGGCACCGAGTGGGATCGCGGCGCCTGGCGCCTCTGGGACGGCATCTACGAGGCGACCTTCAACCTCGGCCCGCCGATCGTCCTCGGCGCGCTGGTCCTGCCGTGGGTGCGCTGGCTGCAGCGCCGCTGGGGCGACTCGATCGCCACCGTCGCCTGGCACATCGTCGGCGCGATCGCCTTCGTCGTCGCCTGGCAGCTGATCGACTTCGTCGTCGCCTGGAGCCTGTTCGGCGCCGACCACGCGACGGCGACGTTCCAGCAACGCGTGCTCTGGCGCGCGATGTGGGGCGTGTTCGCGTACTTCGCGCTGGTCTCCGGCTTCGCCAGCTCGCTCCATGCGCGCCGCGCGCAACGCGTCGCCATCGCCGCGGCGCGCGCCGAGGCCGCGCTGGTTCGTGCCGAGCTCGCCAACATCAGCGGTAAGCTCAATCCGCACTTCCTCTTCAACACCCTCAACTCGCTCCTGATCCTGACACGGAAGGACCCGGCGGCGGCCGAGCAGGCGCTGCTGCGCTTCTCGCGGATGATGCGCTACGTGCTCGACACGACGCGCTCGGCGACCGACCGGGTCGCGCTCGAGGACGAGCTCTCGTTCGTTCGTGACTACCTCGCGCTCGAGTCGCTGCGGCTCGGCACGCGGTTGAAGGTCGACTGGCAGATCGACCCGGCGACGCTCGGCGACGAGATCCCGCCGCTGACGCTGCAGCCGCTGGTCGAGAACAGCATCGTCCACGGCATCGCGCCGCAGATCGCCGGCGGCACGGTGCGGATCGAGTCGCGGCGCCGCGCCGACCCCGAGGCGCTCGCGCTCACCGTGCGCGACGACGGCGCCGGCTGCCGCTGGCCGCCTGCGCCCGGCAGTGCCGGCGGCGTCGGCCTGAGCGCGCTCAGGCGCCGCTTCGAGCTCGACTTCGACGGCTCGGCGCAGCTCCAGGTGCGCTCGGCGCCGGGTGCCGGCTTCCAAGTCGAGATCCTGATTCCGATCGGCTGAGCGAAGACAACGATGCCCCACAAGACCCTCATTGCCGAAGACGAACCGCTCGCCCGCGACGCCCTCGCCGCGTGGGTGAACGAGATGCCGATGCTCGAGCTCGTCGGTTGCCGCGGTGACGGCGTCAGCGCGCTCGCCGCGATCCGCGAGCTTGCGCCGGCACTGGTCCTGATGGACATCCACATGCCGGGAATGAGCGGCCTCGACGTGCTGCGCGCGCTCGCGGCCGATGCCTCCGGGCCGCGGCCGGCGGTCATCCTCACCACCGCCTACGACCAGCACGCGATCACCGCGTTCGAGCTGCATGCGGTCGACTACCTGCTCAAGCCGTTCGCGCGCGAGCGGTTCGAGGAAGCGGTCGCGCACGCGCTGAGCGCAGAGGCGCGCGACGAGCAGGCCCTGTCGGCGCTTGCCGGCGCCGCCGCGCCGCGCGACCAGGCGCCGCTCACCCGCCTCCTGGTGCGCGACCAGGGCAAGATCGTCCCGGTGCTGGTCGACGAGATCGAGCACCTGCGCTCCGACACCAAGTACACCGCGGTCACGACCAAGGGCCATACCTATCTCGTGCGCCTGCCGATCACGAGCTTCGAGGAGCGGCTCGATCGCGGCCGCTTCCTGAAGGTGAACCGCTCGTGCATCGTCAACCTCGACTTCGTCGACTCGATGACGCCCGACGAGAGCTCGCAGCTGGTGCTGCGCCTGCGCGACGGCACGCGGGTGACCGCCAGCCGCGAGATTTCGAAGCAACTGAGAGCCGATTCGCTATGAACCTGCGCAGCCGATGCGTCGCCGCGGCGCTCGCGTTCGCGAGCTGCCTGGCCCTGGCCGCGCCGGCAGCGGCCCAGGGCGCGGAGGGGAAGAGGTACGCGCTCGGGCCGTTCGACACCGTCGTCCTCAACGGCACTGCGTCGGTGCGGCTGGCGCAGGGCGCCGACGACAGCGTCTTCATCGAGGGCGACGGCGAAACGCAGGAGGCGGTCGATCTCGATGTCGATGGCGGCGTGCTCCGATTGCGCCCGTCGGGAGCGTGGAAGTTCTGGCGCGGCAAGCAGATCCAGATCGTCGTCACGGCGCGCGACCTGCGGCGGGTCGAGATCAAGGGCGCGGCCGACGTCGTCGCCTCGGAGCCGTTGCGGCTGAAGCAGCTGGTGGTGCGGATCTCGGGCGCGGGCTCGGTGCGCTTCGACAAGCTCAAGGCCGACAGGCTCGAGTTCAACGTCTCGGGCTCGGGCACCGGGCAGCTCGCCGGCGCCGTCGACGATCTCATGGTCCGGATTTCGGGTCGCGGCGTCTATCTCGGCGAAAACCTGGCCAGCCAGACGGCGAACCTTTCGGTCAGCGGTGCCGGCGAGGTCAAGGT
>Ga0157376_10000982_pt1 | contig 18570 bp, 13 predicted proteins | sample M45metaG_FD_121801 | JGI IMG/M metagenome (GOLD analysis project Ga0157376, IMG submission 121801) | Miscanthus rhizosphere microbial communities from Kellogg Biological Station, Michigan, USA - M4-5 metaG | ecosystem: Host-associated > Plants > Roots > Rhizosphere > Soil | place: USA: Michigan... | reverse complement strand
TAGCAGCAAACCCAGGAGAAAAAAGACCACGCCGCCTTCGCGATGTAATTTGCCGTACAGGAATCCAGGGTCTACATAGGTCGCCAGCAAAGTCAAGGTAACGATTCGCACGCCATTTTTTAGTACCATCACAAACAAACCGACCAGTACCAATACAGCTTGCTTCAAAAAGGTCTGCAGGTAAAAGTGCGCGATTAAAATCGCCAGAATCAAAAGCGCCAGGCTGGATCGTATGCCGCTGCACTCACGCGCGACTTCAATACTGACGTGAGCCAGGTGAAAAACAAACCCGTCACGAAGGATCGGAACACCGCTCCAATCAAATAAGACCGCCGCTATTTCTGTGGTACCTTTTTGAAGGAAGTAGATCAATTTATCGAGAAGGAAATCCGGAATTGGAATCGTAAATAGAAGAAAGACCAACGCGAACTCGGCCGCTTTCAGGGAAGCCCGACCGAAGAAAAGAGCAAATCCCGCGATCCAAACCAATATAAGCGCGAGGATGTACACCGTTAGCAGGTTGAGAGCACTCCATCGATTGCCTGCCGCAAATGCCAGGACGCTTAAAGCGGTAGCAGCGACCAAGAGAATAGCGCCAGCGGCTCGGTCAGAGCCCAGGACTCGAAAGATTCGGTTACGTTCCAGGAACAACAACCATGCGCTGATCGCGGGGATAAGAACGAGATGTGAGGCATTGTCGTTAGAGAGAGAGTAAGAGAAGAATGCGCTTAAAGGGCGGAGGAACAAAAGACACGAGCCAATGACCCATGCGGAAAAGAATAAAACCCTCCGCCGAAGCTTGTCCGGCGACGCAAGACTCATCGAATTGGGCGAAGGCTGAATGATTGGAGAGTTCATATGGTTAAGCTGGCTAGCGGTTAAACGTTTCCGATCGATGAGTGTAGTGCCGGTCGTAGTAGTTGCGGTATTCACCGGAACGAGCGTGTTCCAACCAAGGGGAGTTGGATCGGTACCAGTCAATGGTGCGGAGAATCCCCTCCTCGAAAGAAACCAGCGGTGTCCAGCCTAATTCACGTTGAATTTTTGAACTATCAAGCGCATAGCGGCGATCATGACCGGGGCGATCTTTGACGTATTGTATGAGCGATTCGGGTTTGCCGAGATGGCTCAATATGGTTTTGACTATCTTCATGTTCGGCTGGGGAGTTCCGGCGGAAACGTTATAAACTTCGCCCGTTTTGCCTCTTTCCACGGCCAAAATAATCGCTCGGCAATAATCTTCGACGTAGAGCCAATCGCGCTCCTGCAAGCCGTCGCCGTAAATCGGGAGCGATTTATTTTCCTGGGCATTGGCAATCATCAAAGGAATGAGCTTTTCCGGAAATTGGAATGGGCCGTAGTTATTTGTACAGCGCAGGATGATTGCCGACACACCGTAAGTGTTAGCGTAGGCAGCGACGAAATGATCCGCTGAGGCTTTGCTCGCCGCATAAGGGCTTCGAGGATCTAGGATCGTTTCCTCCGTGAAGCTAGCGCTGCCGGGTGCACTCCCATACACCTCGTCGGTACTGATATGAACGAAACGAGGAAGTTTCGTGATGCGGGCCGCTTCTAGGAGCCGCTGAGTCCCTAATACATTGGTTAAAAGAAACGGAGAAGCGTCTTCGATACTGCGATCCACGTGGGTTTCCGCTGCGAAATTGACGACGGCATCGAAACCGCGTTGGAAGACTGCTGACACAGCGGCAAGATCGGTAATATCTCCACGCATGAAGTCATAGCGAGAGTCTGAAGCAAGGTCGCTCAGACTCTCCGGATTGCCCGCGTAGGTCAATTTGTCAAAGTTCACGACACTGACATCGCGGCGGGAACTGAGTAAATGCCGAATGAAATTTGATCCGATAAAGCCAGCGCCGCCCGTGACCAATATTTTCAAGAGGTAACTCCTTCGAAGTTATTAAAGACAGCTCATATCTCAACGGCTGAAGTTCGGATAATCGGAATTTCGGTAGTGCCGGGGCGGAACGCCACGGCCGGGTATTTTGTTTGCGCCAGTCTCCGCAACTCTGTTTGTGGCATGGAGTAGCGATTCGAAAGTGCCAGCGTCGGTCCACCAGCCATCGAGCGTGCTATGCGTGAGAGTTCCTTCCCGTAGATACATATTGTTTACATCCGTGATTTCGAGTTCATTTCTCCAGCTGGGCTTAGTTTTGCCGATCTTTTCAAAGACAGTGGCATCGTAAAAATAGAGACCGGTAACCGCAAAATGTGATTTGGGAGCTTTGGGCTTTTCCTCAATCCCTAGAATTCTCCCGTTGGAGATCTCTGGACAACCAAATCGCTCTGGGTCCGAGACGCTCTTGAGGATGATATGCGCCCCACTAGACTGCCGTTCAAAGGCTTCTTTGGACGCGATAATGTTGTTTTCGATGATGTTGTCCCCCAGGATGACGCAGATTTTTTCACCCTCGACAAATGGTTCAGCCAGCCGAAGGGCATCTGCGATTCCGCCCTCGCCTTCCTGATAGGTGTAGTGGATGCGATGAAGGTCGAAATCTTTGCCGTTGGAAAGCAGACGAAGAAAATCACCGGAATTTTGTCCCCCGGTGACAATGATGATGTCCTGGATGCCTGCGTCCACTAGCGTCTGAATTGGATAAAAGATCATAGGACGGTCATAGACCGGCAAGAGGTGTTTGTTGGTTACCCGGGTGAGAGGATACAAACGCGAACCCTTTCCACCTGCAAGGACGACGCCCTTCATTGATGATTCTCCCTTCGAACGTAATTGCGCGTACCGGTTGCCGGAGCTCACCAGATTCACCAGCTGAACTGCGGCCGATCAAAAACCACGTTTGTATACCAAGTACGGAAGTAAACCAAGTTCCACGATGCCCGGAAGTGGATCCTGGAAATCAAAGACCGCTTCGGTAATCGGACGGTTTAGTGATCGGAAATACTCGGATAATTTCAGCTGCCCTGCAAACACTCCAAGAATGCTCGCCGGGATATCTGTTACGGTGCGAACCCATGTGACGCCGGCCGCAGCGCGGCATACATCCACCTGCTCACCGAGCTGGTCAAGAAAGAGAAGATGCGGAAAATCAACCCCCGCCAACGCCCCTAGGGAATGGAATCCCCAGGTACGCAGATTGACATCATGAAGCTTAAACTGTTGGTCGCGGGTATCGAACTTGAATTCGACTTCAACAAGGCCGTAATAATCTATTGCTTTCAGGAAGCGCTCGCCATAGGTCTCAAGCGACGGATTCTCAGCCGTCATAACGTATGTGCTGGCCCTGCCAAATTCGAGAGGGTGTTGGCGCCGTCGTTGAGCGACCATGGAGGCAAGAGCCTTGCCATTCTTGAAAAGCGCGCAGTAGGAAAACTGGAAGCGCCCGTCGCCAGGGATTAACTCTTGAACCAGCATCGCGCCAGAACCTGCATGATCAGTCGCAAGGTGGAAGAGATCGCGAAGCTCTTCCCGCGAGTTGGCGCGCCACGCTTTGGCGCTGGTTTTGTATAAAAAGTGCCCCTTGATCGCGGGTTTCAGGACGTACGGCGGTTCAAAATCAATGTTCACCAGATCATCGGAAGACAGTGGAACGAAAGTTCGTGGAGCCGGGATACCCAATTCCAAGAGCAAACGGTGCATGTTTCGTTTGTCCCAAGCGAATTTCACGGTATCCCAAGTAGGCGTCGGGACACGGAAGAGTGTTCTAAGTTCAGAGTGTGCATTAGAAAACGCTGCTACGGTTTCATCACGAGTGGGAAACAGTACCCAGCCGTCCAGACCAAAACGCTTGCCGGTTGATAGGACTGCTTGAACCACGACTTCGGGCTCGCGCAGGTTTTTAAAGTGCACGGAATGATTTGCGTAACGCGAAAACGAGCCTATCGAATACTCGTCATCAATAACCACACATGGAATTCCGTAGCGGCCCAGGCTGCGCATAATCCCGAGCCCTTGATAGTCTCCGCCGACGATTAATGCACCTACGCGCTTGGAGGGCTGGATTGCCTGGCCATTTGAGTTGGGTGAAGCTGGCATTTAGTCTTGGACCTTTGTATTTCGGAACATTTCAAACCTCGACCAGAGACGAAAGCAATCGTCCGCAAGCAAACTTTGCACCTGCTACGAAGCGCATTAGAGGCCCAAAAGTCTGTGCAGCCGGTGCCCCTAGAAAATGAAGACCGGCGACCGAAGACTCGAAATTTCGATCCAAAACCGGATAGCCGCTGATCTGACGAATGGAAGTCAGTAATTCCGGCGCGAGAAAGCGATATTTTGAGATGTCGACCTGGTAACCCGTGCCCATCAGTAGATGATCTACGGTGGAAATTGAGCCATCGTTAAAAGCAAGTTCTAGCTGAGTGCCAACCGGTGTTGCGCGTTGAATTCCACTGGCACGGTGAATTCGAACGCCGGTGAGTCGCTTTGGCAACCAGCTCGCCCCGGCCGGACGAATGCAGCGGTGCGCAATTGGATCCTGAATGCCAGTTGGCAAGACACGAAAATAATCGGGATGCGAAACCAACTGACTTAATCCAGCAGGCCCAACATCGGTCCAGGAGTAGAGTAGTCGGAAAAAGGGCTTAAAAGCCGTGATTCGTCCGCGCCATCCGAGAAAGTGAACATCGGAATCGCGCAGATAAACATCAACTTCGGCGCCCGCTTCGCGTAAGAGAGCGGCCGATTCGAGGGCACTTTGACCACCACCGATAATTGCAACCTTTTGCCCCTTGAAAACTTGCAAATTGGTGTGCTGGGAGGCGTGAGAAGCGAGGGTCCGAGGCAATGAGGCAAACTTCGCCGGCACATAAGCAAAAGGTTCAATCCCGGTAGCCACGATGACTCGTTTGAAGGCTAGAGTTTCTCCGTCATCGAGGACAACTTGGAATTCACCGTGATTGTCGACGATTTTTGCGACGAATCTCTGGTCTACTTCCGGGAATGTCTTGCGCTGAAACCACAGGCCATACTGTACAAATCGATCTAACGGCACGGGGGTGGGCACTGGAGCGTCTGCAGCCGATTGAAAAGCCTCGAGTGTGAACGATTGCTTCGGATCAGCGATGTAACTGGCGCGCCAACCGGAACGCAAGAACATCCCCTTCGGCATTTGGTCTTGCCAGAACGACATCGGCCGCCCGAAGACCCTGACGTTTGCAATGGAACGGAATCGCAGATGGGCCGCCATCGATAGTCCATAGGGTCCTGCTCCGATGATGGCGATGGGTCTCAAAGATGTCGAGGGGATGGAGAAATGCTTTCCGCAGCATGGCTAGCCGCGTACAAAGGCCCACGCGCTCACAAAGCTTATCGAATATCCGCTGACGTTCAATAAAGCAAATAGTTCCGGCTTGCTTAGAATAAACCCATTAAACAGATGCCAGTTTCCGTGGCTCGAACTGGAAGTCAAGCGATCACAAATCTGGAGTAGCCGACAAGCGGTCAACTAACTCGAGGTATTGGTGCTGTTTTGCTGTCCAATCTATCGTGTCGACAAACCGACTTGCGTCCCGCACTTGTCGCTGCCGTTCGGCCGGGTTGTTAATCATTTCCAACATGCAGCGGGCAAGGTCATCGATATCGCCACTCTGGAAAAATTTGACAGTAGAATCAGTGAAATAGAACTTATCAATTTTGGTATCGGACACTATGACCGGTACGCCGACGGCCATAAATTCGAGAATTTTGGTACTGAATGCCTCATTTCCGAAGTTATCTTTCCGTTTAGGAACCACTCCCAAATCGGCGCGTCCCATGATTTGGGCGATCTCGCGAAGCGAGCGGGTTAAGGGCATCTTAATCTGATTTTCAACTCCGAGTGACTTAATCAGGTCCAGCAATTCACTTTTCGACGGTCCTTCGCCATAGATGTGGAACTCGGCTTCGGGAACTTGTGTGGAAATCTTGGCGAAAGCACGAATCGCCACATCGAGGCCCTGGTGCCAATTAAGAGATCCAGGATAGAGCATGAGAAACTTTTCGCTCTGATGATGGCCATTGTTGACTTGATTGAAGATAGAACGATCCGGAGAATTGATAATGACCGTGCATTTGTCCGAGGCAAGGCTGCGTGATAGTAGTCGTTCCCGCCAGATATCATTTGCGATGATAACGTGGCTCGCAAAACGGCACGACGCGCGTTCTACGCCTACCAGAAATTTGAAAGCAGCGGATCGCCCGCCGGACTCAAATTTGCTGGCATAGAACTCTGGCAAAATATCGTGGATGTCAAGAATAACGGGAGTGCCCCTAAGCCTTGGGAGAATTGCGCTGAGCACCATGAAATCCGGGACGGAGTGTATATGCAAGATATCGTAACGCTTTTTTAGGTCGTAATTTGCGACTTGAAGTGCGGCCCGAAGTAGAAACTGGCAGATTCGCCATGCATAGGAGAATCGACTCTTCTCATTGACTATACGTCCTTGTAAGCGATGAAGGTGTACACCATCGATCTCTTCTTCGGGCGCTTTACCTTCCCCACGCAATGCGAAAACGTCCACGTGGTCACCCCGCTTTGCAAGTGTTGAGGCGTATCGCAGTACACGATTATCAGTTTCATAGAAAGAATACGACACCATCGCTACCCGCAGCGGTGCTCTGTGTGCAGGAAGGGAGGTTTCAATCTCTCGCGATCGGGGTAGGTCAGGTGGAGGCGAAAGGGTCGATGTCTGACGCATATCAGGCACTTCGTTTCCCACAATCGTTCCTTTGGCTCTGACCACAGTTGGTTGGTTGGCAGAGGTTCCAGGTGGCAGAAATGAGTAGCTGATCGAATTGCCAGAGATGCGGGCGTATGCCACGCGTGCCGAATCGCTGCCTGGGCCAGTGACCCGCCAACCATCCGTTCCGCAGACGAGTGTCATTTGGCTCCGCCGTCGCCACCAGGCGTTCACCTCGGAGGGTACCGTCGACCATAGGTTGCGAGCCGAACATTGTTCTCGAACGTGGCCCAAGAGTTCTCGGAATAGTCTTTGCAGCCTTGGGTCAATTACATAGTCTGGATGGGCGATGACGCTAATCAGGCCGTGCCCCTCCACTATTGTCCTGATTTGCTGCTTCCAGAGGTCAATAGAAAGTTCGTGGAGGATGTGAAAGAGAGAATAGTCCTGGGTTAACGTGACCGGCAGTTCAAGGATGTCGCCGATGTAATATGGCATCACCGTGCAGCAACCACCGCCTTGCGGGTCCAGATGGCCGACATTGGGGACCGACATGTCGAACGAGAACTGGAAATCACCGTACCAACGAAGATTTCGGTATAACGCACCCGACCGAAATCCCTGCGTGCCAAAATCTCGACAATACTGATTTATTCGTTGAGCCCGGCAGAGGAATTCTGCATGCTCCCTGTATAGATTTCCGTCATGGTTCAAATCATGGACACAAATCTCGAAGGCCCGATCTCGAAACAGCTGAAGGAATTCAGGCTCAACTGGATAACGCTCTTCGGGAACAATTTGAAATGACGCTTTGAATCCGAATTCGTCATCGATATCCATCAGCGACTGGCAGAATTGCTTGCCCTCAAGGTGTTCCACGTCGTGAGTCAAAACGAAGGCCGCATGCTTGCCTTCGGGCCAGAACCAGATGAACGGAATAGGATTTCCGCCATTAGCTCGGATTGCCGAAATCATCATTTTCTCAAAAAGCACATCAACTGATCTGTCCAGCGGCCAGCGTGGAAACGGATTGCTCAACTCACCGCGAAGCTTGATCCGCTGCAGAATGCTTCGAATCGACACCGGTAAGTTTGGTCGCGTCCAATAATAGAACTTGCGGACTACGGGGTTGGAACCAAGGCGGGTAAAATCCCGCTCCATGAGGCCGGCGTACACCTCATTGGTAAGATAACTAGCAAGCTGATCTGGGTTAAACGGCAGCAAAATGTTTCCAGCTTCGGATTGCACATCTGCTAGCCAATCATTCGAACGATCGAGAAATTCCCTGAGCTCTTGGCGGGACGGGTAGTGCCCGTATAACGCGAGGTGGTCTTCTGAAGGAAGGAATTCCTTGTCGCCGGGCGATTGATAGCGGACCGCAAAATGCGGCAACGAATCCGGACAACGATAGTAATCCTGAAAGTATTTGGACATTGTTCCTAGTGGCTGGTAGTTGCTTGGCCGACTACTTTGGCGACGGACCGAAGCAAACAAGAGATTCGATTCAACATTCACCAACGCAATTTACGATTCGGCCCTCTCCTACGGAATCGATTAAGTACCTTGGGAATCTTATGTTGGCAGGTCCTAGTTACGCTTCTCTTTTTTGTAACAATTAACGACATTCCGATAGACGTCCAGCAGTACTTTCCCGCCCTCCATCCAGGTTATTTGCGAAACCGTACTGAGCGAAGATTCGCGCAACCTGTTAAGAGTTGAGCGGTCATTGTGCAGCATCGAAATATGCTCTGCGAGAGTATTTATGTCTCCGGCTTTGTGTACTAGAGCATTTTCTAGGTGAGTGCAGATCGCCCCGGAAGCGTCGGAAACCAGAATCACACAGCCACTTGCCCGGGCCTCCGAGGTTACCAACGCGCTGCCTTCTTCGATACTCGGCAAGACAAGGATGTCGCTCTTGCGCATGAGTTCGGCGACATCCGAGCGGTGCCCCAGAACTCGAATGCTTGGGTGCGATAACAGCCCGCGTAAACGAGCTTCGTACTCTGGTATGAAAGCGCCCGCGATTGAAAAAGTTCCCGATTCGGATGCCGGCGATTTGAGCCACGCCTCGAGTGCGTAGTGTAATCCCTTTCGAGGCGCTGCGCCGCCGACAAACAGCATCGTCAGGCCGTTTGAATCGCGCCGCGCGCGCCCGTTTGTGAAGAATGTCTGTGGGTCATAACCGTACTGATGGCGTGCTAATTTGTTCGCAGTGAATCCACGATCCAGAAATGTTTGCCGCACAAAATCGGATGGACAAAGTAGCCTATCCGCAAGGGCATATTCTTCTTCTTCCCGACGAAGTATTTCCGAATTGAATGCGTGTTCGTGGCTCGACGGAAGTGACACTCCCAATTGTTCGCATTCATGCCGTACCACTTCGTACGCAAACGCGGTGTGCGCATTTGGACGTTCTAGAACAGAAGGAATGCCCAACTTCCTCGCGGCTTGTAGGGTCTTCTTCGCACCTAAAGGCCAAGCATGGACTACATCGATTTGGCCCAACAGGTCCTTGAGCCTGTTAGCGACAATCCGATCATGTAGCTCAATAGCGCGAAGGTGGCCAAGAACCTTATAGGGCAAGCGGAGTCTTCCCCAGGCCAACGTCGGGCTGACCACGATTTGTGAGGGTAGGGGGCGATGGACGGCACCTGGAAAGACTAACATCTCTGCGCCTGCGGCGGACGCAGCGTTTACCAACTGCCAGGCGGTATTGCAAATTCTGTCCGCCCCCAATTTATGAGGGAAACTGTAAAGCACTCTAACCTTGGACTTGTCCGTAAGCATATGGATCAATCAAGAATTCAGCGAGAGGCACTGCAGACCTTCAGGCCCGGTAAATACCCTTCCAGCGGGGATGTTTCGCCAGCCAATCGGGCTGTAGCCTTTGGGGCAAATGAGTTGACCATAGCAGGAGCAACGTTTTGAGCTGGGAACGCACGCCCCGGCCAGTGGCCAGAGCGCGCTCCAGTTGCACGCGTGCGTCTGCGATTTTCCCCTGGAACAAACAAATCTTCGCTAGTAACCGCCGCTTTTCGCTGTGCGCATCTGCAAATATCTCGGCGAAGCGCCGATCCGGAACCGCGCTAAATTGTTGTTCGAGCATTTCGCAAGCAGAAACGAGAGCGGTAGACAACGCAAGGCGGTTCGAGGAAAGTGATCCGACTCGGACTCGATACGCAGCGAGGGAAGCGTGGTAGTACACAACTGGACCACAGGTCGAAATCTTGTTGAAGAAATACCAGTCTTCTGCAGGCGAAAGGCGAAACGGTTCGGGGCCCATTTGCTCGAGTGTTCGCCTCGGAACACAGCAAAAACTCATATTAAAGAAGCCTGGCGTTTGGTTGTAACGGCGCAAGAATTCAATCGCTTCGATGTACTCAATTGAAAGGTCTTGCTCGCCAGGCCATACCGGTACGGCGTCATCGTAGAAATCGACGTGTCCGGTAAAATAGGCAGCCGCCGCAGGGTATTCGCGGAATTTTTCACACTGCACCCGAAGGTAGTCAGGGTGCCACACGTCATCCGAGTCGAGGAAAGCGACGAAATCCCCCTGCGCCGCAGCGCAAAGGAGATTACGGGCAACGGCAGCGCCTTCATGGCGTCCTGGAATGATCTGCACTCGAGATCCGAAGGAACTAGCTACCATCGCCGTCTCATCAGTGCTCCCATCATCGAGGATGAGCACTTCTGACGGAGGGAGGGTTTGACTGAAAACGGATTCAAGCGACGCGCGAATCGTGGAACTTGCATTGTACGCTGGCATGACAACAGTTACTTTGGTCATTTGGCTCCCTTGAACCAGCGATTCGGCAATCTGGCACTTTCGAATCGTTGTTGCTGAATCAGAGGTCTGGCAAGGAACGGTGAGTCAGTTTCAGCAGGGGGAATGGATTCCGACAACGGGTGTACCTTGCGGAGCGGAGTACTAGGGGGCTCTGCACTAGCCAGGTGCGCTGCAAGAATCGGCGCCGTAACGACGCTGGCGATGGCAAGATAAGCGGACCACCAGATTTTGGTATGGTCGAAATAACTTATGCCGAAAAATCCGACCATATGTGTAAAAAGAGTGACACCGAGAAACCACACGAACCACTCTTCCTTCGAATCTCCCTCTACAATTTTTCTGGCATTCCCAATTCGTGCGAAGGTCCGTGTTATAACCAGGAAGAAACAAATGAGTGTGGCAAGCCCACCGGTATCTGCCTCAGCCACGAATTGATTGCTCAGGTCCCACATGTCCCAACCCCAGTTCGCTGTGTTGGCCCCGACCAACCACCAATCCCAGAAATGCCGCACGCATTGATCAATCAGCATCGCACGGTGGTAACCAGAATTTCCCGCGAGGATATCTACTCTAGCAATCAGGAACCATACCGGCGCCTTCATTACTAGATGCAAGGCGACTAAGGTCAAGCCGAGTCCCCAACGAAACGTCCGCATCCGCTTCCGAAATGGCCAGAAGAATAGTCCAACGAAAACTGCAACATAAGCGAGAAGAGGAGTACTTGATCCGCTGGTAGCTACCATCGCGCTGGCTCCAAAAACTCCCAGAGCCCCGGCAAGTCTGGCCTTTCCGCTCTTCCATAGCCAAACGAACATAGGAACCAAGGTCGCGCCTAAGACGCCAGCCAAGATGGCATGCGCGGACGCGCCCTGGGCTCGCACGGACCCTTCTCGAATTCCTGGCACGACGGGAATCGTTCCCAGATAACCAAAGATATTTTGCATGCGAAGTTTCTCGTTTATCATGCTGACGCCGAGAATCAATGCGATGGTCGCGAATATCTTGATAACTCTAATCGCGTCTTCGGTGTCCTGAATGAGAAACCGCAGAACGAGGTAACCTCCCAGGCTGTCCCATAAGCCTCCGACTTCGTAGACGATCGCTCCACTGCTTCCGCTGTTTTGGATAACCGCCGCGACGGCACGAAACACGGCCCATAATAGAAATGCTGTATCAACCGAAGTCCAGCCGCCGCCAAAGCGACTGCGCAGGGCATTTCCAGAAAAAAGTACTAAGCGGACCAGACCCGCCAAGATCAGAACTCGAAGGACGTAGAGATGGACGCCGCCGACGTAGAGCTGCTGCCCAACCGAGCCAAGAAAAATTAACGCTAAGAATGGAGCAGGGACATACTTCCGGGGTAGCACCAAAATTAACACTACGGCGATGATTGTCGCGATCAGTATGACTGGACTGATGTTTGTGCTGGTCGCGCCACCTCCAAAGGAAGGTGTGATAGGTCCATATTGCATGGATATTTTGGTCAGTGTTCGAATCGGCTGCTTACAGCAAACTCACCGAAAATTTCAGGAGACGCTTCACGAGATAGTGCGAAATATTTCAAGGCTTTGCTGTCTTTTGAAAGAATGCGTGAATACTCTCACCCGCGCCGGCTAGAGCGGTCGTACGGTAGAGTAGTTGATAGACCGACCATCGTAGTCCCATCCTGAGGGCTTTCCAAATGAATGTCGGGTCGCCGGCCTCAGCGAGCGGTCTCCTAGAAATGCCAAACCGACTAAGGATTTCCGTATTTACGTAACGAAGGCTATAGTCCAGTGCTGAGTTCCGGTTGGTCTCGAGGGAAATTTCTGTGAGCCCGGCTGACTCTGCTAATCGCCGTAGTGAGTCCGGGCAGAAATGAGACAGATGTCTTGGTAACTCTAGGCCATACCAACACGACTCAAAAAAGCGAGCCTCTCCCGAATCAATATTTGGAACGAGAGTATAAAAGACGCCGCCCGGTTTGAGCCAATCCGAGACTTTTGACAGCACCTTTCGGGGATCGTACACATGTTCTAGCACATCAAAACATGTGATCACATCGAAGGTACCATCCGGAAATGTGGCCGAGAGAATATCACCAGAAAAGACGTTCGCCCCAGTTCGGTTCCTAGCGGCGCCCGCGGCATCTTCTGACATTTCTATACCGCTCAACTTCCAGCCGTCATTTTTCATCGCCTCCAGGAAAGAGCCTGAGCCGCAGCCGAGATCGAGCAAAGCACCCGAAGACTTGTACACCGAAATTGATTTCTTTCGTCTCTCCCAGCGTCCGGGCGAATGTTCCGCAGCTCGACTGATGAACCGATCATAAAGAGGACCGTAATAACGACCCAGCTCCCTGGGAGTTGGCGGATTCTCAAGCCAAACGTGAGAACAGTTTTGACAACGGCGCAGAAAAAAGATCTTGTCATCACCATGAAAGCGATCAGACGTCTGAAGGAAAGGAAGGGAATGAGCGCTGCCACAGGCAATGCAGTGGGGCCGACGATCTTTTTCCTGCAGAATCCGATTTTCAACTGTGAAAGATGTGCTCACGGATCTAGCGCAGGGACGAGGTTTCCGCTCGTACCCACTCCTTTGCGTTGGGATCGTAGAGTTTTACCAATTGGGCGGGATTTCCCGCGATTACGCTGCCAGAGGGATAACTCTTGGTTACTACTGAGTTCGCCCCGACGACGCAGTTGTGACCGAGTACGAGCTCACCGCGACTGCAAAAGATTACCGCGCCGTGCCCGAGCCAGGAATTTCGACCGATTCGGATTCGCCCACCTTCCGTGTTTCCCTGAGCATGAATTGGAGTTTCTGGATCTTCATATCTATGATTGTGGTCCATCAGAAGTACCGACGGAGCGAGCAAGACATCATCTTCAAGGACAATTTCATTGCGGGCGGATATTGTCGACCTCCGACCGATTTTACTTCCTGCCCCAATAGAGATCTTTGGTGAATAATCCGATGAATCACTACTAACATTTAGCCAAACATCACGCGCAATGAAGACCCGGTCGGCTAGGCTGATAAATTTCGATAAATGCCGTCGAATATCGCACGACGAGTCGATCGATGTGCCGGAACCGAATTGTGCAAAGGGATAGGTCCGCCGAAGCCATTCGGTGTGCAGTTTGGTCTTTAGACGACTTAACAAATAGACAGGATCGTCAGAAACGTGGTTCGACCTAGTAGTCATAGCGCGCTCGATCCACCCGCTCCATCTGCGGTGGAAAGCGACGGGCGGAATTTCTTAGGCAGGATGACACTCGCCAGTGCTCGTGTCTCTGCGGGCGTAACAGATCTCGTGACGCTAAGAGCCGGCCAGAGTGCCAATAGACTCGCAATGCCAACCTTGGCTAAATCCAACAAAGAATCGATTCGAGGATAGCCAGTACCCGGAAGAGGAATGTACCTAGCCAATACCGCCGCACCTAGGATAAGGGCGATTGCCACTATCAATCGAATAGTGTCGGGGAGTAAGTCGCGAAATCGCAATCCAGGAAACGTTGCCGTGAGCGCGTAAAGCATAAACATCATCCCCAGGAATTCGGCCACCGCCCAGCCAACCAACACACCATAAAACCCTATGTGACGGGAAAATAGGGCAATGACCAGCAACGTCGCGATCCTTACAATTTGTCTTATGTTGTCAAGAAGCGCGGCCCGACACCCTATACAGTACAAGTCCCAAGATTGAAAAGCAGGCAAAAAGAGTGGTCAACGATACGATCGCCAACGCCAACCGAAACGAATGGTCATCCTGACCAGTCCAGGCAAATACCATCAAGCTTCCAAAGATCGAAAGAAATCCAAGGGGGAGTAACGAAAGTCCCAAAGTAATCTTGTAGGCCTTTGCGATCAATCTTTTCATCGTTTCTTGAGATCCGGAGGCGTAGACCATACTCCCTCCGGAGAGGATGGGATGAAGGAACGCGTCCGGCAACATCGCTGCCGAGCCTGCAAGGCGCTGAGCGATTGCGTAGACTCCAGAAGCGGCTGCACCAAATTCGCGAAGAATGGTCACTGGCAATATCGCGGCGTAAAGAACTTCAAGGACATTCACCAATTGATAGCTTCCAGCGAAGCGAACTAATTCTCGAACCTCTTCCCAGTGCACGTACTGACTCGACAGTCGGACTTGCGGAAGGAGTCTGCCGGCGGCCCAATAGCAGCAGCCGATGTAGCCGATCTCTGAAATTGCCATGACAACAGTCATCGCGGTCAGACCGTATCCGCGACGTAGCAGAAATACAATGGCGACGGCCTCCGCAACGGAAAAGAAAGTGGAGTACTTTCTAACCAGATCGATGCGATGCCCCCCCATTACTATCGCTTCATAAACTGCCCCGACGTTCGACAACAACATGATAAACGCGAGGATCGCAATGGAATTAGCGGCTGCATCAAGGAAATTCAAAGGAACCCCGGCAGCGGCTGCAAGTTTCTTTGAAAACAGTGCACTTGGAATTAGGCCGACTATCGACAGGAGCAGCATTACTGCGCAACCGGTACTCAGCAGTTTATTAACCCGCTCAAAGCTTTCATTTCCGGTGGCCTCGGCGACGTATTTTTGAAATGCGGACTTCATTCCAACGCTGCCAAAACGCATGTAGGCTGAAACGGTCATGATGATCGACCAGATTCCGTAGCCCCCGAGTCCGAGGTGACCAATCACAACCGGTATGGTTATTAGGCGAGTCCCAACCTGCGCGAGTCTGGCCACAATGCCAAAAAGAGTGCTTTTACCGATGGATACAGCAAGATTGTGGGGTCGAACCGCATCCTGTACTTTTTGGGTCATTGTGGAATAGAGAATGATCGCTTTGGATCGAGTTTTGCATCGCGGGTGCGATGCAAATGCAGAATTACTGGCCTAAGGCAAGATTACCGCATAATTTTCTGCAGGTGAAAATGGAAGGAGAGCTTACCTAGTTCTTACTGTACTGCGATGTTAGAACTAGGCAAGCCCTAGAATCCAGTCAAATCAACACTAACCGTTCGTGAGCAGGCACCATTCGCAACTGGATGCCCCAACGGGTATCAATTAACTGATACGGCCAAACCTGAAGGAGCGGCTGGTCTTGCGCTTCCGCCACCAACGTTATAAGCGCCGGCGTCCCACGCTGGTGCTGCAGCGAGCCGTTGCGATCCGACTCGGTCAAAATTGAGAGGCTGAATGCCGCTTGTCGAGAGATTGGCGCCGACCCCTGCTACGACCGAACCTGACTGCGGAACACCTGAAGCCGACAGCGAAATATTGGAGGTGAATACAGAACTTCCGCCTCGTCCGCTGATGGACGATAGACCGGAGTTGAATCCGCTAAAAGACTGAAAACTGCAGGTGGAGGTGCAGACATAGAATGGAGACCCGGATCCGCCCCAAACATTATGGTCCATTCCGCCCTGTACGAAACTTACATCACTCGGTAAGTAGATCAACGCCGAACTTCCGCTGACCACATTATTCCGGAAATCAACCGATGCACCTTCGACTTTTACCAATCCGTTTTGCTGCGACGAACTCCCTATTACCGTGTTGTGGTACGCTTTGACGGTGCCGTTTGGTCCGACCGTCAAGCACATTGCACCATTATTAAGATTACGATTGTTGGTGGTGCCGAGGAACACATTGTTGTAGACAGTCATCGTAAAGTCTACGCCTTCGGTGTAGATCTGAGCGGTGTTGTAAATTCCCCAATCTCCATCAAATAGGTTGTTATAGATCGAGACGTTTTTGATGCTTCCGCCGGCAGTTTGAAAAAGGTGGACGCCGTCGTGGTGATAGCAAGAACTCCCGCTGCACGCCGTGGCCGAGGTATCCCAGTTTGCCGGGTCATGAAAATGGTTGTTGTAAATGTCGACGCCTGTGGATGTGTTACTTATGACTCCAATCGCCACCATGTGATCGACATTGAAGACATCGTTGTTATAGACCGCGACTGAATTGCCTCCGCCGCCTCCGAATATCGCCCAATTTGCATCGTGGATAGAGTTATCGTGAATGCTTATATTGCTCGATCCGAACAGGTGCACGGCAGTCGGATCGGGCGCAGAGGGCGCAGTATCTAGCGGCAAGACCTTGTGTACGTACATATTTCGGATAAGCAGGTTCTTGACCGTAATATTTGTTGCACCATCCATCTGAACGCCGCGCACGGACTGCCGTTGGCTCGCCAGGCCGGTGCCATTTGAAGTGCTCTCTATAATCCCGTTCGTTCCGCCAGGTCCGCCACCGTCGACCACGATCCAGGACCTGTTGTCGAGGTTCAGGCAGCCGGTGGACGGGCAGGCAGGCTCGCTCAGTTTGGCGCCCGTCTCGAATAGCACGGTCACGGGGCTTCCGGATGATCCGTTGCCGAGTACGGTAAGCGCTGTTCCAATCGTTCCGCAAAGGTGGACTGTATCCCCCGAGCCAATCTGGGATAAGGAAGTGCCCCAGCTCGACGAAGAATTGAACCAGCTCGCCGGATGCGCGTTCGCGCAGTCGGTGCCGGTCGCACTTCCGGCCGCATTCTGGGCGACATAAAGATCGTTGGCTCGACTTGCCGTGCCGGCGAGAAGTAGAAACATCCCCATCATCATCAACTTGCGCATTGCCATTCCTCGTAGCTTCTCCGCGCTTATCGCCGCGCAGTGAGCCTCAACTTCTGTTGAGTCTAAGCTAGCCAAATGCGCATGGCTACTGGCGTGGGGGCCAAATCTAGTTCAGGTGGCACCCCTGTACTGCAGTCCAGTGCGGTACCTCGAAATATCGAAGTATTTGCTAAATCCCTCTAGACGGGAAGGGCTACTGGCGCTTGGTCAAGGAAGCACTGGTTCCAAAGCTCGAATACGGTCAGCGAGAACAACAATTTAGGTGCGTAGCTGCCGTTGCCATTCCCTGAGAGTAGCCGCTCGATACTGCTTCTATTGAAATAGCCTCGCTCAGTCGCTCGTTTCGACAACAGCGTATCGTTGACGAGTTCTTTCAAGTCATGCCGCATCCAATCGGCATAGGGCACAGGAAATCCAACCTTCTTTCGGGTCAAGATAGCCTCAGGAACCCGGCCCGCGAGAACCTGGCGGAGTAAGAATTTTCCTGACCCGTCTCTAACTTTTTGAGAAACCGGCAACGATGCAGCGAATTCCAATATCCGATGGTCAAGCAAGGGAACGCGCAATTCCACGGAATTCGCCATCGTAATTTTGTCAGCCTTAATCAACAGGTCGTCCGGAAGCCAGGTCTTTGTGTCCACATATAGCATCTGATTGATTAAGGGCTGGGAGTGCACCTTCGAAAAATAGTTCCTAGCCGAAACGAACGATTTTTTGTGGTCTATTTCGGACAGGAACTCCTTAGCATACAGACTCAGGAATTGATCTTGCGTTCTCTTGATTGGAAGTGCCGTCCGTCCCAGATAATACTCTTCTGGAGTTAGTGACATTAATGGCGCGTATTTTTGAAAGGCCGATGACCCGCTATGATCTCCGACCCATGCTGCGACTACACCAGCCAATCCGTTTAATGGTCCGAGCGCTGATTTGATCCTTTCCAATTGCGGGAATCGCCGATACTCGGGATACCCTCCGAACGCTTCGTCGCCGCCTTCGCCCGAGAGCAGCACCTTGACATGTTCTCTTGCCAGCTTGGAAACGTAATAGAGCGCGACGGCCGGTGGTTCGCACACTGGCTCTTCCATATGCCAAACATAGCGAGGAAGAAATGTTTCGAAGTCTTTGGAGGTTATCGTAATTTCGCGATGCTCTGCCCCGAAGTGTTCCGCGGCGAGCCGCGCGTATGGGCGCTCATCCACGACATTGGGGGCATCAAACCCTATTGTGAACGTCTGAATCTTCTCGCTTCTCAGCTCAGAAGCGAATCCCAGCATGGCAGTTGAATCGACACCGCCGCTCAGCAGAATTCCCAGCGGCACGTCACTCAACAAATGACCCTTGACCGTGTCTCGCAGGAGTTCGGTGAGCTCGCCCGCATAATCACGGTGATTGTCCGCAGGTGAATTGAAGGGAAGGTCCCAGTATTCCTGGATCGAAAAGCTGCCGCCCTTCGCCAGCAGGAAGTGCCCCGGCTGCAGCTTGTATATACCCCTCAACAGTGTCTCGGGGCCCGGCGTATATTGATAGGTCAGAAAACGATCTACGATTTGCAGGTCGATTTCTCG
>Ga0157376_10000975_pt1 | contig 18667 bp, 21 predicted proteins | sample M45metaG_FD_121801 | JGI IMG/M metagenome (GOLD analysis project Ga0157376, IMG submission 121801) | Miscanthus rhizosphere microbial communities from Kellogg Biological Station, Michigan, USA - M4-5 metaG | ecosystem: Host-associated > Plants > Roots > Rhizosphere > Soil | place: USA: Michigan... | reverse complement strand
TCGCAGTCGCAGTCGCAGTCGTCGAGCGACGATCAGCCTCCCGCCCCCGACGCGTCCCCGGACTCGAAGAATCGGATCTTCGGCATCATGCCGAACTACACCACCGTCGAAGGACCTGAAAAGGTCGAGCCGATCACCTCCGCGCAATCGTTCAAGATGGCGGCGCTCGACTCGTTCGATCCCTTCGTCTACCCGCTGTTCGCGTTCATCGCGGCCACCGCGCAGGTGCAGAACGAACCCGCGTCGTGGGGGCACGACTGGCCGGGTTACGCCAAGCGCTACGGCCTGGCGTTCGCCGACAACACGATGTGCAGCCTGATCACGACCGGGCTGATGCCGAGCCTGTTGAAACAGGACCCGCGCTACTACCAGGGGCGCGCGACCGGGTTCTTCCCGCGCCTCGCCTACGCCGCGAGCCGCAGCGTCGTCACCAAATCCAGGACCGGCCAGCCGCAGTTCAACCTCTCCGAAATCGGCGGCACCTTCATCGTCGCGGGCGTCTCGAACGTGTACTACCCGCCGGAAGAGCGCACGAGGAACGCCACGCTCGAGCGCTGGGGCACGCAGGCGATGTGGGACACGGTGGCCAACGAGCTGAAGGAATTCTGGCCCGACATGCGGCGGATGCTGCACGGCCTCTGACCCCGGGAACAAGCTGTAGACGGCCTACGTCTAAGGCCGTAGACTGTCTACACCTATGGCCAAACGCCCGGACGTCTCGCGCCTGGAGCTCCTCCAGGGCACCCTCGACATGCTCATCCTCCGGACCCTGCAGTGGGGCCCGCAGCACGGCCACGGCATCGGCCAGGCGATCCGGGCGCAGTCCGACGGCCTGCTCAAAGTCGAAACCGGTTCGCTCTACCCCGCGCTCCACCGCCTCGAGAAGCGCGGATGGCTCAAATCCGAGTGGGACGTCAGCGAGGCGAACCAGCGGGCCAAGTACTACCGGCTGACGGCGGCCGGCAAGGCTCAGCTGTCGCGCGAGCAGGATCGGTGGTCGCAGCTCGTGAACGCGATCGGACGCGTCATGAATCCGGCAGGCAGCAAGGGCTGAGCATGAAACCGGGAGACGACGAGTTCGACGACGAAATCCGGAGCCATCTCGCCCTGAGCGCCAGGGAGCGCATCGAGCGCGGCGAGGATCCGGCCTCCGCCCGCCTGGCGGCGCGAAAGGAATTCGGCAACGTCACGCTCACGCGCGAGTCGATGCGGAGCGTCTGGCGTCCACGCTGGCTCGACGAGGCCGCGGCCCTCGGACGGGACATCCGGTTCGCCCTGCGCTCGCTGCTGCGCGCCAGAGGCCTGGCGGCGGCCGTCGTCGTGACGCTCGCGCTCGGCATCGGCGCCAACGCCGCGATCTTCAGCGTGGTCCGCGGCGTGCTCCTCCGCCCGCTCGTCAACCGCGACGAGGATCGCATCGTCTACATCCGGCAGAGCGCGCCGGGCCTGAGCGCCGAGAACACGACGTTCTCGGTGCCCGAAATCATCGATCTGAAGTCGCGCGTCACGGCCATCGGCGCGTTCGGGGAGTTCTCCACGGCGGATTTCACGTTGATCGGCCTCAGCGGCGAGCCCCGCACGGTGAAAGCGGGCGTGGTCGGCGGCTCGTTCTTCGACGTCATGGGCCTTCGGCCGGTGCTCGGCCGGCTGCTGAACGCGCAGGACGACGGTCCGGCGGCAGCGGGGGCGGCGGTGCTCACCCACAAGTTCTGGTCCACGTCCCTCAGAAGCGACCCGAACGTCGTGGGCAGGCCGATCCGCCTGGGTCCGCGAACCGCCACCGTCGTTGGGGTGCTCGAGCCATCGATTCCCTATCCGGCCGAGACCGAGATCTTCGCGAACGTGGTGACGAGCCCGCATCACCTCGGGGCCGCGATGGTCACCAGCCGCACGCACCGGATGACGGAGCTCTTCGGCCGTCTCGCGCCCGGGGCCACACTCGACGCCGCGCGCGCCGAGCTGCTTGCGGCGCACTCCGCGCTGATGCGCGAGCACCCCGAGGCGTACGCGCCGGCCGCGGGCGTCCGGTTGAGCGTCTCGAGGCTTCGCGACCAGATTGCCTCGCCCGCGCGAACGATCCTGCTCATGCTCCTGGCCGCCGCCGCGGTCGTGTTCGTCATCGCGTGCTCGAATGTCGCCAACCTGATCCTGGCGCGATCGGTGCGCCGCGAAGGCGAACTGGCGGTGCGGGCGGCCCTCGGCGCCGGGCACGGCGCGCTGCGGCGCACGCTGCTCGCGGAAAGCCTGGTGCTCTGCGGCGCGGGCGCGCTGCTCGGCGTCGCGATGGCGCGGCCGCTCGCCGCCATGGTCGTCCGCTACGCCGCCCGGTTCTCCGTTCGCGCGCTCGAGGTCACCGTCGACGCCAGCGTCCTCTGGGTCGGCGCCGGGCTCGCGATAGCCGCGGCCGTATTGCTGGCGTTCGTTCCGCGGCTGCCGTCGCCGCACGCCCCGGCCGGCCTCGGCCTGGCCGGCGGCAGCATGCGCATCACGCCCGGCACCAACCGCCGGCTGCGTCTCTTCGCGACGACGCAGATCGCGTGTTCGTTCGTGCTGCTCGCCGGCGCGAGCACGCTGCTCACGACGCTCCTGTCCCTGCAGACCGCGCGCACCGGCTACGACATGCGGAACGTGCTGGTATTCGATATTCCGAGTTCGGCCACCGGCGTCGGCGGAACGAAGACGATCGATTTCTATCAGGACGCCACCGATCGCATCGGCCGGCTGCCCGGCGTCGAGGGCGTCGCCATCGGCAGCTTCGTGCCGTGGCGCGACGCCGGCAGCATGCCCCGCCTCCAGATCACCACCCGCGGCCTCACGCCCGCTGCGGGCGAGGACAACCCGCACGCCAGGCTCCGCCTTGCGACGCCCCGTTTCTTCGCCGTGCTCGGCATTCCGCTGCTCTCCGGCCGCGACTTCACGGACGGCGATCGCCGCGGCAGCGAGCCGGTGTCGATCGTCAGCCAGAGCGTGGCCGCACGGTTGTTCCCGAACGGCGACGCAGTGGACCGTCAACTCTCGCTGACGGATCCGGTCTCGGGAACGCTCGATCCGAGCCGCATCGTCGGCGTGGTCGCCGACGCGGATGACGAACATATCGAGAACATCGGGAACACCGCCGGGGAACCGGCGCTGACCGTCTATGTCGCCGTCGGCCAGATCGGCTATGGCGGCCGTCTGTTCGTGCGGGCCGCCGGCGATCCCTACGCGCTCGTGCCGGCCGTCACACGGGCGATTCGCGAGATCTCCGCCGACCAGCCCGTGGAGCGCGCGGCGACGCTCGAGGACGTGCGCGCGGACGTGCTGTCGCCGGAGCGGCTGAATGCCTTCGTGTTCTCCGGGTTTGCCGGGATCGCGCTGCTCATCGCCGTCGTCGGCGTCGCCGGCGTGCTGGCGTTCTCCGTGAGCGCGCGGACGCGCGAGTTCGGCGTGCGGCTGGCGGTCGGCGCCTCGCCGCGAGACCTTCTGGCCCGCGTCCTGTCGGAGGGCGCGGCCATCGCGGGCGTCGGCATCCTGGCCGGTGCGCTGGGCGGGCTGGCGCTGGGACAGGTGGCGAAGGCTTCTGTCGAGAGCACCCGCGCGCCCGGCGCGCTGCCCGCGCTGGGTGCGGCAGCGGTACTCGTCGGCGCGGCGCTGGTGGCATCCCTGATTCCGGCCGCGCGCGCCGCGCGCGTGGACGTCGTGCAGGCCCTTCGATCGGAGTAAGCACATGAAGTATGCATTCATCGCCCTCATCCTCACGGCGGTCTCGGCGCAGGCCGCGGGGCCGGACGTGAAGGACGTCAAGTACAGGACGCCGCGCACCGAGTCCGGCTACCCGGACTTGCGGGGCGTCTGGAACTTCAGCTCGGATGTGCCGCTCGAGCGGCCATTGAGCGCGCCGGACAAGACACTCTTCACGCGAGAAGAGATCGAGGCGCGGAAGGCCGCGAAAGCGCAGGCACTCGGCGCCATCTCGAAGATGATTCCGGTCGAAGACGTGGCGATCGACTGGCTCGATTACTCAGGGCGGATCGAGAACCTGCGTACGTCGCTGGTTCGCTACCCGGAAAACGGCAGGCTGCCCAAACTAGTCGACGGAGTTCGACGGCTCCCCGGCGCGGATGAAATTATCGAAGCCCTCAGCCAGGCCAAAGGCGGCATTCCGCCGGAGCTGGCGTCCTTCGTGGCCGGCAGCAGCCAGAAAGATGGACCGGAGGACTTCGGGGCAAGCGAACGCTGCCTGTTTGCCGGCGGCCCTCCATTCACCCCTGACCTCGATAACAACTACCTGCAGATTGTTCAGGCCAGGGATCACGTCGTGCTGCTGACCGAACGCAGAGCCAGAATTGTCCCGCTCGACGGCAGCCCTCATCTGAGCGGCAACCTGCGAAGCTGGTCCGGCGATTCGAGGGGGCACTGGGAAGGCGAGACGCTGGTCGTCGAAACCAGGAACTTCAACAGCCGCACCCGGAGCTTTGCCGGCGCGGGGACCTCTTCTCAGGAAAAGGTCGTCACGGAGCGCTTCACTCGCCTGGCGAACAACGCGCTCGAATACGAGGCCACCATCGTCGACCCGAAGACGTTCAAGGACAAGATCGTCCTGGCCTTTCCGATGGCGAAAGTCGAGGCACGGGTCTACGAATCGGCGTGCCACGAAGGCAACTACAGCATGTTCAACATGCTCTCGGCCGCCCGTACGGCGGAGCAAGAGGCGACGAAGACGAATCCATAGGAACGATGAACCTAGAAGGGTCGAACGAACGCGACGGTCTGCGCTAGCAGGTTGGGTTGGGCCGTACGGCTCGAGAGCGCAATCGTCCACCACTCAGGCTCGGAACGCGCCTGATCTGGCAATGCCGATCCGATCAAGTCTTCGATCTCGGCAAACGTCAGGACGACGGTGCCGGCAAAGCGCTCTTCCAGGTACTTGTGGAGCAGCTGATACTTGCCGGACACGGACATCACGCGCTGTGGCGGCCGCACGACAGGTTCGGGCGCTTCACGCTCCCGGCCTGCCGGCCACCCGCGCCGCTTCAACCAGTCCAACATCAGATCACGTCTCCTGATTCAGCAGATCCGGAAGCGCCGCGACAGCCTCTTCATGGCTCTCGAACCATCGATCCGACGGCCGGACCTGCACTTTGTCGCCCTCGAAGAACTTGTCCGGCAACCGGATCAGCGCGAACCGATGCGTGACCGGGTCTTCGTAGATGGCATACTTCACGCCACGCTCAGTACATCCCGCCCATGTCACCCGCCGGGGCCATGGCGGCATTCGCGTCGGGCATCTCCGACACGAGCGCCTCGGTCGTCAGCATCAGCGAGGCGATGGACGCCGCGTTCTGCAACGCGGTCCGGACCACTTTGGCCGGGTCGATGACGCCGGCCTCCACCAGGTTTTCGTACGTGTCGGTCAGCGCGTTGAAGCCGTCTTCGGGCCCCATGCCCTTCACCTTCGCCGCCACGACGGCGCCTTCAAACCCGGCATTTGCCGCGATCCAGCGAATGGGTTCCTCGATGGCGCGCATGACGATGTCGACGCCGATCTGCTGTTCTCCGGGGAGTTTGAGCGCCGCGAGCGCCTTCGACGCGCGAAGCAGCGCCACGCCGCCGCCGGGAACAATGCCTTCTTCGACTGCCGCCTTGGTCGCGTGCATGGCGTCTTCCACGCGCGCTTTCTTCTCTTTCATCTCGGTCTCGGTGGCCGCGCCCACCTTGATGAGGGCGACACCGCCAACGAGCTTCGCCAGCCGCTCCTGCAGTTTCTCGCGATCGTAATCGGAGGTCGCGTCTTCGATCTGCGCCCGCATCTGCTTCACGCGGCCTTCGATCGCCGCCTTCACTCCGGCCCCTTCGATGATCGTGGTGTTGTCCTTGTCGATCGTCACGGTCCGCGCGCGGCCCAGATCCTCGAGGGTCAGGTTTTCGAGCTTGAGGCCGAGGTCCTCCGTGATGGCCTTGCCGCTGGTCAGAATGGCCACGTCCTCGAGCATCGCCTTGCGCCGGTCGCCGTAGCCCGGCGCCTTGACGGCCGCCGCCTTCACCGTGCCCCTCAGCTTGTTGACGACGAGTGTCGCCAGCGCCTCGCCCTCGATGTCCTCGGCGATGATCAGCAGCGGCTGGCTGGTCTTCGCGACCTTCTCGAGAATGGGCAGCAGATCCTTCAGGCTCGAGATCTTCTTTTCGTGAATGAGGATGTACGGATTCTCGAGCACGGCTTCCATGCGGTCGGCGTCGGTCACGAAATACGGCGACAGGTAGCCGCGATCGAACTGCATGCCCTCGACGATCTCGAGCGACGTGTCCATCGTCTTCGACTCTTCGACCGTGATCACGCCGTCTTTGCCGACCTTGTCCATCGCGTCGGCGATGATCGTGCCAATGGTCCGGTCGTTGTTGGCCGAGATGGTCCCGACCTGCGCGACCATGGCGCCGCTGACGGGCTTCGACATCGTCTTCAGTTCGGCGGTGATGACAGCGACCGCCCGTTCGATGCCGCGCTTGAGTTCCATCGGGTTGGCCCCGGCCACGACGTTCTTGGCACCCTCCCGGTAAATGGCCTGCGCGAGCACGGTCGCGGTCGTCGTGCCGTCGCCGGCGACGTCGGACGTCTTGCTCGCGACCTCTCTGACCATTTGCGCGCCGAGATTCTGCAGGGAATCCGCCAGGTCGATCTCCCGGGCCACGGTCACGCCGTCCTTGGTGATCGTCGGCGATCCGAACTGCTTGCCGATGATGACGTTGCGGCCCTTCGGCCCGAGCGTGATCTTGACCGCGTCGGCCAGTTGATTGACGCCGCGCAGCACGGCACGCCGCGCCTGGTCACCGTAGACGATTTGTTTGGCCATGACTACCTTCTCTTCTTCGTGACAATGGCCGCCGCGGTTTTCTTCGCCGCGGCCGTTGCCGGTTTCGCCCCGGCATGGCCGTTGATGACCGCCAGCACGTCGTCCTCTTTCATGATCAGATACTCGACGCCTTCCAGCTTGATCTCCTGGCCCGAGTACTTGCCGAAGAGGATCTGATCGCCGGCTTTGACATCGAGAACGGTCCGCTTGCCGTTGTCTCCCGTTCGACCGGCGCCGGCGGACAGCACGGTGCCCCGCTGCGGCTTTTCCTTGGCGCTGTCGGGGATGATGATGCCCCCGACCTGCTGTTCCCCTTCTTCGAGGCGGCGGACGATGATGCGGTCGTGCAGTGGTCGGATATTCATGACATTCAGCTCCGGCTGGCGCTATGGGCGAAACGCGGCGTTGTTCGTCGTCCGCGTGGCTTCGAGGGACAGGCGTGCCTCTTCGGCCGCCTTCTTCTGTTGAGCGATGGCCCGCTCCGGCGCCTCACGCTGGTCCTGGCGCACGGCCTGCGCATCCGCCGTCCGGGCGAGCGCGTCGAGCGCCGTTGACGTCACAACCACTTGAAACCCCTCGCCGAACGACGCTCGAAAGAGCACGACCGAGTAGTCGTCGGTCCCCCACCTGGAGATCGGCACGCCGGCGTCGAAGCCGATCCCGGAGGCAGCCGCCTGGGGCGCACTCGACTTGGGTTTCGCCACCGGGCCGTACGCCTCGGAAAGCGCGCGAACCATGTCGGCGTCGGTCATGCCCCTGGTGCGCTGACGGTCGTAATCGATCACCAGCCTGGACAGCTGATCGTTGTAGAAGCTGAACGCGATTTGTTCGACCGGGTCTGTTTGTGTCTCGTTCGAACCGGCGATGAAGTATGGCTGCCGCCACAGCAGCCGCTGAATCAACGCAGGCCGCGTGTGAACGACGGTGGCGTCCGACGCCGCGGCTTTGACCTGTGCCGATACCGTTGACAGGCCGCTGCCGAGCACAAAATCGCGATAGTGGGGACGCTCCTGGCTGTGCACCGAGGCCGCGGACAGGATGAGCGCAAGGCCGAGGAGGTATTTGAACATGCCCTCAACGGTATGCCCGGAGCTCGGAAAGGCCTGTGCATAATTGAACACGGCCATCCCTCAGAAGTCAGACGCGCCCCGCGGCATCAGGCGCACGTCGCCCCCGGCATCGTCGGCAGATGGCAGAGGGGTCTCGCTGCTCAGTTCCTGGTGAGGGGGCGTGTCGGATGGAAGGGCCGGCGATCCCATCTCGGTGGGCTGCGACGGCCCCGGGCGCGTCAGCTCGATCACCGGCTGCCGCCGGCGTTCCCGATATTCCTGAAACTCTGCGAACGAAATGACGACCGCCTCGCTCACGATCGAAACGCCGCCTTGCGTCTCGTCATCGCTTCGTGTCTTCCTTCACCGGACCGTCAACGGTATGCAACAGCTCCGCGATGGTCACAGGTGGCGCGCCGGGCCATACCATCAACATGATCGCGGGCGGGATCAGGACAGCCATCAACCACACCACTGCGGTGTTTGCGGTGAAGGCGATGCCATAAGCCACGCTGCACGCGGCGATCACGATGACAGCCGCCACCCAGAGGCCGGCCACCCGGATCCGAAGTTCTTTGAGCATCCTGCGACTCTACGCCCGGGTTTCGGAGGGACCTGTTCACAATTGAACAGGGGCTGCCAGGTCGCGCCAAGGTAAGGTGTCACGTAGCCATGACTGATCGCTCGAACGGCCCTGCCCCCTGGATAGAGGTCTCGGCCGCCGCCGGCGTGCTGATGGCGGTCATGTTCTTGGCGATGTGGGCGCGGCAGCCACCCTCGGGGTGCGCGCGCTTATCGGAGATGCCTCGACACCTGGAGTTGAGCTGGGACACGGATCGCGAACACCTGTCGAACGACCTGGCCTCTGCGGATCGAGTCGCGCGACGATATGCTGCGTCTTCGCGCGCTGACGATCAGGCGACTCTGTTTCTCGAATGTCATGACACGCTGCTTGCGCAGATTGCGACCACGCACGGCGTGCCGCTGGATCAATTGCGCGACAGTGCTGAGTAGGGCCTGACGCCCCTCGCCTTCCTACAGGAAGCTCTCGCGCCAGAACAGCGCGTCGGCGGCGGCCAGCGGCGGGACGATCACGCCTGACTTGAGCATGCGCACGCCGATGGTGGCGGTCGACGGCACCGCGGATGTGATGGTGACCTGCGGAGGCTGGAAACCCGGCGGCAGCCACGCCTGGATCGTGGGGCGCCGTTCTGCGGGCTCCCGCGCGATCAGGGCCTGCAGGAGCGCGCCGACGCGCGCGCCCGACGGGTCGCGGTCGCCGCATTCCTCGAGAGTCCACCCATCTCCGGCGACGCTCACGATCACATAAGCCGCGGCGGTAATCCCTTCCTCGGCAATGAAGAAGTGCAGCTGGCGCGCGTTCGCCGGCCCAAGACCCGCCAGCAGGCGCTTTGTCGTGACGACGTACTCGAGGAAGGCGACGTCGCGATCGAGATGGAGGCGCTGGGCGCCGGCGCGTACGCGCCCCATCGCCACGATCGCCGCAAGGTCGCGCTCCTCGCCGCCGCGCACCATCGTCATCGGGGCGCCGCGGCGGGACTGGGCGACAGCGAGCGTCAGGTCGGTCAGGGGTATCGCCTGGAAGTCGTTCCGTTCGGCATCGCCGGCCGTCGGCGAAAAGAGCAGGGCCATCTCCGTCCCCGCCCCTGCCGCCTCATCGAGGAGCGCCTCGACCAGCGCTCGCGCATGAGCGGGGCCCTGCGGCGACGATTCAGTCCACAGGGAGCCAATGCCGCAGACGCGCATCGCCCGTCCCTCGAACACTCCGGCCAACTCGTACCGTTCCGCACTGGCGAGCATCGTCTCGCCGGCGATCAGGGCGAACGTGCTCTGGCAGCGGCTTGCCCAGGCGGTTTTCATCTGGGCCGCGTGAAACCTGCCGAACGCCTGCCGGGTCAGTCCCTCGCCGGAAGCCCGCCAGCGCGCATCGAGGACGCGATCGAGAACCGTCCCTCGGGCCACAATCGTTCGAGGCACCGGGCGATCTTTTCAGCGGCGCGGATCCTGGTTGGTCCCGAGCCGGTGCTCGTTGATCCACTGATGGCTGACCGCGCCCATGTCCGCGGACCGATCGGCTCGCGCCCGGAAGGTCAGGATACTTGCGGCAGCTGCGAGCACCAGCCCGGCGACAATCCATATGGCATTCATAAGCGATCTCCTCGACCCACCTGAGAGCTAGCGAGGACGGCCCGTCAACACGGGCACGAGCAGCAATTCGGACAATGCGGCGGCTGTGGCAAAGACTTGCCCTGTCTTGTGATGTTTCATCTGGACGGCCTCTCCGCCGTCACCAGCGAACATCACGTCGAAGCGATCCTCGACGGGCGGGAGACCGCCCCCCCGGATAAAGTGGTAGTGGCAGGTCATTGAGGCTCCCTCCAGATTCGGCGTGACCGTGAGGGTGACCGCCCCGGGCGCCGGTTTGCGGACCACGAATCCGCCGTCGGGCACCTTCGCATCGACGACGATGTTGCGCGCCAGGTCGCCTGGAAACTCGCCGCGAAACGCGTCGACATCGTGCGCGACAGCCGCGTGGAGCTCGTCGACGAGCCGCCGGCCGTTCAGGCGCACCAGCGCCGCATTCATGGCGATCAGCTCGTCCTCTTTGAGACGCTGGGAATCCCGTCTGCGCTCGTCATCGGCGATGCGCTTGATCCAATCCGCGATCGCGACTTGTGTCGTCATAAATGGTCGCCTGAAATTCAGAGGTGAGTCGCGTCGGGAGACTCGAACGCCAGCGGGCTCAGTTTCGAGTGGCAGCAGCCACTGTACTCGATTTCACGAATCTAATCGTGCAGCACGACAGTGAGCAGCGAGTTGTTCACCTTGAGCCCGTTCTTGTAGTCGATGAAGCCCAGGCGCTGGAATTTCTTCATGAAGAAGTTCACGCGCGATCGCGTCGTGCCGACCATCTCCGCCAGCGTGGCCTGGGAGATAGGGGGCACGGCCCGCACCGGCTTGTCGTGCTTGCCGTACCGGGCCAGCAGCAGCAGCGTCCGCGCGAGACGTTTCTCGCTCGAATTGAACAGCTGATCAATCAGGTCCTCTTCGATCCGGATGTTGCGCGCGAGCATGTGCGCGATGAACCGATCCGACAGCGCATGCTTGGCGTGCAGGAGCCGCACCATCCGCTGCTTGTCCACGAGCAGGATGCTGCTGGGCGACGTCGCGGTTGCCGTGCCCATGCGGACGGGTTGGCCCGCCAGGCAGCCTTCCCCGAAGAACTCCCCGGCGCGAAGCATCGCCACGACAGCCTCGCGCCCGCCCTTGGACTGCACCGAGAGCTTCACATCCCCGTTCTGGATATAGAGAACGTGGTCGCACGGGTCGCCCTGGGTGAAGATGATCTCGTCCGGCGCGTACTCGACGATCTTCCTCGCCAGCCCCGCCGACTCGAGGAACTTCTGCACGTTGAATAGGGCGTTCCGTTTGGCTTTCATCGTCTTCAAGGATGTTAGTCCCTGGCTCAGCGGTGCAGGGGCGCCATCCTCACGCAACCCCGAAGTCGGCCTGAGCCATTAACCCCGCGCATCCGGACTGCAACGCCTGCTTGGAGCGTCAGTTAGGGCGCTCCGTGCGTAAGGCACCGGACAGACGATGACGGCAGTCGAGAGATATGTGTACCAAGCCAATGGGTGCATCTCTTCGGCGACCGTCGCCGGACCGCCCGCTCGTCGTCCTCGCGGTCGACGACGAAGAGACGTGTGCGGCGTACGCCTACGGTCTGGCCGCCACCGGATTCGACGTGACCACCGCCGCGGACACGACCATCTGGCGCTCGCGCGCCCCAGGCCGGCCCAGCATCATCGTCGCCGACGTCTCGGAGGAAGAGCGCGACGGGTGGACGCCTGTCCAGCGGTTCAGGCGCGATCCAGGGACGCGCGACGTGCCGATCGTCGCCGTCGCCGCCGAAGTCGGGGCCGCGACGCGCGATCGCGCCCGGCGCGAAGGCTGCGCCGCCGTGTGCCTGAAGACGTGTCCGCCGGACGTGCTGGCATCGGGTCTTCGGGCCGTGCTCGATCACACAATCCATTCGACGCCACGCTGACGTGCGGTTCGCTGCCGGCTACGAGCGCTCGCCTGGAACAGCGAGGTCAGGCATCGGTCGGCCCATGAAATGGCGCTGACAGATCGTCCCGAGCCATCGGGCCCACTGCGCCGATCGCTGCTGGCGCGCGCTGTCGGTCGCCATCCCCGTATTCGCGTACATCTGGCGGTACATCTTCGAGACCAGCATGAATGCCAGGCGCGCGCGCATCGATTGGACGACTCGCGATCGGGCCCACACGCGGGGCCAGCTGTAGAAGCGGTCCCATGCGCGCTGCGTCCCGATCCGGATGTCCTCGAGCGACATCGTCGGATGCTCCGTATAGACCTTCGGCCGCCGATCTTCCGGGATGAGCCAGTGTTGCGTGACGGGCACGCCGTCGACGTTCGTCCCCCGCCGGTTCTCTTCGGCGGCCCATTTCTCGAAATCGACAGTGCCCGGGAACGGCGTGAGCAACACGAACTGCGCGAACGTCAGATCGGCCTGCTCCGCGAGCGCGACCGTCATGTCGAATGTGTCTTTCGCGTCACTCGGCAGCCCGAAGATGAACGAGCCGAGGATGTAGACCCCGTGGCGCCTGAACTCACGCAGCCGCGCGATGAGATCCTCACCCGAGAGGTTGAAGCCCTTGTAGACGTCCTTCAGGCCATCGCGGGTGACCGACTCGACGCCCACGAGCGCGCCGAGAATCCTCGCCCGTTTCATCGCGTCGAGAAACTCGGGATCCTCGGCCGCCTCCATCGTGATTTGGGTGTAGAACACGAGATCGTCCGGCAGCTCGGCCAGCCTCGCCATCAGCTCGAACCGCTCTTCGCGCAGGGCCTCCAGCTCGTGCAGCCGCGACGGGTCGGCACGGCGCCGCGCCTGGGCGAGATCGTCGAACGTCACCGGATAGAAGTTGTCGTCGGCCAGGACGATGAAGCGAAACCCGAGACGCCGCAGCTCGACGACCTCACGGACGATGCGATCCGCGGCGCGCTGGCGGGGCTCCTGTCCGTCGGTCCGCCAGACCGAGCAGAACGAGCAGTGCTTGGGACAGCCGCGCACGGTCTGCACCGATCCGAACATGTAGCGGCGCGCCGGCAGGAGGTCCCACCGCGCCGACACGAACTGATCGCCGTCGATGCGGCCGCCCTCATACAGCCGCTGCTGGCGCCCGGCGAGGCAATCGGCGACGACACGTGGCCAGATCAGATCGCCGTCGCCCCGCACGACCGCATGCGCGCCGCCGAGCTCGAGTACTTCTTCCGGAAAGAGCGTGGCATGAATGCCGCCGAACACGGCGTACGCGCCGCGCCGGCGGGCTTCGCAGCCAATCTCATATCCGCGGCGCGCGTTGCCCGTGTGAATGCCGATCCCCACGACGTCCCCGGCGTGGATGGTGTCGAGATCCAGGGGTTCGAGGGTTTCGTCGACGACGCGGGGTGTACCCCAGGCGGTGCCTGTCGCGGCAGCCAGTACGAACAGCCACCGCGGCGTGATCACGGCGACGCCGAACGATTGTGCGCTCGGGTTCACGAGATGGATTTGAGGCATAGATACCTCTTCGATCAACGCAGTACTAGTTTCGATTGCCGTCCGTCACGCTGCGTAACAGGTTCGTGGCGGTCTGGTAGCATTCGCAGGATGCCTTTTCGAGTTTCCCGCCGTCGAGAATGGTGACGTGCCCGCGGTGATACGTGATGAGGCCGGCGCGCTGCAGCGTGCCGGCGACGACGGTGACGGTCGGACGCGTCGCGCCGAGCATCATGGCGACGAACTCCTGCGTGAGCGGGAAGGCATCGTCGTCCATCCGGTCTCGCGCCATCAGCAGCCAGCGCGCCAGCCGCTGCTCGATCGAGTGGACCGCGTTGCACGCGGTCGACACCATGACGACGCCGACGAAGGCCTGGGCGAAACGCATCAGCAGGACGGAGAACACGCCGCGACGGTTCATCTCCTCGAGAAACGCCGCCGCGGTCATCCGGTAGGAGGCGCCCTCGCCCTGCACCATGGACGTCGAGAAGGGCGCGCTGCCGTCGAGCGCCAGAGAGGTGCCGATCATTCCCTCGTTCCCGATGGTGGCGACCTCCACCATGTTGCCGTCCTGGAGCACGGTCAGGATTGAACAGAATCCGGTGCCGGGAAAGTACACGTGGCGGATCGGTTCACCTGGCTTGTGCAGCACGGTCTTGAGTTTCGGAGAAACGACTTCGAGCAGGGCGGCGATGCGTTTGTAGTCGGCGGGAGGGAGCGCGGCCAGGAGACGGTTCTCGATCGGAGGCGGGCGGTTCCTTGCGCCGGGCGAAAGCCTCTTGGCCATCTTGACAACCCCTTCGCCGCCAGAGGCGGCTAGACAAGAGGCTGTCGCAGACCAGGCACTTCCCACGTCAGGGCAAGGCAGACGGTAGTCCCTCGAGTGGAGGATATCACTTGTCGACGGGCTGGGCTCGCGAAAGGGCAATGCAGAGGATGAACGCCGGAACGCCGAGGAGGCCCGCGCCGATGAAGAACAGCGCATATCCTTCGAGAAGTGAGCGATCCGCGGCGAGCCACTCCACCATGACGCCGGAAAAGCCCTTCGTGAACTTTCCCACGTAGGTGTACGCAGAGCTGAGCAGTGCATACTGCGTCGCCGTATAGCCGACGCTCGTGAGGCTCGACATGTACGTCACGAGCGCGACGGCAGCGAAGCTGGCACCGAAGTTGTCCGCCGCCATGACCGCGCCGAACGTGCGGATATTCGGTCCGCTGTAGGCGAGAATCGCAAAGGCCGAGATGACGATGCTTTGCAGAACGACGCCGATCGTCAGCGTTCTGAAGTAGCCGAAACGCACGGCGCTCAAGCCGCCGGCCGCGATGCCCAGCATCGTCGAGACGAGGCCGATGGATCCACGGACGGCGCCGACGGTGTCCTTGGACAGGCCGAGGTCGTGATAGAAGGGGTTGGCCATCGGCCCCATGACGAACTCGGGCAGGCGATACAGGCTGATCATCGCGAACATGAGAAAAGCGAGCCAGCCGTACGTGCGGAAAAATTCCACGAAGGGGCCGGCGACGGCATCGATCACGCCGCGCGCGCGCCCGAACGGCAACGCGGCCGCCACGGCGCCGAGCGGCACGCGCCGGGCCGGCTCGGCGGCCGCGAGGCTGGCGCCCACGCCGACCGCCATCAGCACCGCCATCGTGAAGTACGAGACGGGCCATCCGAAGTGGGAGGCCGCGATGAGAATGAACGCGTCGCTGACCAGGACGGCGGACCGGTAGCCCAGCTGGTACGCCGCGGACAGCAGGCCGAGTTCATCCGAGTTGGCGGCGGCCTCGATCCGCCACGCGTCGACGACGATGTCCTGCGTCGAGGAGGCGAACGCGACCACCAGCGCGAGGGCGCCGACCGCCGCGAGCCCGTGCTTCGGTCCATGAACGGAAAGACCGACGAGCCCGGCGGCGACCAGCAACTGGCTGAGGAGCATCCAGCCGCGCCGCCGGCCGAGCCGCCCGAACACGGGCGCGGGCAGCCGGTCGATGAACGGCGCCCACAGGAACTTCAACGAGTAGGCCAGCCCCACCCACGAGAGGAAGCCGATGGCCCCAAGCGTGGTGCCTTCGTCTCGCAGCCAGTAGCCGAGCGTGTTGCCGGTCAGGAAAAACGGAAGACCCGACGAAAACCCCAGGAGGAGCATCACCCCCACGTTCGGCTGGCGGAGCGCCCCGATCACATCGCGTTTGCTGGGGGTTTTCGGGGGCATGCGTGTGCGGCCGGACCCATGCTAACCCGAACGAGTTGCGGCGCGAGGCCGTACAATGGCGTTCGTCCGTCCTTTTTTTCTTATGCGAACGATCTTCAGACCGGGAACCGCGGCCGCCGGACTTCGAATAGCGGCTATCTCGATGACGATGCTGGCGGGTTGTTCCCGGCCGTCGGCGCCGCCTGCAACGCCGGCGGCGACTCCGCACATCGCGAACGCGGCGGAGACGTCGGCGAGCGATGCGCCGCTGCCCGGCATGCCGCCGGTGCTCGATGCGCACAACATCTACGCGGCCGACGGTCCCGGCCAGCTGAGCCCGAAAGTGACCGGATTCCCGTCGCGGATCTACGTCCCGAACACCGGCAGCAACAGCGTGGACGTGATCGACCCCGAGTCGTTCAAGGTCATCGATCACTTCGCGGTGGGCCGCCAGCCGCAGCACATCACGCCGTCGTACGATCTGGAACGCCTGTGGGTCCTCAACGATCTGGGCGATTCGCTCACCGAAATCGACCCGGCCACCGGCAAGAACGGCAAGACGATCAAGGTCAAAGATCCGTACAACATGTACTACACGCCGGACGGGCAGTTTGCGATCGTGGTCGCGGAGCGTGAGGCGAAGCTCAACTTCCTGAGGCCTTCGGACATGAAGCTCGTCGACTCGGTGCCGGTGCCCTGCCGCGGCATCGATCACATGGACTTCGGCGCCAACGGCCGGTTCCTCATCGCGAGCTGCGAGTTCGCGGCGACGCTCGTGAAAGTGGACGTTCAGACGCGGCGGCCTCTCGGTACGCTGGCGCTCGAAAAAGGCGGGATGCCGCAGGACGTGCGGTCGTCACCGGACGGATCGCTCTTCTACGTCGCGGACATGATGGCCAACGGGGTGTACGTCATCGACCCGTATTCCTTCACCCGCGTGGAGTTCATTCCGACGGGAAAGGGCGCGCACGGGATCTCGATCAGCCGCGACGCGAAGCTGATGTACGTCTCGAACCGGGGCGAGGGCAGCGTCTCCGTCATCGACCTCGCGACACGCAAGCCCATCGCCAAGTGGCAAATCCCGGGCGGAGGCAGCCCGGACATGGGCGGGCTGTCGGCCGATGGGGCGACGCTCTGGTTGTCGGGCCGCTACAACCGGGATGTCTACGCCTTCGATACGCGGGACGGGCGGCTGCTGGCGCGCATCAAGGTCGGAAAAGGGCCGCACGGCCTCGCGGTCTACCCGCAGCCGGGCCGGTATTCGCTCGGCCACAACGGCGTGTTCCGCTGACGGGCTTGACTTTGGGAAGGCGCATACTTTGTAATACAAAGCTATGCAGGTCATCCGCGCCGACCACCTCGGCATGTGCTTCGGCGTCCGGGACGCCATCGACCTCGCGCGCCGCCATGCCGACGGCGCGCCGCTGACGGTCCTCGGCGACCTGGTGCACAACGACGAGGTCCTGGCCGACCTGCGCTCCAGGGGCGTCGCCATCGCCCACGACCCGTCGGACGTGAAAACGCACACGGTGATGGTCACCGCTCACGGCGCCTCCGAGCGGATGCTCGCCCGCACGCGCGCACAGGGGCTCGACGTCGTCGAAGCGACGTGTCCGCTCGTGCACGTGGCGCATCGCGCGGTCAGGGCCCTCGTCTGCCGCGGCTACCACCCGGTGGTCATCGGCCGGCGCGGCCACGTCGAAGTACGGGGCCTGACCGACGACCTCGATGCGTTCGACGTGGTGCTGGACGAACGCGACGTCATGGCGCTCGCGGAACATCCTCGCATCGGCGTCGCCGCGCAGACGACGCAGCCGATCGACCGGGTACGGAAACTGGTCGCCCTGATTCGACGCCGATTCCCCCGCTCCGACGTCCACTTCATCGACACCGTCTGTCATCCGACGAAAGAGCGCCAGGCCGCCGCCGTCGACCTCGCACACCGCTGCGACGTCGTCATCGTCGTCGGCGGCGCGAACAGCAACAACACCCACGAGCTGGTGTCGACGTGCCAGCGGCACTGTTCGCGCGTGCATCACATCCAGACCGAATCCGAGATCCGCCCGGAGTGGTTCGCCGGCGCGGCCGCGGTCGGCCTCACGGCCGGCACGTCGACGCCGGACGAGGTCATCGATCGCGTCGATCGGCGCATCCAGGCGCTGACAGCTGGAGAATGCCGGTGAGACGCCTTGCCCAGGCCCGCACCCGCTGGCTGGTTGTCGTCCTGTTTGCCGTGGCGATGGCCTGGCTCGAAGCGGCGACGGTCTACTACCTTCGCGTGATGGTCGGCCGGGTGGATCCCTACCAGCCGAACCCGCTGCCGATGGACGGCATCTTGGAGCCGGTAGAGCTCGCGCGCGAAGCCGCGACGCTGGTGATGCTGGCCGCCGTCGGCGCGCTCGCGGGGCGTAATCTGCGAACGCGCCTCGGCTACGCCGCGATCGCCTTCGGCGTCTGGGATGTCTTCTATTACGTGTTCCTGAAATTCATCTCGGGCTGGCCGGCTTCCCTGCTCGACTGGGACATCCTCTTCCTGCTCCCGCTGCCGTGGTGGGGGCCGGTGCTCGCGCCGGTCTGCATCGCGCTGCTCATGATCGCGTGGGGCACGCAGGTCACCCAGCGAGCGGCGGGACGATGCGCCGTCGCGTTGACGTCGACCGTGTGGCGCCTGAACTGGCTGGGGACCGCGATCGCCCTCTACGTGTTCATGGCCGACGCGCTTCGCGCCGTGCCGAACGGTCTGGACGCGACAAGGCTGGTGTTGCCGGCCGCGTTCAACTGGCCGGTCTTCCTCGTCGCGCTGGCGCTCATGGCCGCGCCCGTTGCGGACCTCGCCTGGCAAAGCCGGCGAGCGTCGTAAGCTCGGGGCATCGACCCCACCACGTCAAGGCGCCACGAGACGGTCACGTCCACGCAGCAGGTCGTCGATATCGCCGATGGACTCGTTGAGGCGATTGATCTTCTGCGCGAGCTCGCGAATCTCGAATTCGGCGCGCCGGTTGACCTCGTAATCGA
>Ga0157376_10000973_pt1 | contig 18682 bp, 14 predicted proteins | sample M45metaG_FD_121801 | JGI IMG/M metagenome (GOLD analysis project Ga0157376, IMG submission 121801) | Miscanthus rhizosphere microbial communities from Kellogg Biological Station, Michigan, USA - M4-5 metaG | ecosystem: Host-associated > Plants > Roots > Rhizosphere > Soil | place: USA: Michigan... | reverse complement strand
GAAGGGTTGGAGCGTGTTAGTGACGGTTTGCTTGAGCGAAGTATGCTGCGAATTGAGGTTTTTGAAGACGTTATCATTGATAAATTTCCGGTCGGCGTCAAGGGCTATCAGCGTTATCAACATTTGGATTTTTACCAACGCGTCGTTTATTACTGCATATTGTTCTTCGAAATAGTCTCGCACGGGTTTAATTTCGAGGGACTGTAGTGCCAGATTTCTTTTATGCACCAAATCTTGTAATACACTTCTTGCGTCGGTGTTAAAGGCGGTGACCTTTGTATAATCGGATCGCAATTTGGTGAGCTCCCCGTCGGCCGTCTGCAGTTGGCTGTTCAATCGATTGTATTCAGTGATCTGGTCATCTGTCAGACCGGCGCCTTCCTTTAGCTTCTGAATCTTTTGCTCATTGGAAGTAATATTGGCCCTGAGGACCTCTTCATTGCCTTGCTCAATCAGGGATTTCTTTTGTATTGCCACTCGTTCCCGAAGTTCGAAATAGCTATTTATAATCAGTTCCATTTTTAGATCGTTCGATTTAAGGTGGCTGACAAATTCCGCATATCGCTGTCGGGAGGCGTCATCTTCGAGCAACAGGGAGCGAATCAATTTAATAAGTTCGTTCCCCTTCTTATTATCTGGTTCAGCAAGATTAGACAGATGGTTTTGGGGAATATACTTTATTTCCGGCAGAATACTGGGGGTTTCGTCGGGCCGGTTCGCGGTCTGTGATTGCCCGGAACAGATGGTCACCTCCAAATTGAAATTATTGCCGAAGTCGTATTTGAAGTTGTGGGGCTCTTCTTCGGTCCTTAAAATCGTCCGATCGGGGAGCAGAGTTTTGGCGATGTGGTAGAGTAGAATAGATTTGCCGGAGGATTTACCACCGATGATGACGTTTAGGTTACTATTTAATCTGATCGGAATAGACGTAAACGCGTTGTTGGCCGAAGTGAATCTGACCTGATCGATGACCAGTTTTCCATCTTTCAAATCAGGCTCTTCATCCTGAATTTTGACACGTTGCTCTGGTTCATACATGATTTGACGGAGCCCCTGAAAGTTAAGCGTGCCTTTGATCCATGTGAATCGTTTGAAGAGGTCGGCTTCCGTGTGGGCATCGCAGCCGACTATACATGCCTTTAGCGAGCCTTGTTCTTTTATTAATCGGAACCTTTCATTTTGTTTATCCAGTTCGGTGGCTGTAGGTGAGCTGTCGATTTTTTTTCCCAGGAAGTACGCGATATCTCGTGGGTTAGCGGAAAAGATGGCATCCGAGATCAAGTAGATAGATTGTCGGACACCGTCCAGAGACCCTGGTTCGTTTTCAAAAAGGGAATAGTGTTCCTGGAAACCTGAATTGCCATCACGGTTAGAGTTGCTGACTACAACCAGAGTGTTATTGCGGAAGTTTTCCTTCCCTTCAAGGAGTGATTTAAGGCTTCTTGGATCAATGGTGAATTTATCCAAGCCATTCTTATAAGCAGCCCGGTCGTCCAGGACAGGATCTGTCGTACGGCCATAGCTGATAATTCCCTCGCGGTTCATTTTGCAACCGGCCTCGTTTTGCAATTCGGCGAAGAAATCGTTATTTAAGTGGGACACATAATCAGGATTAAAGATGCAATGGATATTAAGGAGACGCGATGCCCCGGTTGCTGGGAGCATTCTCAACTCGACGTTAGGTAGCAGAAAGATCCGCCTGATAGAAGCAATCTCTATTTCGGTGAACGGGGCATATGAAGAGGTGGAGTACGCGGTAAGGTCGTCCACATATCGTTTTGCGAGTAGGTAATTGTCGATGGAAAAGTAGTCGGTGATCGCGATGGCGGCAATATTTGAAGCCAAGGCTTTGCGAAAGAACTGTTCCCAAAAGGCTTCCATAGTGGGCGATGTGAAATTGTCGCTTTTGTTGGTTCCTTTGGTGTGGACATGTAGATTCCATTTATTCCAGGTAGAGCCAGCCATAGATTTACATAGTGTTTTTTGAGTGATGCCGGTCAAAATAGGGAATTTGCTCGATAGGCGAAAGGGGAAAAACACCTTTTTTGTGCAATAGCGAAGGGGGCGTGTAAAAATCATATTTAAGAAAGCCTATAATATGGTTCTGTCCTGCCGGGTGGGCTTTTCATACAACTGGGGGCTTGGTTGATCACTGGTGAATTGTTGGGACCGCGCTTCGTCTCATTTTGGCTTGTCCCGGTTAAGGGTATGGCAGAGGGTTCGGATGATGGCATTGGGATTTTTAAGGGCAGAGACAATGCACTTCCTGCTAATGAATGAGAATACGGATTATATCGGTGTTCTTGACCCCAAAGAAAATGGCGAGGGCCCAATAAATGACGAGGGCGATTTTCGTAACAGTACTTTGAGGCATTACCCCAAAATTGGCCAGGAAATATTGAGGTAGTTTGACTAGGAATTCGAGCCAAAAAACTGGATTAAATGTTTCATTTGCCCTTTGGCGGAATACGCCAATTGCCTGATTGAAGGCCAGATTGACAATATGAAAGATATCTTCTCTGCTATTGTGCATATTGTCAAACACACTGACCCTCATATTCGCAAATTTTCCAAACCCAAGAAATTCCTGATGAATGACGGATGAGTCCTTTATCTGAGCCTCTTTAAACAAGGATTTAATTTCCATTGCGTGTTGAGCAAATGAAACATCGCCGGACCGAATATAGCCGAGATACTGGCTATAGAGCCAAGTTATTCTACGACACCTATAGACATTCAGGATATACCGTATGACGAGTAAGGATGCAAAGACGGCAATGATATAGAGATAAGGACGCACTGTCGTTTTGGTTATATTTCATTCAAAAACTGGTCGAGCTTGGAAGATACTTGCATCTGGCTGACGGCCTTGTAGTCGATCCCAAGGTATTGATTGGCGGGACCAGGGTTCCATTTATAGAACTTCTGATCCGAGTAAAGGATTCCCTTTTTGATCAGGGCATCGAGAATTGCCCGGCCGATGTCGTTTTGTAACACACGCCGATGCTCGATTTTATATTTATACCGGGCAAGGACACCTTTGCTATGAGAACGCAGGGTAGTAACGATTCTTCGGAACCGAAGATATTTTTCCTTGAGCTCGTAATCATCCGTATAGCTACAGCCTTCAGCGTTGTGATAGGTACCGTAAGGATGACTGGGTCGATTGGGTGAAAATATAATAAACTGCGATCCTTCTCCTAGATATGGGCTAATCTTGGGGTTTGGCGCGCTGGAATAGTCGATTTCGATCTCCTGGCTATCTATAATGATGTCGTGGGACTGCTCGTCGACTCCGGCCACGCGAAGGTCCCCATTTTCTCCACGAAGTTTGGCAATTGGGCCACCCTCGGGGAGGCCTCTTTCCAGCGAGAGTTCCTGGCAGGAAATGATCAGCTTGTCGCAGCGAATGTCTAATGGTGGTCCAAGGGCAACCTTCTTTCCGGAAAACCGAACGGTAAGTGGCGCTTCGATGTAAACTCCGCTTAAGACACCGGAAAGCGCGAGGATATCCCCCTTCGCCAACGGTGCTTGGTAGTCATAGGTTCGGTAGTCATCTGGAGTAACGATGGTAATCTCAATGTCGCAAAGTTGGGACGTCTGGTCATCTTCCCAGTCATCGGCGTCAATGCTGAGATAAGATTGAAATTTAGCGCTGTCAAGAGATTTGATCGAGTCGAACAGATAGGGGATGTATCTAAGCGGTATCTGGTCGGTCTTTTGGATCCGCTGGTAGATAAAAAAGAACATGAACGAGCCATTATACTTTGTTGCGAGGTATTCGTCCACCAAGGTTTCGTGACCGGCCTCCCTTATAAGCGTGCTGAGGGCATAGCTTTCAAATACCGGGTTTAGTAGCTTGCCCTCTGATAGAAATGGATGCTCGTCCATCCATTCTTCCATCTTTTCGTTGTATAGGTCATTAGTAGCCTGATCTTCGCAAAGGATAGTATAACTCGGTTTGTTCAATTGTCTCCTAAGGAGGCGCTCACATTGCTCTACTTTCTCGAATGAATTCGCCATAATGGCGTCGATAGCTTCCTTGGGCCTGCCCTCCAGGACAGGCGGGAGAATCTTGGCACGGACTTTTTCATCGCGCTCTCGATCCAAAATTTCTTCGACGATCTGGATCACCAAGTCGAGACCTTTGCTTTCATTTGCCTTTAATTTTTCCAAGAGAGCGATATAATTCTGGTCGTCCCGCAGCAAAGTATATATGGATTTCAATACTGGAGCGTATCCGATAAATGCATCGATCTCCTCCTTTTTTAGTTGGCTGGCGCTCGAAAAAAACCCATCAATAGATTGAATGATAAAGTCCCGGACCTCTTTGTATGGCTGTTCGTATCGCTTGTAACCTTCCGGGTTGTCCTGCTCAACGTACAGGTCTATAAATTCTGTTGCCTGCGCAATTGTGAAAGGGGCGATCCGCAGGAGGCTGGCGTTGATGTTATTGTCATCGAGGTATAGCCAGGTATGGTTGACGGCCTGACCTCTCCCCAGGAGGATAAAAGTTACGCCGTTGGCTTTTTGTGCTATTTGAACCAGATCATTCAGAAAGGCATTATAGCCCTCTTCAGAAGTTTTTGTCTTTCCCTCATCGAGCGCGTCAATGATGAGTGCGGCTCGTCCAGCCTGAAGGTCGTTTGTGAATTCGGAGAAACCGGAGGGATCAAAGAGGCTGGTGAAGAGACCTATTAGAGAATATTGACCAACAGCTGCATGATCAGCTAAGTCGAGAATGGGAATATTGAGCTGTTGAGACAGCCTTTCTGCCAATGCTGTTTTACCTGTCGCTCCTGCTGCGGAAATCAAGATAACTTTTGTTTCTCCGACCTTAATTTCATTTTCAATAACGGTAAAATTGGGGTCGACATATCTTGGATTCCTTTCTACGATTAGGCGAAAAGATTTCTCCGGTTTAACAATTTTTGCGGGATTAAATGCTCGTGTGCCAACGACCGTCTCACTGAGTTTAAAGTAGCTCACAATCTCGATGGCTTTCTTATCCTGTGTAAGGGTGTCCATACATATATAAATAAGTGTAAATATAAGAATTTTTCTAGCTAGGTGCAGTAGAATTGCAACGAAAAGTCGTATGGATCAACTATTGTTTTCCAGGAAAAAAGGTCTCCCTCCACCCCCTTCGGCAAGAACACGTGCCAGGCTCGGACACCCTGTCGCTCCGCAACAGCGTGTCCGCCTGCATGCCGGGTCCTCGCTCCGCTCCTTCGTCGCTACGCTGCGGTCCACATGCAGGATCGCTTCTCTGGCACGGTTCTTTCGCTTCAGGGGCCTCCGGTCGGGCAGCTCCCGTGGCCGCGCAGATCAGGCGCTGAGATCGCATGTGCTGCGGGGTCTGTAGTACGCTTCGCTCCTCAGCCCTCCTCGCCCACGCGAACACAGTGCGCAGCGCCGCCTCATCTGCCGCGTCCACCCGCTGCCTCATTTCGTCCGCCACCTGCCGGTGCCCGGCAGCTTGTCAAATGATTTGGCCTCCGCCCCGCTTCGGCCGAACAACCAAGGCCGACCGCGGGTAGCTGCGCGCCGCCCTCCTGGCGTCGGGCTCCCCGCGCAGCACTGCCGGGCACGTGGCGGCGGTGGCGGCCCCGTCCCGTCCGCTTCGTCGTTCCTCCTCGCTCCCGTCCCGGGCTCGCCCAGATACTTCGACTAGAGATTTCAGTCCTAAAAGAATGCTGCCGCCGGCGATCCACGGCGGAAGATTGCCAGACTGTAGTTCGCCGTTGGCACCCCCGCGGGGACAAGATGCGAGGTAAGTTTGCGGCATCTTGTCCCCGCAGGGGAAAGAATTAATTCCCGAAAGAGGGCACGGAACAGCTCCCGTTCGCCCATTCGCACTCTCGCTCCCCTCCGCCCTACGCGGCCTTCGCCGGCTCGTTCCGCTCCGGCCCAGGTTGGTCCGCTGCTGCGGGGCTACACGACAACCCTCCTGCGCCCTTTATCCTAGAAGACACCAATAGACCAGGTGCAGCACCCAGGACCGCGTTCGCACATTTGCTTCGCAAATGTCCCGCGCTTCGCCCGTGCGAACGCGTTCCCGACCGCTGCAGCCGCTTCCTAATTTATGGTGCCGGACTTAACATCTTTCCACCTGCCGACGCCAGAATCTTTCGCATAAGACCTGTTTCCTCCCGCTCCCCTCGGCTGGAGGGATTGAAAAATACTCCGCAAAGTTCGGCTCCTGTCCGGCCTCGCCAAGGAACTACGCCATAAACGGTTCTGTACAACTCCTGGGCATCGGGGTCTGCGCCAGCTGCATCAAGCCTGGGACCAGCATCACCCACAGCGTTATTGCGTTCCTCCTTGGCATTCGGCCAGCCATCTGGCCGGGCCCGTCGGTTTAATTTTTCAATCACCTCAAATTATAAGATTATGGGAAGGAAAATAACGATGAAAGAGCAGGCGGACTTCGTCAATAACCTTTGCGTCAAGACCTATATGGATATTTTAGGGTATCCCGGCGGCATTATCGAGCGCCAGGGAATAGCTCTCTTTAACTCACCCTTCGACGAGGCGGGCCGGCTTTACGTAGACAAGCAAACGAATCGGTTCCGATTGAGCCACGGCAGGCTCAAAGGTGGCGTGCTGGATCTGGCTTGTGCCATCTTCAAAGAAACCCGGTCGAAAATTCTCCGGAACATTGCGCTCTACCGCATCGATCTGCTGATGAGCAAATGCGGTTCCCGCTCCGGAGCCATCTGGTAGACGGATATTCCTTTCGTACCCTCCGCCGATGCGTGGATGCCAATTCGTTTACTGTCATTCTCCAACAAAATCAAACAATTCCTCATTCTCGCGGATTCCATATCTTTATCCGACGGCTCACCTAAAGAATACTTGTACTCGAATTACTACATGGCAATTTCGACCCATATACCGTTAACCCATGCACACCCCTTATGAAATAAGACTCGGCCACCAATGCGATTTTCGGGTAAAATATCGGTTTTTCACCAAGCAGGAGGGTGGACGACTCCACCTACCCTATCAGGGAATACGCAGTGACTTTTGGTACGATCATGGCGATAATGGGGACAATGAGCTATTCATGATTTGGCCTGAATTCGAGAGTCCAGATGGAGAAGTTATTTTGGAAAACGATCGTCCGGTGCCTCAAACGGGAACCGCCAGAATGTGGATAATCGTACCTGAAAGGCGCCCCTATCATTATCTGCATATCAAAGAAGGTATGATTGGCCATTTTAGGGAAGGACTAATGAAGACCGCCGAATGTCAAATAATCGAAATTGTGGGTCTGCACGATAACCCGACTGGAAAATTGAGACAATAGAAATCAATCACGCCATTTCATTCCCGTCTTTTCGTACCCTGTCATATCGGATCCCGGAAACGATTGAATTACCATGGTAACTGCATAGTCTGCATTTAGCAACACCGATTTCAAAGAATCAGGAACGGGTTTCAGACGATTTAGTTGCTCAGAATTCAGCGAAATCTTCCATCCCCGCTCTTCGTTTATAAAATACCATTCTCCGCCTGCTCGATGCATCCTTCCCAGGTATACATGTACATCAGTGTCGTCGTTAGCATTATACACAACTAAAGCAATACTCGCCGACTTTATCTCTTCGGAATTCATGTCAAAATTGTCCAAATAAAAACTCATATGATCGTATCCGTCGCATTTCTCGTGCGCGCAATTATCGTTTGGCTTCCTCTGAGCGACTCGAACGCCCATCGCCTGGTTCGTAGCCAGGAATTCTATCCGTTGAACTAAGAGGAATTATTGTGCCGATAACAGGGGTCGAACCTGTACGTCTTTCGACAGCAGTTTCTAAGACTGCCATGTCTCCCAGTTCCATCATACCGGCATGGGGTGACTACGGGGATCGAACCCTGTTCTCCAGGTTCACAGCCTGGCGCTTTACCAATAAGCTATATTCACCGAATTTCGTCGGAGCTTCGTTCCTCGCTCCTACTCATTCCCAACCTTCGCTTCGCTCGGTTGCCCCTAATCGAATCGAACGAATATATTCCGGGTCAAAGCCGGACGCACTAGCCGTTGTGCTAAGAGGCAATAGTCGGGTAGGCTGGATTCGAACCAGCGATTACGTGCTTCCAAGGCACGGGAGGACGACCTGACTCCTCTACTACCCGAAAAGAAAAAGCCCCGGCAATTTGCCAGGGCTGTTCAAAATCATTCAGATATGTGTACTCACATACATGTACGACAGAACAGCCCGGGTCGGGGGTGCTGGAGTCGCAGTTGATGTATGTTTAAGATGTTCATTTTATGATTCCCACAGGTGCTTATTCCTGTTAGGAATGCAAAGGTTAACAATTCTTTTTGAATCTCCAAATGAATTCCCAATCTTTAAAAATATCCTGATGACTGGAGCAGAGGGAAAATATAGAACACTTATTTAGATCTGATCATTGGGTAATTGAAGTTAGCTGGTGCTCTATGAAATACCTAAATCCAGGATATCGACGTTCGCCAGGTACCCAGTAGGCGAAGAACCAGGTTTCCCATGCACCCCCCTTTTGGCGTGGCGCGATCAACCACACCATTTGCTCGTCGGGATATCTGCTGATCATGATTCCCCTGGACAAAAGGGATTCGAGGGATTCAGGCTCAATACCATCTATTGGGAAATCACATAATCCTTCGTATGTATCCGGCGCAACGACGTTCTTAATGTAATCGATCTCCCCTATAGGCAGTAGGTCCGGATTACAACGCGGAAAACTCTGGAGGCCGTTGGACGTAAGGACAAATTGTTTGTAGTCTTCGGGAAGGGAAAGGCCCAGTCTCTTTTCCGCCTTTTCGATATCGCTTGAATTGGCACCGGGAAAACCGATCCATCCGGCGTCAATGATCTCCTTTTCAAACATTTCAGGGTCCATACCTATAGATGCCGTGCTGATCTCTTTTAATAATCCTTTCCATTCAAGGTTACCATAAGCTAGGGATCGGCCCTGCTGGAGACGTTTATCGAGTATCGTTGTGGCTTCGATTAGAAAAGAATTGACGATCGGTTCGGAAAGCTTTAGTTCACCGGCGATAACGCCTTTCAGGAGTAATGGCGCAACATGCCTACTGCTGGCGATCAATTCAACCCTTGGACGCAGCGATGGATTCAAAAATAGCCTTCCCCATTTTTTAATGAGGCGGATAGAACGATCATACTCTCCTTGCCGGGCCGCCAGTTCCGCTCCCAAAGCAAGTCCTTCATCAGAAGGAAAATCTTCAGTCGCCAGTTTTTCCAGCATGGCCAGCGCTTCCAATTCGGTTTCTTTAGTAGGGAATTTATCAGATGGCTGAGGCGATCGTGATTCCATATATTTCCCGATCTTATCCAGGTACGTTGTTCCATCGCCTTTATTTTCCGACGCCGCCATGCTCAAAATGACATCAAGGCTCAAAGGAGACTCATCATTTGCCTTTATCATTCCGGCGGCAATAAAGGCCTTTCGCAATAAATCCTGTCCTTTAAGTTCGGTCCTGGACGTTACAGGCGTTGAATAGCCCCACCTATCAATAGCGATATACGCCCTCATTCCCCGTTCGATTTCATCCATGTCTTGCAGTTCAAAGGGTATGAATTCAGGACGGGCCCCGGCAGCGTGCCAAAGGACAGTAAACGCGATATCCGGCAACCAGGTGTTCCGATCATGAGGAAGCTTATATTTCCACAGTTCCGATAATAATTGGTTGCCTTGTTGTAGAAAGCCTCCGGTCGCCATATATAAAGCAGCATTCGTAATCAAAGGGTAAATCTCTTCTATTGATCCGGCTTGGATAGTATCTAATGTTTGTTTACTGAGCATATTGGGCTTTAAAAGTTGACTTCGTAATATAGCTCATTTTTAGACCTTAGGAACTCTACTCCACCTTAGAATATTATTCACTCCGAAAGCATCCTTTTGACTATTAAATGGAAAGTTAAGTACATCATCAAAGGGCCTCAGCAAGATAAACTCCGAAGTGGTGAAGCACAGGGCGCCAACCTCAGCGCACCGACATAGTTGATTTTATCTACATATCTCACCTGGCAAATTTCACCCGCCGGATCTCTCGCAACTAAAATCCACAATCTCACCTTCAAAGTTTTTTATCATATCTTCTACCTCCTTCAATGTCAGCCCATTTAAAGTAACCTCCAGCTCACGGCCATCTCTAGATTTCAACCTATATTTTGCAGAGTGCTGCCCGCCCTTTGCAATCTTATCCTTTAGAAAATCTTTAACTAGATCTTTTAACAAATCCTGCCCTATGACAAGTAGAAAAATAAAGGATTCAAGGAGTAGCATTTTCTTACCGGTGCCGACATCGCGACCGATTTCTTTGGTTTTGATTTCCAGATAGGGGCTTCCTTCAATTAGCCTTTGGTCTTCAAGAAAATCACGTAACTCCTTTGCCAACTCGCCTTGAACTTCAATGGTCGTTTCCATATAATTGATTGTTGGTGAATAAACAGCAAGTTTTTTTCGATGAAGTGCAAAAAAACATCGATAAACACTAGACCTTGCCTCATGAAAATGCTTGGTTCCGTCAAGATAATTTTTGTCCCAGCCCAATCGGTGGGCATTGATGCCGGTATACATCTCGTTTAGAACGAGCGACGCCTGGTCCGTATCGAAATCATGCTGGCTCATATACAAATAGCGGAATCCGAGCTCATAAAAAACACGAAAATCAAAGAAATTCGTACATGTGACAGCATCAATATACAAGTCTTCCCGCAAAGTCCCTGCATTCTTCTCTCGTTGCAGAAGCTTTACCAGAATATCAAAGCGAATGCTCGACTCCTGATAGAAAAGTCGGCCTTCACTTCCCTCCTTCTTTCGTACATAATGAGTCAGTAGTTGTATAAAATAGCCTTCATTACCTTTTTTTAAACAAGTCAACAGATCATCATCTGTACATAGATCTATAACCGTCACCCCCGCCTTCCTGGCATTCACTAATAGTTTCTCAAATAGGAGGTTTCGGCCAATCGCCAAAGCCCGAACCTCCTCCGGCGCATATTGAAGAGCATCTTCGCTATAGTGATCTAAAAATCCATACAGAAGAAAAGTTCGTTGGAGACAAGGCTTAAATAGACCGATCAGCCTCTCGACAAATTCAGCAAGAGGAAGCCCTCCGAGAGAAACAACAAAATGCGGGACGTTGACAGGAAGGGAATAAAACAAATACTGAAGGTCAAAAATCGTGGTCAGACTCAGCAGACATTGCCGTCCTTGTACCGGGTAAAACGAAATCAGGTAATTCACCGGATGCGAAGACGCTTCCCGATAGTCGAAAGATGGAATAAAAATACGAAATGCCTTTTCCCAGAATGAATAAAAATCCTCTGCTTCTTCCTTTCGTATACTGTAGTAGGTCACTGGGTCATATTGAATAATATATTGGGCGTATTGTGTACATATCTCAATGTATTCCCCAAGGGTGCATGACAGTTGCTCAATTTGAATTCTATCCTTCCAACCAACGATCCTGAAAAAATAATGTAGCTCTTCACAGTAGAGGTATTGAACGGGTATATAAGTTCGGGTATCCAGCCGCAAATCGATCATATCCAATGATCGACACACCTCGTCAAAGGCTTTTTTTACCAGCCAAGACCTGTTCAAAGAATGAACATCCGAAATACCTACATATTCGATCACTCTTTCGCCGCACATAAAAGGTCTGTTTCATGATCGACCGGCTTCCAAATATAGCCGTCGTTTAACCTTCCAGCGTGAAACGGCCGTTGGAAACGTTGAGAAATAGACAAATAGCTAAAAAAAGCGCACCGATTGAATTCGTCGCTATGCCTGAATAAGATGGAATAAGGAACCTCCCCTGTTTCTGTCTGACAGGTTTGAATATAAGATTCTAATTGGCTTAGAATGTCCGGCTTATCTAATGTATAGTGAGGGCTCTCTTTGAAAACGGGAATCCGGTAAATGCTATTACCTCGCTGAACTGGAATTTCTGCATAGTCGGCATTGAACACAACCTGTTGATAGTTTCTTATTGATTCCTGAGCCTTTTCGGCAGGCATCTTTCCATCCAGGACAACCGTACCACTCGGATTATCGAGATGATCTACTATTTTCGAAGGGCCGTTCTTCCGGTCTGGAAACAATAGTGCATCTCGCACCTGAAGAGCCTTGTTATAAAACGAATTGTCCGATTGTTTATCGATCTTGTTGGTAGCGCCGTTTTGCCCTAGAACGCTTGTAGTAATGGCGAATAGAAATATAGCAAAAACCGATACTGTCTTCATTTTCAAAATTTTGTCAGACGAAAATTGTTTTCCGTAAAAAGTTGACTGACGGGTTGTTTTTTATCTACAACTTGGATAAACCTCCCGGTAACCATTTTATATGGAAAGATCACGTAATTGTCTCCTTCATCCTTTACGGAAAAAAAGACGTCCTCATACTGAAAAATACCCGCTATACGATTCACATTTAGAGAATTTGCCTCATTCCTTTCTCTAAAAGATGGATAAAGGGATAACACCTTCTGCCAGACCATGGGCCTTCGACTATACCAAAACCTCAATTGCCGATTCAAAGCCGCAGTATTGGCTTTAAAATTCCATCCGCGCAAAAAGCCGTCTATCAACACAAGACTATCGGATGAGCTAGCAACTTCTTTCAGCTGTGCTTTGTATTCCAATATTCGATTTTTCTCGGTCTCCAATTGAATATTGATAATAGGGATATCTCTTAGCCAGTCGGCTTTTTCTTCTTTAAACAGCTTTACATTATCTGCATAGGTTTGCAGTTGCTCGCAAGGGCTAATCAATTCACCTTTACTGGTTTTCTCTGGCAAATATGCAACGCCTATATTGCATTCTCGTTGAAGGTCGGAAAGAGAATAATACCGATGGGTCTCCTCGCTTATCGGCCCACTAGTGTAGACACGTAACAATCGGAGAGCGTCATAGGAATCCAAATTGACCTTTACTGTGCGCGCACCATTATAGACGTTGACAGAATACCTACCAGGCTGCTTACCCGGCGAGACCACCGGCTCATATCTATTAAAGAAGTTCAAGGCGCTTGTATTAGTTTGCAGTGCCACCCTAATCTCCCGCAGGGCGCTATCTAAAATCGAAGGATCATAGACTCGTACTCCAGGAATAGGGCCGATAACCTTTTTGGGAATTGCAAAACGGATAGGCCCCCCTTCATCATAAAAAGGAACGGGAAGAGGAAAAGCAATAGAATCATATCGAAAAATGATCCTATTAACAGAATCATTGTTCTTCAAGGTAGCAAATGCAAGCAGGGCATTCTGTTTCAATCGCTCCGAGAGTGGCTTAAAGACAGAGTCTTCTACAGTCTCTACATTCACCTCCAAGGGATATTGTTCTTGCAGCAAACGGAGCCGGCTTTCTAATTCTCCGAGAGCCTTATCATAACTCGCAGAATTCCTCCCATCGCCAAGGTCGTAGCCCACGCCGAAAGAAAAAAACGTATTCTCCTTATAGCCCATGGAGTCCAACAGCTTTTTCACCCGAAAAGAAGCAATCCGACAAACATCCAAACTCGCATGCCCCGCGATGACGATCCCCGTATGGGTTTTTCCATTTTTTAAAAAACAAGCGTTGATGGGTAATCGATTTATGTTTGCTGACTGATGGGTCAAACCATTAAGGTAATCGAGCAAGCGTTGTTTCACATTGAAATCTAAACTGTCCTGCGAAAACCCTTTATGGGGCGTAATAACGACTAGAAGGAAAATGAATTTCCATGAGTGCTTGCCCATTGAGCATAACATTAGGTTGGAACTAAATTAATCATCGATTCCTTGATATTGTACGTGAAAAACACCCTTTTCCATCCGCGAAATAAGAGTTTTCACTTATTTAATGGTTCAAAGCATAAATGTAGCCGCTCCAAGTAGGTTCTCAGACGATTCGAATTCTGTGTCCCCTTTTTAACCTAACTCCGAATTTTTAAATGCGACACCTGATTTTTACCGTACCTTCGTCAAACCAGATTTACCCAAATAAAACCGAGTAAAATACATCCAGCTCTTTGCCTCCAGATCGACAATTCGATCGACCAAATACTCAACGTATTGAATCTCAATACAGCTAAGAAATCCTGACGGGGTCACAAAAAGGCAAACCAAAAGATGCCACAGCCCAGCAAAACGTTGATTTTGCTGGGTTTTTTGTTTTGATGCCCCATCAAAACATTCAAAATCGCACAAAGGCGCGGTGTACAATGCAAGTTCATCAGTTAAAGAAAAAGGAGGTCAGTCCAACGATTTTCCTTTGTTACCACTTTTCGCTCCAACCGTAGCGATAGGAATCTTGATCACATCTGCCTAAGGCTTATGATCGCCGGGCCCGAAATAGAAACTCACCCCCGACCACAGGGGCTTCACCAAATTTGGTTGAACCCGCTGCCCTTACTATAGTTGCGGCTTACCATGTAGATCTCGCCGTTTTCAAGCATCTTTTTAAGCTCTTTTCTCGCGTATAAAGAGGTATCATCTTTTACGAAATGATCATCCCCGCTCATGGTATTGACAAAGTAGTTATACTCCAAACTACTATGAATAGCCATTACAGTGTCGCCCTTGATTGCTGCTAATCTCAGAAAATAATAGGTCGTTCCGTCGTTTCTATGCTCACTGATAGTATAAACATCGCTTACCTTGGGATTTGCCACATATTCAGCATTGTGCTTCTGATTGTTGCTGTTCCAATAGATCCAATAGGCACCAATGCCCGCGGCTAGAATTAGTGCCGAAAAGAGATAGAAAGGGGTTTTTGCCAGTTTTTCATATTTCCTGACTAAATTTTCGGACTTGGTTTCATCGCCACAGTTCGTGCAACGTACTTCAAAGCGCTTTTTACCAATGGGAAAAACCGGGATAAAACAGAGATGAAAATAGGGCATGTATACACTGATCTCTCTTTCAAAGGCTTTGCACGGGTAACAAATGTTTTCTTTGTCGATATATTTGGCAATCCTCGCGTCCCTTGTACCAAAAATATAAAGCATGGAGTTTGTCTTTAGGGTTAATGGCTTCCCAATCCGGGCAAAATACACAATTTTACTCTTCAATCCCAACCAGCTATTCCGCCCAAACGGCGGGAATAGGCACGGCCTGGAGATTTTCCCCAAATCCGCCAACGACCTGATCTCCCCCATACAAAACTATTCCCCTTTGGAATTTTTTGCCCGCGATTTCCGCTAGCCGTCTCAACCCATTAAAATCACTTTGACTCACGGAGGCAGTCGATTTTATCTCGATACCGTATAGTTGTTTCTTCCTGACTAATGGGTAAATTTCGAATTTCACTTTGTTTAGCGAGTCATCAAAAAAACGCACTCGAACCCGATGGCTAATTTTACTATCTTCACGGCAAAGCCTTTCCCATTGAATGGAACTAAAGGCCAAATTAAGTTTCCTTTAAAACACACCTCGCCCACCGTTATATGGCTCCCGAACTCACATTCCTGATCAAATCAAGCCTATTTGACCGGGATCGAATGCTCACGATTCACCCGGATTATTTGGCCTTCGACGATAATGACTTAAAATCGGCCGGGCCAACCACCATTGAAAAGGCAAATATCGAAAGCTTCAGATTCGGCATTGACTGGGCCACGGGGTTGTATTTTACAATTGGCCGGACTTACCGAATTGAGGTTCGCAACCACGAAGGTAAAGTCATCAGGATCAGGCTACGTTCCATTTATGGCATTCGCAAAAAACAGCTGACAGAAAAATACAAGACGATCTATGGCGCTCTGCACGACAGCTATTTCAACGACCTGGGCCTGCATTACGTAAAACTGGTCAACGATGGTCTTGCCTTTAAACTTGCAGGTGTCACAATTACCCCGGCTGGAATCGAAGATCCAAAAATAGGCGCCCTGGCCTGGGTCTCACTGGGGCTAAGAGCGTATACCACCTATTTTGCCATCTATGATAATTCAGATCCAACGAAGTATCACATTTTCGATTATGGCATCGAGTGGAATGCAGTTTTACTCTATTCGGTATTGGCCTATATATTAAAACAGAGACATACCGAAGTTCCGAAGGAAGGGAAGCAATCCTAAAATCCCCTATCTTTACCCTGCTAATCACCTGGTGTATTCCCCGGTGAACTACGAACTCAAAGCTCTTTAAAACTAAAGCTGGGCGCAGTTTCCAGGAACTCGTGTGCAATTCCCAGCAACTACCGGTCTTGTATAAGTGCTAAATTAAATGGATTCATATCTTTATAAAGATCTTCCTTTTATAAAGGAACCAACACAAATACCATTCCATCCCAAAAGCCAGGAGACAGCCAATAAGCCCCGTCGCCACCGGTGACACATGCATCAACGGCAGATAACCGCCACAAAGCTTGTCGGCATAGTCGTTGATCCCGCCGCCCACCGTATTCATCAGCAGATAAATGAACAGGGAATTGACGCCCACGACGGAAAAGAACCACACAAACCGGTGATGACCGCGGATATCGATCCACCAGTAGAACAACGCAAGCGCCAGCAGACACCAACCGCCGGATGCCAGTACAAACGAGGAAGTGGCGATCCTTTTGATGATCGGGGTAACCGTCCATCCAAGACCAAAGCCCGCCGCCAACGCCGCCACCCCCGCCAGGGCCAGCCATTTTAATTTCTCCGCACTCGATCGCTCCGAAAGCAGCAGCTTGCCCACCAGCGCCCCCCAGATGGTATGACAGGAAGTGGATACACAATTGATCGCGACCCACCCTCCTTTGCTCGTCTTATGCATCAGCAGCATGTCGACGTAACTACCAAAATTGTGCTGATCGGTAAAAGGCTGATCATAGCCCGGAATACGGACACAGCGGAACAGCACCTCCGTGAGTACCAGTAAACCCAGGCTGAACACCAACTGTCGCCTGACCGGCCACGAGAAAATGAGAAAACTCACCAGGGTAGTGAACGCCAGCTGAACCAGGACATTCCATAGTTCGAAGCTAAGCCCCTCTGGATGCACCGATCGGATAAAGATGCCCCAGAACAACAACAAAAACGATCGTCTCAACACTTTCTGAAACCTTCGCTTCCAGGTCACCCCCTTCAACTCTTGCTGATGAAGCGAGTAGGCCATTGCGGTACCCGCGATAAACATGAACCCCGGCTGAATAAGATCCCAGAATCGAAGCCCGTTCCAGGGATGGTGAAAGAGCTGATCGACCAATGGAACAAAGGCCGTCCCCTTCGCGGCTTCCGCCAACTTATCGAATCCATCGGTAGCCTCCCCCATCAGCAGGACCATGATCAGCCCGCGCATAAAATCCAGGGACAGTAGCCGCTTCATATCTTTTCCATTTTAGGAGTGACGAAATGGATCAGGACCCAGGCCAGGAGAAACGAACTTCCACAAACCAGGAAAATAATATTGTACCCGGCAACGATATTGCCCGCATTCTTATAAAGGTCCAGGATAAATCCGATGAAGATCGGGAACAGAAAGCTCCCGATGGCGCCCGCCATCCCACCCAACCCCACGACCGAACTGATCACCGTCTTGGGAAACATATCCGGTACGATGGCGAAGATATTGGCACTCCAGGCCTGGTTGGCCGCCGCTGACAAACCGATCAGGGCCACGACTACCCACATATCCGTCGTATAACGGGTAATGATGATCGGTATCACACAAGCTGCCGCCGCAAAGAGGGCCGCTTTACGCGCCTTGTAAACAGGCCAGCCCTTCTTGATCAGCCAGGAGGAGAGCTGTCCACCACCCAGGCTTCCGATCATCGTTCCCGCATAGACGATGATCAGCGGCAGGCTTGGCTTACGCAGATCGAGATGAAAATGGGCGCTGAAATAGGACGGTAGCCAGAAAAGGAAAAAGAACCAGATAGGATCCGTAAAGAATTTCCCGATGATAAAGGCCCAGGTCTGCGGCAGCCGCAGTAGTTGTCCCCAGCTGAGCCGGAGGGCAGGCACGGCAGCAGCCTCAACCTCGGGCTCGCCGCTCTGGATATACGCGAGCTCCGCCGCACTGACCCTGGGATGTTTCGCCGGCACCCGGTACACCCGCAGCCAGGCGATCAACCAGAGAAAACCCAGGGAACCCGTCACGACAAACGCGGCCTGCCACCCATAGACAGCGAGCAGCCAGGGCACCAGCAGTGGGCCAACACAGGCGCCGATATTGCTGCCCGAATCAAGAATGCCGATGGCCAGCGCCCGTTCCTTAGCCGGGAACCATTCCCCCACCGTCTTCACCCCCGCGGGATAATTCCCCGATTCCCCAAGCCCCAGCAGCGCCCGCACAAACCCGAAGCCCAGCCCGCTTCGAACGGCCGCATGCAGCATGGCCACCGTGCTCCAGACCGCCACAGAGATCGTGTAGCCCAGACGGGTGCCGATCCGGTCGATGACCCTGCCGTACAACAATAATCCCACTGCATAACACACCGTGAACGCCATCACGATCCGGCTGTAATCCGTTTCCGTCCAGCCAAACACCTTCTCCAACTCCGGCTTCAACAGGCCAAAGATCTGCCGGTCGATGTAGTTGATCGTGGTCGCCGCAAAAAGAAGCATACAAATGACCCAGCGATAGTTTCCGCGCATACGTGATTATTTAATCGATGGTCCCCGACAGTCGGGGATACCATTTTAGTGCATTCTCAAAATAGATCTTATCCACTACCTGCCGGGGCAGTCTCATTCCTTT
>Ga0157376_10000972_pt1 | contig 18685 bp, 22 predicted proteins | sample M45metaG_FD_121801 | JGI IMG/M metagenome (GOLD analysis project Ga0157376, IMG submission 121801) | Miscanthus rhizosphere microbial communities from Kellogg Biological Station, Michigan, USA - M4-5 metaG | ecosystem: Host-associated > Plants > Roots > Rhizosphere > Soil | place: USA: Michigan... | reverse complement strand
TTTTGCGGGCCCTATTGAACAGGATCAATTATTAAAGGGATTAACCTATCTACGCAACCCTGCTATCTGCAAGATTTTTCGAGAAATGGGCCTTGTAGAAAAAATGGGGACGGGATTCATTAATATCTTTAAAAACTATGAAGCTTGGGGACTTGAAAAACCTCAAATTATTGAAGGAGCAAACTTTGTAAAGTGCATCTTGCCAAGAGCTTCTTCTCAATTAAGCACATTAAAAGTTCAAACTGAAGAAGATATCCTAGCTCTATTTTATTCTCTGGATGAAATCACAGCGCAAGATGTAGTTAACAAATTTTCTGTTTCTCGCACCACCGCACAAAGATGGCTAAATTCTCTTATTGAAAAACGATTGGTTCAACGAATCGGAAGGACTCGAAATTTAAGATACCGTCGAATAGCAAATGGATAAAAAGAGCGTTAAATAAGAAGCTAAATTTTAGGAGCCTTGTCCTAATTTCAAACTAATAAGCTCGATAGCGTTTGGCTTATTTCTGTTCTTAGCATATTCAAGAGCTTTTTTCATCAAATCTATATTTTTTATGTACTTTAACAAAAGCTGTAAGATTTCTGGATTATCTTTATCTAGCGATTTATCAAGAAGAGACAGTCCAAACGTAATATATTCTGGTTTATTGGGATTAGCTCCTGCTTCTAAAAGTGTGCTTAGAAGCTCTAAATTCTCTTTTTGTAATGCCTCAAAAAGGATACTGCCATTTATCCGGCTACTACTTTCTAGATCAGCACCCCCTACTATCAATAAATTGACTAATGAGATATTTTGTGTTTGAACTGCAATGCTAATAAGAGATCTATTACTGCTTTACATGAAGCGGTAATTCTGAATAATCCTTACTTTATCAAAGCGCTCTTAACATATGGCTCAAATCCCATGCTTAAAATTGAGGGGGACTATGCTCCTCTTGAGATAAATGAACCGATTAACACAATTTTTACTTTATAATTGATTCAAATGTGTCAAACATGCAGAATAGGTTATTAGAGGAGACAACGCTTATGTTATACCCCGAAAAAGAATCATCAGTCATTGAATTAAAAAAAGAAATTCCAACAAAACAGCAGATTGTAAAAACAATGATCGGATTTTGCAACCTCTATGGAGGTCGACTGGTATTAGGTGTTGATGACAATCGCAATATTATTGGAATCGAAGAAGATAAAATTGATCAAATAACTGAATCATTACATCGTTCGATCTACGAAAGTTGCACTCCTTTGATTATCCCAAGCATCCACAGCCAACGAATTGACGATAAAGTCATATTATTAATCGAAGTGTCATCTGGAATGACAAAACCATATTATCTCACTTCTGAAGGGATGAACCAGGGCACCTACTGCCGCATCGGCACTCAGACGGTTAGAGCAACCCCAGAAATGATACAAGACCTTCAGTGGCAAACGCGCGGCAGAGCACCCGATGAAATGCCGATCCATCATGCTCATTTAGATGACCTAGACACAGAAAATATCAACGCATTCATGAGTAAGCGCATACAGCAAGCAAGAGAATATAGTTATGATGAATTGCTATATCACTATTCCCTTCTTATTAAAGAGCATAATCGTAGTTATCCAACAATGGGAGGTATCTTGTTATTCGGGAAAGACCCTCAGAAATACCTTACAGAAGCATTTATAATCTGCACCCATTTTAAAGGAATTAGCGGACGTGAGGCCTTAGCTACAAGAGATATTACGGGCCAGCTGTTTGGTCAATATGAAAAAGCGTTAGCTTTTGTTTTAAGTCAGATGAATAGAAGCTTTATAATAAAAGGAGCGGGTAGGCGTTATGAAGAATTAGAAATTCCTGAAGAAGCCCTTCGCGAGGTTATTCTGAATGCCATTATCCACCGCAACTACTACACATCTGCTCCGATAAAGATATCTATTTTTGACAATCGGATTGAAATTTTTAGTCCAGGGAATTTTCCAGGGCCAATCTTATCACATCAGTTGGAAATGGGTTTAACTTTTATTCGTAACCGGGTTATCGCACGTGTTTTTCGCGAGGCAGGATATATCGAAAAACTTGGTTCTGGATTTTTAACTTTATTCGACACCTACCGTAAAAGAGGCCTTAAATTACCAATGATAGTTGAAGGTCATGGATTTGTTAAATGCATTTTACCAAGACCATCAGCACATGAACCTAAGCAGCCCCAAAAAATAGGACGCCAAGAAATAATCATGCAATTGTTTTATCTAGGTGATGAGATTCGCATTTCCGATGTCATGACACACCTTAAAATTTCACGGTCAACAGCCAGTCGCCTACTTAATGAGCTAGTGAACAAAGGAAGATTACAACGCATGGGAGAGGGTGCCGCGGCCTGCTATATTATTCGCATATAGACTTGAATTAGTGAGCTGTTCTCTAGGGGCTAATCCTTCGATCTCTTATTAATTAGGTGATTAACTCATTAACAGCAAAGGTAAAATCAGACCCATAAATACATTCAGATTTCTTTAATAATATACTAATTATTTATTTTTAGAATTGATATTGGAAAATCTCATGGCAGATTTGCTATACCTTTTACTTCTTCATTTTAGGACTTATTTTAGCTGGTATGTGCATAAAAGAATGAGAAAATTGTAAACCAGGGTTACAAATATGGCGATCTAAATAATGGTAAGTTCCTATTCCTACTGGAGACAAAAGAGAAAGTCGATAAGAAATTGATGCGACATAAGCAAGGCCAATATCACTCTCAAAGCTGCTACTTAAAACTAGATCTATACCTCTTTTCTTAGCCCATTCATTTAGTGGCAAGCAATTTAGCAGCCCCCCCTGGATTGTGGGTTTATAAATAAGGGCTTTCAATGTAGGCAAGGTGGCTAACTGCTCTAAGGAAAGATCTTGAGGAAACGATTCATCTACGGCGAGAGGATGAAGAAAAAATGCCAAGTCATTAGGGTCTTGAAAAGGCTCTTCTACGTAATCAAATGTATCAAAGGGAAATTGTTCAAAAAAAAGTAATGATTCAAAAGTTTTCCAAGCTCGGTTAACGTCAATTCTCAAACGAAATTTATCTTTTAATTGATGAATGATCTTGGAAGCTTCTTCAAAATTTAAATTGCTTACTTTAAGCTTAGCAGAAGTATAGCCTTCTTTATGTCTGATTTCAGCCTGCTTCATAATTTCCTCTGAAGAGCCCATTAGAAGAGCACTTGTTGGTACAGTATGTTCTGAAATAGGACTAAGAATGGATAAAAGGGCCGATTCCAAACCAAAGGATAGAGAAGATAAAAGCTTAAGCTTGCCAAGTTCTAGCAGGCAGTTACGAGCAGTCCAATTAACTTTCATAATCTCTTGTAGCTTTTGATTGAGTTGTAATAAAGATTCATCTAAGGTTTCACTACTCCATTTAGGAAGGGGGGCCACCTCTCCCCACCCGCTGTTTCCTCTCTGATCTATAATATTTACTAAAGTTCCTGTACGTATTTGTCCATTAGTTAAGGAAATTTCGTATGGATGTAGAGAAAGCGTTTTTATATTCATTTCTAGGAGAACTGCCACCTTTCGCTGCTATTGGCAGCGATGACTTTTTACATACTCATTTTCTAGTTCTAGTGTTTCCCAAAAGTTTGGGACTACGCAGACTATTCCAAATGTATTAGGAGCGTTGTGAGGAATAGCCAAATCATTTGGTTCAAAATAGACCTCTCCTATTTTGTGAACAGGATCATAAATTTTCTTTACATCAGAACGCATCATACTCCAATACCGTTGAGCTTTCTCACAAGCAGATTCTGAAGTATCAAAAAGCAAATGACCCGAAACGATAATTTGTAGAAGTTTGCTTTCGCTTATAATGCTGATAGATACTTGTGGATGGTTCAAAAAAGCTTTCCATTTATTTGATCCTGTATGAGTAAGAAAAATAGAACAACCCTCTTGATTAAATTCATAAATACGCATCGTACGAACACAAGGATACTGGTTTTGTATATTAGCAACTGATCCAAATAATGGCTTATCTGGAAAAGAAATAGGATGGAGGCTTCATTACAACCTTAAAAATTTATAAATCGAGCTGATAAAATTTTTCATCACAATCCATTGGTTGGCAATAGGATGGCATGTTTTTTCTTTCTATCTCATGAAAACCTTGTTTTTCATAAAAACGATGAGCAGCGCGAAAAGCAAGGGTTGTTCCTAGATAAATAGTTTTGACATCATGTTCTTTAGACCAATTTAAAACTGTCTCGAGTAATTTCTTGGCAAATCCTGTTTTCTGACCACGGTATTCTTTATCAAGAAAAACATCCCTTAGTTCAAGTGCATTGTGACCAATATCAATCACTGCAATGGTTCCAATGACTTTTCGATTAAAAAGAGCCACCCAGTAGTTACCTTTATTTTTCTGAAAATTCTGAGAAATTGACTGAAGTTCTTTTCGTTGCCCCTCTTCAATTGGAATACTAAATTCTCCTACCTGAATTCGTTCTATCAAATCAACCACTTCAGATTGGTATTTGGAATCAAAAGGCTGAACTGTAAATAGCATACTAATACTATTTACCTTGTTTAGCATTATAAGTCGATCATAACATTGCGTGAGCCATTTAATAAGCTTATTGCAGTGTCAGATGAGCTAAAAATTGCTTATAGTACTGCTCAAAGAGGGATACAAAAACTTGAAGAGACGAAAATTATTAAGCAAATTAATAGTAGTAAACGCGATAAAATTTACTGCGCTACAGAAATACTTGCGATCCTCCAAGAACCTACAAAACTTAATATATTTTATGAATAAGAGTTTCGTGCCTACTATCCCGAGTCATGGCAACCGTTTAAAAAAATGTGAAAAATATTAAACTAACTTCGCCCATTGAAAAGCTTTATAATGAGCAGGCAGTGTGGCTATTGCCAGTGCAACTCCTAATATGAGCGGAATCGCTGTGCTGCTGGTATAAAGACTTATTGCAAAAATCATTGCAAGACCGACGCCACCTGTCGCTATACACGCAGCAGCAAGAGCTATCACTCCTAAAGCCACTTTGGCAATCTTTGATGTGGTTTCTTGACGCTCTGTAAGAAGTTTAACTCCCATCAAAGTAGCACCTTCAATTAAGGCAGCCCCTCCTGCTGCTGCAACCCCAACTGTTGCAAATACCATAGCAAGACCTTGAGCTAATCCTGCAGCAATAGCTCCATGAGTACTTGACATAATAACAACTCCTTTTTTATAAAAAGTTATAGTAACAAATAATCTAAATAATGTAAATATAATTAATTAACTAAAATGTTTTATTGCTTTTTATATCTAGTTTTAAATTATAATTTAAAAACAATTAATGTTATATAAAGAAAACGAATATGCAAGGGCAAGACAGGGAAAGTTTGACCACCAAGAATTGAGGTCATTTTATGTTATTCAGAAAATCAAATAGATCTTATATTAGCTCTGCAAGCTACTAGCCGCCTTTCTGCAAAATGATGTAATGGTATTGAAATGGACATTGCCTGTTGTAGAGATTAGGGCATCAAATTCACCAATTTTTTTAAAAAGCTCCAATATGTGATTTTTATCTCTAATATCGCACTGAAAATCCCCACTATTTTTTCCTATAGTGATGATTTCATGTCGTGATGATAACTCATGAACAACTGCCCTGCCAATAGTACCTGTTCCACCAAAAACTATAACTTTCATATAACTACCTTTCTTTAAATTGGATACTCACTCCTAATATCTTTGCTTTGCTTATCTTGAAAAATCTACTCATTTGAATAGATAGTAATAGATATGTGCAGGTTTTAGCGAACTGTTTCTAACCCTAAAAGAAAGTGGGTACAGCTCAACATGGATGAACGAAAACAACGGCAGCGAATCGCTAATGACGAATTATTACCAATGATTGAAGAATCGTCGCTGCAGAATGTAGGAGATCGCGAAAAACTCTGGATAGTGATAGATGAGGCACAAAAATGCCCGGAGCTCTTTGATCAAGTAAAACTCCTTTATGATGAGTTTAAAGGAAAAGACAAAATTAAATTTATTCTGACAGGATCCGCCCACCTCAACTTACATATGCTGGCTGCTGAAACGCTCGCCGGCAGAGTTGATCTTTTAAGGTTAAGGGAATTCAACTTAAGAGAAATTGCTCGACTGCTTAATAAAGAGCTCTTGTTTATCGAAGGTACTGCATTTTATTTGATTTTCAACTCACAAGACATCGATTCATTACAACGGCATTATTCCATCTTAAGACCCTATCAAAAAGTGCTTACAGAGGCACTTGAACAACAGCTAGTCTGGGGAGGCTTACCTGAAGTATTGGAAATTGAATCGAAAAAAGGAAGACTTAAATATCTAAGCAACTATCTCCAAACGTACTTAGAAAAAGATATTCGCGAAATTTCAAGTATCAGCGATCTTACCCTATATGAACATCTGATGAAGGTAATGGCAGAGCAAACAGGATCTATTAGAGAAGATCAAAAAGTAATAAACGCCCTAAATTGCTCGAGAAATACCATGCAAAAATACCAAGGGTATTTGAGCGCTACCTGGCAATATGTTGAAATCGAGCCTTTTATCACCAATACATTGAAAAGACTTGTAAAGTCTCCAAAAGTGTATCTTAGAAATAATGGATTGATTAGCTACTTTACCGGAATCAAAGACTTCTCCATCCTCAATCAAACAGGATTAATAGGGCATCGTTTTGAAAATTGGTTTTTAAATGAACTCAGCTCCTTCATCGATCCCGTGGGAGACTTCCACAAGGTCTATTTTTGGAGAACCCATAGCGGACAGGAGGTGGATTTTATTGTTCAGATTGGAGAAAAAATCATCCCTTTCGAAGTCACATACTCCTTACAAGTAATTCCAAAAAAAGTTCGGAAGATAAAAGCATTTTTGGAAGACAATCCTAAAGCCAGCTTCGCTGTTTATCTATACCGCGGTCCCTTGAGATTTGAAAAAACAGATAAAATTTTGTTTCTTCCAGCTTGGATGGTATAAAGAAACGGGGAGACATGGGACGGTCTTCGAACTTTTCCCTGGCGTGAATTTGGTGTTTCTCTTGGAAGAATTGCTCCCTTTTGCGGCTTAGGGTAAATTTAAATGCTGTAACTGGTTAGGGGCTGCTGGAGCATGCAGCATTATTGAACTGCAAATCTGAGCAAGATGCAAACATTTTTCTGCTATCTTTTTTGAAACCAACATTCATCGTACGTGAAATCAAATTCGTCTTTAAATCCAAGGCCGTGTTGTTCAGTCAATCTAAAGCGATCTCCAGAAAATGCTTTGTCATCAATTTGTTGCATCTCTTCTTGTGAAAGGCGAAAATCTCGAATACTCAAATTTTCTTGGATATGATGCGCATTTTTACTGCCTGGCAAAGGCAGGCATCCGTGTTGCACAATCCAACGCAGAGCTACTTGAGATGCTGTCTTCTGATATTTTTTACCAATAGCTGTTAACACTTTATCTTCTCTTAATTCTCCTCGATTGAGCGGGGCCCAAGCTTGAATAATAATAGAATGGTCATGGCAAAAATCGAGTAGAGCTTTATCACAAAAATGAGGATGCATTTCGACTTGCACCCATGTAATGGGGATACCGATCTCTAATGCTTTTTTTAAATGGTTTATAGTTACATTACTAAGGCCAATATGACGAATTTTCTTCCCTTTAATCAGTTTGTCCATAGCAGCAAGAGTTTGATTAATAGGAATAGCACTATTTGGCCAATGCAACAAGTAAGCGTCAAGATAATCTGTCTGTAGCTTTTGTAATGTGTTTTCCAAATCTTTGCGTAAATCATCGGGTTGTTGCATATCATGCCACACTTTGGAGATGAGATAAACATTCGAACGATCGTAAGATTTAAGAGCCTGCGCAATACTCTCTAAGTTTTCATAGAATGTCGCCGTATCAATGATGTGGTATCCAAGACGAACCGCCTGTTTAACAGCATTTGTACATACGGTATCCTGTAAGGGATAAGTGCCAAATCCAACGGCAGGATAATCTACTCCTTCAATTGTGCATACCCCCCTTTCTGCATCAAGTATAACCAGATTGGCATAGCTATTCACGACTCCTCCGATAAAAAGTAAAAATGCAAAAAACTTAATCATTGTTTCCCTGCAAGTATCTTGCTAACTCTTGATCAAAATCAGATAGATACTCCTTATCTCGTTGAACTCGATATTTTTCGTATTCTTCCTCAGCTTTAGCAATAGCCATACTATGAGAAATTTGTCCAGCATGTCGTAAAATTTGCTGATCAGTGTAGTTGAGAAACTTTTCTATCTGCTTTAACCAATCGTTCATCATCATGATCTGTCGGTTTAATGCTCGCAATTCAGCAAAATCAATGAACATATTCACCAGCCGATTCAACTTGGAAACTTCTTCTTGATTGAGATAGTTTTTCGCAATCATGACATCGCTCTTTAAGACCTTTCCTTGAGGGGAATTTTTCCAGGTAGTGAGTCCCATAAAAGGTTTATTGCTATCAGCTCGACCGTAAATGATTTCGGCTGCTGTTTTCCCTGTTGTGGCAAAGTGGAGCTGATTCTGGACAATCTGGTAAAACAATTGAGTTTCCTCAGCTTTACTTTGATAATCACTACTACACTCTTGAAACACATCAGTAATTTTTTGATACGCCCTTCGCTCACTAGCTCGAATCTCCCGAATCTTTTCAAGCAATTCATCGAAGTAATCTTTTCCAAAAGCCCGCCCATTCTTCAACATCTGATCATTGAGAACAAACCCTTTGACAATGAACTCACGAAGAGTGTTAGTCGCCCATATCCTAAAATGTGTTGCTTTGATTGAGTTAACACGATATCCCACAGCAATTACTGCATCAAGGTTGTAAACTTCAACTTCACGGGTAACCTGTCGCTCTCCTTCTATTTGAACTATTTCCATTTTGGAAACAGTTGCTTCAGGGCTTAACTCTTGGCTTTCATAGATATTTTTCAGATGCTTAGAAATTGCTGGTATTTTGACACCAAATAACTCAGACATAACGGATTGCGTTAGCCAAAATGTGTCATTTGCAAACAAAACATTCGCCATCACTTTTCTATCAGCAGCTGTATAGAGAATAACCTGATTCTGTGTGTTAGCCAAGGAAGACTGCTTGTTCATTTTGAAACCTGGTTTTCAATGCTATCTTTTGAAAATGCTCTTTGAAGTGCAGCTACTGCGATATCTAAGGCAATCGTAACACTGCGTTAGCCGTTTAATAAGCTTATTGCAGTGTCAGATCATCTCAACTGTCGGAAGAGGTAGGATTCGAACCCACGGTTGGTTGCCCAACAACAGTTTTCAAGACTGCCGCAATCGGCCACTCTGCCACTCTTCCATTGTGTGATCAAAAATTATAGCTTTTTTCGGAATATATTCAACTCTTTTAAAACTGATTTAAGAAGCGTTGGTCATTTTCAGTAAAAAAGCGTATATCGTTAACTCCATAAAATAGCATAGCTATTCGCTCTATCCCTAATCCCCAAGCATAACCTGAATACTCTTCGGGATCAATCCCTCCATTAAGTAGCACCTGAGGATGCACCATACCAGATCCTAAAATTTCCAACCAACCACTTTGTTTGCAAAGACGACAACCGGCTTTTTTACAGTGAGTACAAGCTACATCTACTTCCATTCCAGGCTCTGTAAAAGGAAAAAAACTGGGACGAAAACGAGTCTCTACATTGGCATGAAACAGCTTGCATAAAAATTCATTCATCGTGCCGAGAAGGTCGGCAAAAGTTACCTTTTTATCTATGTAGAGCCCCTCTATTTGGTGAAAAAATACATGGGATCTTGCGCTAATGGTTTCATTGCGATAAACAGTACCTGGTGCAATAATACGTATAGGAGGTTTATAATTTTCCATAACGCGCAACTGAGTATTAGAAGTTTGAGAGCGAAGTAAGTATTCACTATTTATATAATAGGTGTCTTGCATATCGCGTGCTGGATGATCTTGTGGATAATTCAACCCTTCAAAATTGTAATAGTCATTATCAATATCAGGACCATATTGAACAGTAAAGCCCATAGATGAGAAGATATCGATAATCTCATCGAGCATACGCTGAATAGGGTGTTTACGCCCAATAAATTGACTTTTTCCAGGAAGCGTTACATCTATTTTTTCTGCTTCAATTTGCTCTCTTTGCTCTACTTGAGAAAAAGTTAAAAGAGCTTCTTCACATAGATGAGTAATCTCTTCCTTGAGATCATTAATTAATTTACCTAACTGGGGACGCTGATCTAGAGGACTATCGCGCAAACTAAGCATAAGGGATTGAATAGAACCCTTCTTGCCTAAGTATTTCATTTTAAGATTTTCAATATCTTTAGCAGTTTTAACTGTAGAAAGTTCGTCTTGAAAGGTGTGTCGAATAGAGGTTACTTTATCTTGCACAGGATAACCTTAAGTAGTAGCGACAAGAACTATCTCTCTTGTCGCTAATGAAATTTAAGCAACAAGAGCTTCTTTGGCTTTATTGACAATAGCTGCGAAACTATTAGGATCGCGTATTGCCATATCAGACAACATTTTTCTATTAAGCAAACAACCCGATTTTTGCAATCCATTAATAAATTTACTATAAGAAATACCATTTATCTTCGCACCAACTGATATTCTCATAATCCATAACCTGCGGAAGTCTCTCTTTTTTAACTTACGATGACGATAGTTAAAGGCTAAAGCAGACATAACAGCATCTGAAGAGAGACGTATATGATTTTTACGATCTCCCACAAAGCCTTTCGCCCGTTTTAATAATCTTTTTCTTTTGCGGTGAGCAGCTACCGCATTTGTTACTCTTACCATTATATACTCCTAAGCTACGCCCATTAAGCGTTTATACATTTTTACTTGTCCTTGATCGACAAGCCCATCTTTTCTTAATTTTCTTTTGCGATTCGAACTTTTTTTAGTAAGGATATGACGACGTCCTGGTTTGCCACGCAGCAGTTTTCCAGTGCCTGTTACCTTAAATCTTTTCTTCACCGCTTTACATGTTTTCATTTTTGGCATAATTTTTCTCTCTTTTTTATGAAGCAGAGCTACTTGCTATTTTTTTCTTAACACCAGGAGCTAAAATAACTGACAAACTACGCCCCATTATTCTGCCTGGAGCCTCTGGCGTTGCAATATCTGAAAGGCCCTCACATATTTTTCTCACAACTCTCTCTCCAAATTCAGGATGCATCATCTCTCTCCCTCTAAAAGTACAAGTAACACGTACTTTATTTCCCTTCTCAATAAACTCACGTGCATGCTTTAACTTAGTTTGTAGATCGTGTTCATCAGTATTGGGCTTTACTTTAACTTCTTTAACTTTCACCTGATGTTGTGATTTTTTATTTTCCTTGTCTTTTTTTGTCAATTGATAACGATACTTCCCATAATCAATAATTTTACACACTGGAGGATCTGCAGAACCAGAAATTTCGATTAAATCAAGTCCAGCCTGTTCGGCTTTCATTAAGGCATCACTTAAAGGTATTACTCCCAATTGGCTGCCATCTATATCGATGACTCGAACTCTCGCTGCGCGTATTTCTCTATTAATTCTCAAATCTTTTCTTCCTATTCATCTCTTCTAGTTTTTGCAATACCTCTTCAAAAGAGAGGCTTTCTTCTCTTTCTAAGTAATTAGTCCTAAGCGTAACCCTGTTTAGCTTCTGTTCCCGCTCTCCTATAAAAATACAATAAGGCACCTTTTCTTGTAATAGATTATGCATACGTTTACTTAATTTTTCTACTTCACAATCGATGCCCACTCTAAAACTTTCTGCACGCAAAATATGAGTGAAGCGCAAAGCCTCTTCTTTCATTGACTCAGAAACAGCAATAACCCTTACCTGTTCAGGCGCTAACCAAAAAGGTAATCTTCCTTTATGGCGTTCCAGTCCGAGAGCAATCAATCGCTCTAGCGAGACAAAGGAAGAACGAAGGATAATATTCTTTTGAAAATCTACTTTTAAAAAAGAAATCACCCATTTACGCCCTAAGGCATCGGTCGTACATATCTCAAGCATGGAGTGTTCTGACTTTTCTCTACGAAGATCAAATTGCACATCTATCCCGGCTCCCTTTACTAATTGGGAGAGCCACTGATCGTTTTTCCCCCTCCAAGAAGGCACCTGCAACACTTCAAACTCGAAATCAAAGATTTTAGAGGTTGTTAAAATGAATTGCAAGGAGGAAATTACTTCTTCTTCTATTTTACTAGACTCACAAAATAGATGAACACGATCTGTAAAATAGGGACGAACTTCAAAAAGATCCGTTAAAGCCTCTTTCGTGTCAATAATTTCCTTATAATTACATTCCGCGACCCTTCTTATTTTCGTTTTTCGATGATACTCGAGATGACTAACTTCCATATCGAGAGGGAAAGAGCGAATAATATGAAAATTTTGCTTTAAGTGTTCTGCTTGCCAAAACTGCAACCACAAGTTGCGAACTATCTCCCCTTTTGGATGCCATATCCAACTATCCTCTATTTTACTAAAAAGAGATAGCTCTATACCCAATTGTTTGTGATCTAATCCGGGAAGGTTATCTATTTTTTTGAGAAAGGTTTTTAACTCTTGTTTATTTTCAAAAGCAGTCCCAAAGATACGAGTAGTCTCTTCAATAGGCTGCACCTCTTGTAATTTAAAAACACCTATTATGCCTGAATCTGCGCCTGCTCCTTCTTCACATAAATCGACAAACGAGTCCATTCTAAAAACTTGTGTAGTTGAGTCTAAAACCTTACTAGCGGCTTCAGCCCGAATATCTAGTCCATGATATAAAAGAAACTCAGCTGCATTCTTAGGCATCATTTCAAGAAGTTGAATAGAACGTACTTCTTTTTTAATTTGACGCATTCGTTCTTCAAGAAGAGGCAGAAACTCTTTTTTAAAAACAAAAGGGAATATAAAATCGTAATAGAACCCTAAAGGGGTCTCTCCTCCTTGCACAAGAAGTGTACCGGGAAACAACTCAACGACTGCTGCTGCTAAAATTCTAGAAGCAGTACGACGTAATTCTATAAGAGAAACCATTTGCATGAAGAAAAAGATTGGTGGGATGTAGCTGACTCGAACAGCCGACCTCCACGATGTCAACGTGGCGCTCTAACCAACTGAGCTAACACCCCAAATTTTATTTGTTGCAATTATAATCTCTAGAGAGATTTCAACACAAGGAGAAAAGAGCGTTCGGAATTGGTATAAATCTATATACTTAAGAAATGCCCTATCCTTGGTCTACTCCCATCACCTTAGCCCATCATTATTGGGAGTTGCTTTTACAACCCTATGATATTGTGATAGATGCTACCTGTGGCAATGGGAAAGATACTCTAAAATTGGCGACCTTAGTACCTAAAGGATTAGTCATTGGGCTCGATATTCAAAAAGAAGCGATTGACAAAACTGCAAAAATCACTATAGATCATCCCCATGTACACCTCTTCGAGCAATCCCATGCGGAGTTTCCTCCATTAGCTTACGAGAATAAAATAAAATTAATAGTATATAATTTAGGCTATTTGCCGGGCTCCGGAAATAAAAATCTCACTACTTTTACACATTCTACGCTTATTTCTATAAAAAATTCTTTTAATTTACTAGATAAGCAAGGAGCCCTTTCCATTACTTGCTATCCAGGCCATCTAGAGGGTCAAAAAGAGGAAAAGGCTTTATTAGAACTCATTCCTCTTCTCTCAAAGAAAGAGTGGCATGTTTGTTATCATAAATGGGTAAATAGGCCATCATCCCCCTCTCTACTATTGATTCAAAAACAAATTAAATGATTGATAAATAAAGAGAATAATACTACTATAATATATGCATCACGCAATACTTAAGAGGTAATTATGGCGGAGATAATAAAACTTAACCGATCCATTAATTCTGTAGTTAGAAATATAGTAGAATGGTCTATCTTAGCCCCCTCTATACAGGGAGCGATTACCTATCAACTTATTTCTAAAATAGAGCAAGCTAACCCACAACCGCTACAAACAAGAAGATTTCGCTTTACACCCAAAGCAGATCAGCCCACTAGAGCTCTTTATATAAAAACGCTGCAACCAAAAAAAGGTTCGACAAGCGTGCATTTTAGTAAATTAGAAGAGCGCCTCTATGTTAAAAACAGTATTGCTAGTCCGAATCTAGATCTTCTTGAAGAAGAAGAGCCTGAGACTCTTGAAGATCTTTTTGACATATTAGTGGCTCTGCATAAAGGAAAAATAACCCAAGCTCACACCTTATTTAGAGAGTTGATAGCCAGTCGAAGTGGTTTATTAAGCAAATTTAATCATCATTTACGCCATCTAAATACAGAGTCTGAAGAGCAAGATGCTATTGAATTTGGTGCTGATATTGTAAAAACTAAAAAAGCACTCTTTGCAATTGCTTATAACGGAAAAAATGCACAAGGCAAGCCAAATAAATACTTTTCTACAACTGCCATGAAAGGATGGTTTGCTGATCTGGGCTCTATTTTAAAAGAAGAAGAAACCAAAATAATTCACTAGACATCTTGGGTCAAAAAACACTTTGACCCATAAATTCCTATCATCCAACAACCGGATTACGACTAACCCCCGATAATACTCGAATAACTATTGTATTCATATTATGCACATTACTCTTGAGCGAACTCTTAATTTCACTATATAAATTAAAAAGAGGTGTTGGAAGATTCTTTCTACCCGCAGGAACGGTCCTTATCACCTTTTCTAAATCTTGTTGCAAAGCCCCCAAGTGAGCGATCCCTCTCAGATAGACTAGTGCTATTTTTCGCACACTGCTAGCTTTCAAACTATTACTTATGTGCTTCTTCACTGTATCGGTAAGATAAATAGGATTATTTCTTAAGAAAGTATCAATCAATGCACTCATCTGACCTAGATTGACGCCTATTCTCAATTGAGGCTTAATAAGAACAATAATTCTCTTTCTAGGCTGTAGTGGCCCCATTTGTTGAATAAATAAGCGATGCATCTGAGATTGCACCTTAATACATATCTCATCTATTGATCCATTATCTTTTAGACTTCCTGATAAGGCCCTAAAGATATAATCATTTACCCACAACTTATCCAAATAAGAATGAGCTACCTCACGATAGCAGCTAGCTACCTGTTCTTTTATCCTATCTTGGGAAACTGGTGCCAGATAACCTAAAGAAGTGATTAAAAAGCGTTCTAACCCTTGCATGGGACTGCACTGGTTCAAGGATAAATCTTTTAGTAAATCAGCAGTCGATTCTCGAAAAGTGCGACTATCCCCTGGCCTTTTCGCATGTCTATCTAAGTAGCTATCTACTTGATTGCATTGAACTGGCAACCAGGTAGTCGCATTAGCATGGCTATGAAAAAAAGAGCCTTTTCCGAAAGCATATATTTTGTTGGCCCTTTGAACTACTAAGGTAGGAAGAGTCGCCATATGAGCTGCCGCGCATGCCTTTTTAACCTTAAAACCTTCAGGAACTAATCGATAACTCCCCGCCCCTCCAAATTGCGCATCTGCCGTCTCACTAAACAAAATCTGCAATCCTGTTTGATAGACAAGAAGCGCCTGCATCCAAAAACTAGCTATCCTACCTTCAAAATGATTTTTAATATCCTCTTCAAGGGAGACTATTAATGCTTCTGACACAGGAGGACGCAACATGAGTTGCTCAATCTTTCTCTGATGATATTTTTTAGGATCATTAGCGTCCCGATAAACCAAAGAGGGAGGGACATGTGCTGGAGCCTCCTTTGAGCTAAAGGGTTTTTTTGTGCGACCTGTATTATTCAAGTCCACTTCAGGACCTAAATAGGTGGAACAAATAAACTTGGGATTATGAGTGATTGATGCCATAAATTACTCCTTAAAAAATGTGACTTAACCCAGGAAAGTAATCCTTAAGTGAATACAACATTTTATCGTTAACCGAGTGTAAATTATTATTATAATTTTAGGAATATAATTTTTTTCAGTCCTGTTATCCACTTTTTGTATACTGAAGATCGAAAACTTGCTTAACAATCGCCCAAGAAAAGTGCTATAATATCCCATACCCACAGAGGTCTTTAATGCTGGCAGAAAAGAGGCTGCCTTTGTCGTACTTCGAACTTGAAAAAGAGGCTTATATATGTCTTGCTGTTCTTTTATTCCAAGCTGTTGGTGTGTTATGGGCAATCCCTCTATCACGGTAGCTCACCCTCCTTCACCTCCTATCGATATCAGTATTTCCGGCCCTGTTGATACGAATATGAGTCGTAGTCAAACTAGTATGTATACATTGCCTCCCTCTAGATTCACTAGACTGGCTCTTTCAAGAGATAATTTAGTGTCCATACAGGCTCTTGCTATCCCCTCAATTCTCTCTAATATACAAGGAGTGATATTAGAAATTAATCAACAGGCTCTAGATTTATTGAAATATCAAGCAAATAGTTTAATAGGGAGAAATATTTCTATTTTAATGCAGAAAAAAGATCGATCTGCACATCAACAAATGCTTGCCATATTTGCAAAGAGACATGGCAAAGTGCAAGAAGTATGTCCTGTTTTTGATATGAATCATAAAAGAAGTATTATAGTAAGAAGACAAGATGCCTCTCTATTTCGGGCTCAGATTGGCATCACTCTTAGCCCAAGCATTACTGGACCTCTCTTAGTAGCCAATATAATCAGTTTAGAAGAGCAGGATCATCACAGCCGAATAGAAGAGACTGCAACTAACATGATATTACATGATATTGTTGGGCCTTCCACTGTGCTAGCACAGAGTATTGAAGAGATGAAACTTCAATTCACCGCAGCTGGTTTGACGCTTGATAATCTTCTGCTCGTAGAGTTGTGTAATCGCGTTATTTTATCGATCACAGAAGAAAATTTGATATTTGCTAAATTATTCCAAAAACAAGAGATCCCTCTTTCTAGAGGCTCCTTAGAAGAGCTATTTGATGATACTTTTCAAGTATGTGACTATCTCGCTAGATTTAAAGAAAAAAGCTTATTGATTACTAAAACCAACCTCAATGAATCCTATGTTAAAATAGCAGCCCAGGGTATGAATTCTATCTTACGTAATTTAATCGGCAATGCTATTAAATATTCATTTGCAGGTAACAAAGAGCCTATTAGATGTGATTTGCAAATTCAGTCTGTGATTAACCCTCATGGACTATTACAACAAGTTTTATACTTTAGTGTAAAAAATAAGGGAGAAGGATTTACTGAAGCGGAAAAAGAGAAGCTATTTAATCCCTACAGCCAAGCCTCAAGACATGAGGGAATTTTTCGAGCGAGTGTTGGATTGGGTTTATATAAATGCCGACTCCTGATTCAGGCTATGGGAGGGGTTTTAGATGCCAGATGCACTCCTGGAAAAGAGGCTGAGTTTTATGGATATATTCCTTTTGAGACAGTAGATCTTATCAATTCCGATGAAGATAAGGATCAGGAGATAAAAATAAATTTAGTAAATACACCTCTACCTATCTCATTCATAGACAATCTTCCTCCTATTGTTCCTCGTATACTCTATGTTGAAGATACACCCATTCAGCAAAAACAGACCCTACGACTATTAAAAACTTGGGGGTATGATGTACAAACAGCTGTTAATATCAGCGAAGCCCTTGCCATATTTAAAGAAGAAGCTTTCGATCTGGTTTTAACAGATCATGATTTAGGAGAGGGATTTCCGAATGGTGGACTTGATTTGGCTCAAACATTAAGAGCTCCGCCATTTAATTTTACCAAAGCCATCTTGATATTATCGGGCACTGTAAATGAAGAAATTGAAACTCAAGCTAAAGAGCGGGGAGTCACTGAATGTATAGTAAAAGGCAACCCTCAAAAACTACAAGCGCTTATCCAAGAGAGAGTAAGCAATAGAGAAGAATTTCTCTTATTTTAGACCTTTTGGTAATTACGCAAGAGATCTATTTTTTAGGTAAGTTCGACTTGATCTTTTTGGAGTGAATTGGAACTCGGACATACTTATATTGCGGCTTGATCTCTTTGATTTTGCCATTTTCTTCAATAACCAATGAGACCCCTGTACGAATAGAAAGATCGATGGCTTGTTCTACACCTTTTTTATGAGCTTCCAATAAAAGCTCCTTAACATCTCGTTCACGTTTATTTGCCATGAGCTACCTCTTCTATTTCTTTCCAGATAATTGATTCTTCTACTTTCAGACCTTTTACATATTTCTCGGCAATTATTTTTGTTGTTCCTGCTATCGAGTTATCTAAAATAAGAGCTCTATCGGCAAGAGAAAGATAATGAATTATGAGATTTTTTATTCCCAAGTAGTAACGCTTTCTTACTCTATCTTCTGGAATATGATGACCCCCCTGCTCGACTCTCTTAGCTACACGCTTAACAGCTAAATCTGGGCTAGGAAGCCATAAAAACATGAGATGAATTTCGTAGCCTTTTGCTTTGGCTTCTTTAAGATGCTTGATATAATTCGTTCCTGAAGCTGTTGTTTCAAAAGCAAAAGAGTGGTTTGCGTCAAGAAGCGCCTTAAATCTCTTTAACATTAGTTTACTAGCTGTCAAAGCCATGCTTTCTGGACGTAAGGGAGACAATCCCCTAGCAATCTCATCCGCATTAAGAAATTCATCTATCATTTTGCTAGATATAAAAG
>Ga0157376_10000960_pt1 | contig 18784 bp, 45 predicted proteins | sample M45metaG_FD_121801 | JGI IMG/M metagenome (GOLD analysis project Ga0157376, IMG submission 121801) | Miscanthus rhizosphere microbial communities from Kellogg Biological Station, Michigan, USA - M4-5 metaG | ecosystem: Host-associated > Plants > Roots > Rhizosphere > Soil | place: USA: Michigan... | reverse complement strand
GTCAAGTATCTGGTTGTTTAGTCACGACCAGGGGGAGGGAAGAGGGGCAGGTAGTGCAGGCTACCTGCCTTTTCTTTGCCCAGATGGTTACCAGGACACTCCCAAGGCTATAATGCACACATGGCACAAACGGCCCAAGCACAAGAGGCGGTAGCGCAGCCGCCCGACAAGGACGAGGCGTACTCACGCTTCAGCAAAGCATTGATGCGCAAGCGTGCACTGATGCAATTGGTTGCCGCAGTAAAGCGGGACATCGAAACCCTGCCTAAGACCAGTGAGATGGCGCGGCGTAGCGTCAAGGTACTGGACTACATGCGCGGGTATGTGAAAGCGGTGGACGACGAGCTAACTGCTGCGACGGACAACTATGAGAATGCTATCTATGCTGCGCGTGTGGAACACGACCAGGCGTTCAAAAAGGAGAGGAAGAGCACCCTTGCCCGAGTCCGAAGGAACCCCCATCCCACAGAACCCACCGAATAAGTACACCTGCGAAGACGCCACATTCGGCGGGCAGGTGTGCGGGATGCCAGCGTACTACATGGCATCCTATGATGGCGGAGATTCAGTACCTCTCTGTTTGCCGCACATTATGCTGGAACTAGAGGCATCGCGGCTAGACCCCGTGCATCAGCAACAGGAGTGGGTGATTACCTACGTATGACCTTTGTGCTTCTGGTAACCGGAGACCGTAATTGGTCGATGGCCGACGAAGCCCAAAAGCTCTCGGTGTGGTCTGTGTTGTGGTCCTTCCGCAACCAGCACCCCATCGTGGTGCATGGGGCCGCACGTGGTGTGGACAGCATTGCAGATGCCCATGCGAAGAAGCTAGGCTTTGTAGTGCACCCACACCCTGCCGACTGGGACCAATACCATAGAGCAGCAGGTCCAATCCGTAACCGCGAGATGCTGGAAGAACACCCAAATCTGGTCGCGGCATTCCATGATGACATTGTCAACAGCAAGGGCACCAAAGATATGCTGAAGCAGGCACGCCGTGCCCATATTCCTGCTATACTAGTCAACAGCTTTGGAGAGCGGATAATTATGCCATGAACTGCCAAATCTATGGCTTGAACAGCGCTAGAAAGAACCAGTGTAAGTTTCCTGCCCAAGTCCGTGTCACATACCCTACGGGACCAGAGCAGTACCAACTGTGGGCGCTCTGCTTGATGCACTACATTCAGTGTCTCAAGGATGACATCAAGCACCTTGATGAGTTCCCGCCAGGGTGGGTGCAGGAAATACACTTTATCAGGAGTGATGATGCGTCGCAACGACTTCCAGACTAAATACCCCAACATTTTCGAGTGCATTGAGCATATCTCGTTCGACAACGACATGCGTATGCGGGAAGACTTCGACGTACCGCTGTGGATGACGGCTGGCCTTGAGATCTTCGAAACTCAGGCCGGACAACTGTCCCATGACGAGAAGGAAATCCTGGCTATGGGTGAAGACAGTGAACGAGAAACAGTAGTCAAGGCAACTGGATTCGAGTACTTTGACGACTTCCTGTCCGACGTGTTTGAGGGCATGCTCAGCGACATCTTTTGGGCATCGCCAGGTGATGGCTACTAGAACCTCTGGCGTGGTATACTTAGGCATGGCACAAACAGGTACAGAGGTTAAGAAATGGTGTTCGTTTTTGGTGTGGACAAGTGGGGACTTCGAGCAGGCCAAAGAGGCTGAGAAAGCCCTGCGGTCCGAAGCGTTAATCTCCTGGCATCACGCGCCATGCCAACCTGAGACAAGCTGGCTGGTACCAGTCGCCAGCGAGGTACTTACTTCAGACCAGATCGAAAAGGTCTTGAAGGCCAACAAGGACAAGTACGAACTGTGGTGGGAAGGCCCCTACTACAACGACAAGCTGGAGGATGACCCGTACTACCCACACAAGTGTGATGGATGTGGAGCGCTGACGCAATACAAGTACAGGTCGGTTGAGTTCCTGCACCCAACAGACGATACCCAGGCTGTCAATATCCCAGACGATGATGAGTGTGATGCTACACCTATCAGGATAGAGACCTATGGTGCCTTTGTGTACATCTGCTTCTCGTGCTTGGAGGGATACATCGGAGATAATGAGATGACCACTGGCGGCACTGGTCTCTGGATGGCTGGCTAAGAGACATGTGGGAGTTTCGCCTTGCTATACTACAGGCATGGCAAGTGTGCCTAACCCAGAGGAGGGCAAGGTGAAGCCCAGGCTACGCAGTATCAACAGGCTGTACGAACTGTTGGATGAGTACGCGCAGCAAGTGAATGCAAGCGCTCTCAGCGAAAGCAGCAAGGTAGATTACGTCTCTTTTGCTGAGATGTTTGTGCGGTGGACGGACAACGACTTTACCCCAGGAGCGAAAGTGAAATGACAGACGTAGTGGCTGGCCCCCGATTGCTGATTGGCTTTGACCTCAGTAAGGCGGGCCAATGGGATAGCGAGCACAAAGACACTGGCAAGGTCCAGCACAACTACCAGTGGAACCAAGCGCAATGGCGCTACATCGAGCGCTCTGCGTTCCGTATGCTGCTGGCAACGATGGATGGCACAGCGCCGTGGGCTGTCTGGGAAGATGCTACCCCACCTGAGGCCCTTGATTACTGGGACGACGAGGTACCGGAAGGGCTGTTCAAAGCCAGTGATGACGAGAACCCGGATGAAGACGAACATCTCATGGGTGTAAGCACTGCGATTGGTGTGGTGGATGCTATTATCAGCCAGTTTGAAGAAGAAGCCGCAAGGCGAGACGGGTAATGCTTGCCCCTTCGGACGACTGGCGAGATGCGTTTGCCGACATTGTAGCCGCTCAGCTTATTGAGATTGAGAAAGAGCTCAAGGTTGCCTTTGTTGGCATTCGGGCCAAGCATAGCTGGGATGACCAATACCACGCGGTAATTGACATAGAGTTTGTGCCAGAGATGACTGATGCATTGCTGGAACGACTACGCGAGGAGAGCGATGAGCCGGAGTGAACTCTGCTACTGCATAGAGGACGATTGCCCCAAGCAGCATGGAACTCTACCTTATGAGTTTCAAATGGGGGCATGTGTTGACTGTGGCATGAGTGTGCCAGGTGGAGAGATTATCTGTGACCAATGCAAGGCAGCCTGGCAACTCTATTCCTATACGGCTGGTAGGGACGTACGACGAGAACGGCACACTACTCTTCAGCCAGGGGTACAAGAACTTTACGTCCAAGACGGAATGCAACTGGTGCCACTTGAGGAGACCAATGATGCACAGGTACGCGATGGCGAAGAAGGGCGAGACGCCTGACTTCGGCAATACCGTATTCTGTAGCGTTGCTTGCTTCCGCAGGCGTGAGAAGAGTCCATTTCAAGAGACTCCTGGGGGGTTGCAGCCGGACGGTCCTACCTGCTAAACTTTGGCAGGGTGTGGCTAGGCAAGTAGCAACCCAGGAGAAGAGGGCATGGAGAGACTCTACCAGCATCGACCTTATATGGTAGAGAGCATGTATGTGGTAGGAGTGAAACCTAAGTCCCTTGGTGAGGGAGTGATACCTGTAGTCCACACTATGGACTACACAAAAGCGTGGAAGTATTGGGACGCACACCCAGGACACAACTACGCTATATTTCAGTGGTCGCAAGGCACTCTACTATGGGTAGGGCGCAAAGTGGTGGATAAGAAGGGCCGTGTGTATCGGGTACCCGTACCACCATGGAACATCGAATTACCAGCTTAGGAGCAGGCCATCTTATAGATGCCTAAGCTGAGTACCGTTGTCTGCCCACCCAGGGATTGAGCTTCACTCCCTCTCCCTGGTCTGGCATGGAGTGAACAGTTATACGTGGGCTTCGGGCTGACACCCGAAGACGTAGGGGCATATAAGCCTATTGGCATGTCAGTGCTAGGGCTTCCCTATAAGAATCTTGTGGGCGCGGAACACTGAGATTTCAAATATGGTGTGGTGCCGCTCTTGTTCTGGCGGGGGTATTCCCCCGCCAGGGCAAGGTACCCCAACTCAAAGATAAGATACTGTGATACCAACTCAAATGCTCATGGCACTAGGATACAAGGGTGCCTGTATTGTCTTATCCGAAGACTACCGCCATAATCGGCACATCTTGAAGCGCAATGACTACACGTTGTGTGGTAAGAAAACCATTACGCAGAAGATGGTTATGGTGAATGGCAGATTCAAGGGCTACGAGCTAGGGTCTGCTACAGACGTGTCGGGTTTCTATGGAACTGGCCGCTGCAAAGAGTGCTTGAAAGCATGGCTTCGGCACAGGCTCAGTCCTCAAGGCAAGAAACAGCTACGGCTGTACACCGCTAGACTCGCTCTAGGATTGCCGCTGCGATAGTCTGGCCGCTATACTGTGGGCAGCGGTGCTTAGGTACCGCCATATGAAAGAGAGGGCTAATGATTGTTGTACTAGTGCACAGGCCAGAGGCGGCCGGTGGTGATGCCAGTGACCCGTTTGACGGCATCGAAGTCCAAGGGTGCTACGTTGAAGCCGAGCACAAGTATGTGATGGAGATGATTGAGGGTTTGGTGAAAGAGCACCCAAACTGGCACTTTCAGATCGAACCCAACGAGAAACTGAAAGTCGGGTTCCATACTGAGAGGCTTGATGTGCCGAAACAGGCAGGGTTCAAGGAGTGAGAACATTGAAAGACCAGACGCTTATCAACCTGTTGGCCGCGCGTAGGCTGGCAGAACGACAGGCCGAACCGTACCAGACGGATACCAGCAAGAAACTGGTGTCTATCCCAACCCAAACTTGGGAGAAACTGCTGGAGGCGACCAAGGCCGTACTGCTGGAGGAACTCGACGACTGAGGTGACCAAGAAACGTAGGGTAGACGCTGACCAGGCACGCATGCTAGCCATAGGCTTCATGCGTGATGTGGTTGCAGCAGAATTGGCGACAGGTCCTGGTACCGTAGATAGCTCGCGTGATATGGGGATAGCCTACTTCAAGGCTTATCTGCCAGAGAAGTGGTTTGACGAACAAACCAGTGATAAGAGCTGGGATCAAGTCTGGGAAGAGATGAACATCCAGCTTGAGATTATCTTTGATGCACTGAACGGCGAAGCAATGCGCATAGCCAGAGACAACACAGGCTTCAGGTACCTCGTCGTCAAAGGTACCCGTCTGGCGGCATTGCATAAAAGATAGTCCGTGCCGCATACTGTGGCTAGGCCAACTAGGGCCTATGCTATAGAAAGCACAGGGGTGAACGTGGCACTAACACTTAGTCCGCAGCAAGCACAGATTATGAAGGTGTGCAGAGAAGAGAACTGCCACCTGATTATCGAAGCGCTTGCTGGTACGGGCAAGACCACTACCATCTTAGAAGCACTGAAGGTGCTGCCACGTGGCAAGAAAGTGGCCTTCGTCTGTTTCAACCGGACCATTGCAATGGAGTTGCAGAACAGGGTGCCCAGGGGCGTCAAGGCTGCGACGTTGCATAGTCTCGGTGGCAAGGCTGTCTCGGACCACGCAAAGAAACCGTTGCGTGACATGCTAGACCGAGACAAGGTTGCCAAAATGATACCGCCGCTGGCTTCTCCGCATGTGAGAAGTGCAACGCTCAGGTTGGTGTCGTTGTGCAAGAACACGCTGACGGAACCAACTACAGAGAATCTGGTTGGGCTGGCTGCCGAGTACGGCATAGAGCTGGAAGACAGCACCAAGGTAATCTGCGGTCTAACGCGGGGCTGCCTTGAGAAAAGCAAGAAAGACCTGACCACTATTGACTTCGACGACATGCTGTACCTGCCCGTAGTCCTGGGGCTGGCAGTTGAGAAGTTCGATGTGCTGTTTGTGGATGAGAGCCAGGACTTGAACCGTGTGCAGCAAGAGCTAGTTATGATGTCTGGCTCTCGCATTGTCCTGGTAGGCGACAAGCGCCAGGCTATCTACAGGTTCAGGGGTGCTGATGCGCATAGCATGGACAACATGCGCATCATGCTGGAAGGTACCGACAGAGAGGTAAAGGTACTGCCTCTAACCGTGACGCGCAGATGCCCACCTGCTGTGGTGGAACTGGCACAAGAGATTGTGCCCACGTTCGAGTGTGTGCCGGAACTATGGGAACCATACTTGGTATGGAAAACCAGTGGCTCCACGGAAGAACCTCCTATGGAGTACGGCATCGTCAAGCACAGCAGCACGCTAGAGTACCGACGTGGGCATATGGTCCTGTGTCGCACGAATGCACCGTTGGTCAGTACGGCCTACGGGCTGATTGCTAGTGACACCCCCGTCAAAATCCAGGGCAAAGAGATTGGCCTTGACCTAGCCAAGCTAATCAAGCGTCATGCAGCACCACATGACACAGTTGTCGATCTTGGGTTGCGTATGGGCGAATGGCGTGCGCGTGAAACGTTACGTCTAACGGCAGACCCAAGCAAGGCCATCAGCAACGAAGCCAAGCTTCAGGTACTGGCAGACAAGTGTGACTGCATCGATGCGCTGTGCCAGGGAATGGACACTGTTCAACAGGTGTTGGATAGAATCCAACTTATCTTTGCTGACGTAGATGCCAGCACCGACAAAAGAAAGTTTGTGCTACTCAGCAGTGTGCACCGAGCCAAGGGCCTTGAGAGCCACATCGTGCACATTATCGAGCCTGGACTTATGCCGCATCCAATGGCAACCACGGATGAGGAAATCCAGCAAGAGTACAATCTCAAGTACGTTGCCATTACTCGTGCGATACAGGAGTTACACATCCATTAGCATGAGTAGAGCAACTGTGTGCTGTCGGTGTCATGTAAATCCTGTGCCGTATGGCAATTCGTACTGTGGAGCTTGTCAGGTAGCAAGAAGGAAAGAAAAACCTACTAGACACAGAAAGTATATACTCAAACGTAATGCACGCCGATGGAACATGACAATTACGGAGTTTGTCTCCTTCATAATTGTCAATCAATGTGCTGTTTGCGGGAAATCGCGCAAGAAAATGGTTGTAGACCATGACCATATTACAGGGAGAGTGCGTGGTATCTTGTGTTATAACTGCAACACAGCACTCGGATTAGTGAATGACAACGTCGATACGTTGAGAAGGATGATTGGTTACCTAGAACACTGATGCTAACAGCTTACGAGCCGATAAACAACATTAGCCACACAGAGCGCTTAAAGGTCTATGCTGAAGACCATGCGCTACATCTGGAGGTTATGGCTGTGGACCTAGAGGACCGCAGCCAGGAAACTGAACAGATCCACTACATGGCACTAGACACGTTTCAGGCGTATTTGCTGTGGCAAACTCTTACCGAGTGGATGGTGAAGTACCATCTGGCTTCTTACAACATGAAGCGGGAGCAACAGCAGACGGTCCATGTGGCATAATGTGGGTGGTAGCGCCTAGCTACCGCAAGGAGTGTGGCGAGATGGCTACTGACACAAACGTGGACACGGTTGTAGTGCAAATTGGCGTGCTGGATTGGGAGGCATGCCTGGAGCGCTTCGGCCAGTACCCTTCGTCCGACGTGTATGTGGACAAGAAGTTCCCTGCACGTGTGACGTGGTACTTGACTCAAGGGTTGTACAAGATGTACTACATCCCCGTCCCAAACAGCGGGAGCCAGATTGCTTTGTGCGAAGCCGCCTGGAACGCGCAGGGCAACAACTACTTCAGCGAGAAAGCTGTGCCGATGGAGCGCAGCTTCAGCATGGGGGACATTGTGGTGCTGAGCAACGAAACAGTGTGGCTCTGCACAAACGGCTGGCAGTGCCTGAATGTTGGAGTGATTTAGATGTTGGACTACATTGAGATTGGGCCTGCACCCTGCGACGAGAAGTGTGAGCAGGCCAACGTTTCTGGCACGAACTACGAGCGCATGAGAGCAGAGTGTCATGCATTTATGCAGCTCATACGCCGTACCTTGGGGAACGAACCCGAGGGAGCGCGGCTGGCTGCAAAGTTCAACCGAGATGGTGACTATGGCTACTACGAAGTGGTCTGCCACTACAATCGGGCCTACCCTCAGGCGCTTGACTATGCGTTCAAGTGTGAGGCTGATGCCCCTACCAAGTGGGATGCGCAAGCCCGAACAGAGTTGGCTGCTTATCCGGTTGGTGTGCAGGCTTGAACAAAGTCGTGCCAGTACGTAAGACTAACAGAGTGGTTGGGCCACTCTCTGAGGCCGAGATGGCTGCCAGGTCACGCGATGATCTGGTACGCCTGGTCGGCAGACTGTATCGGCAGGGGTTGACCGCCGAGGAAGTCAAAGAATGGTTTGTGGAGAACTTGCCTCAGGCCATGCGTTCCGTGGCGTTGCGCAAAAGATAGTCCAGGCCCCATAATAAGGCCATGCGCACCAGGCAAGCCTATATGACTAGAGTGTGCACACAGGAGTGGTATGAACCGTAGAACACAGGGCCGCGTCAAGCAGGCTCGCAAGCGCTTGCAGAAGCGCATCGACATCCGTGCTGGCCGCCGCATGAGCATGCAGCAGTTTATGCACAACACCCACAACCACGTGGAGCCTGAGGTGGTTGAGGAGATGCCCGAGGAAGAGGCAATGCCAATCCCGGGTGACCCCAACGGGACACACCAGGTCATTGCCAACGACAACGGCACCGTCATGGGCCAGGGCAGTGAGAGCCAGATGCGCAAGCTGCGCGCCGAGTGCATGCGCGAGATGCCTGATGCATCCTTCAGCGTGCGCAAGGTCAAGGTCACAGCGTGACCTACGCCAACTGGTCGAAACCCAACGGTGTCATTCTCAGTATGGTGGTGCGGGCTATCTTGGCCCGCAGGTTCCACGTGCACTGCCTGCTGAGAATGACATGGGCCAACAAGCGTGAGACGTACGTGTTCGAGGAGCTAGGTGGCTTCAGGCCGTGGCTCTGGCACGTCTGGCAGTGGATGGTGGACTACATCGAGTACGCACCCCACGTGTGCGAATACTGTGCAGTGGAGAAGCAATGACACGTCGTACTTGGGATACCAACGACGGATGGGAGTGTGCTGCTGGCTGGGATCGGCCATTGCAGCATTTCTTCTTCGACATCAGTCGCAAGTGCCGTAACTGTGACGGTCAGGGTGGGTTTGGAGAGGAACCCAATGACGCTGACCAGTGCCCCGTCTGCGAAGGCCAGGGTGTTGAATACCTGTTCAACAACCTAATGGATGAAGAAGGTCTTGCCGATGCTATGGGTGGCATGACGCTAGAGCAGGTAAAGCGCGCTCTGGATGTGTATCTCACAGAATGGCCTGAAGGATTAGTTGGTGCACTTATCGTGGACCAGCTCGGCAACATTGGCAATCTGGAAGTTCGTCTCGGTGTGTATGGAGAAGAGAGGAAATCTGGCACGACTATCTAACCCATGATTAGTTCTAGCACGAGTCGCAGACCGTCTCTTTCCATGGGAATGGGCTGCTAGGGGTAAAGGCAGTCAAGAATGGTTGGAGATACGGCACAGACGCTCCATGTGGCATAATGTGGGTGGGCCAACAGGCCCACAGCACTTGAAAGGCTATGGAGTGAGAAAGCATGGCTGAGCAGGTTAACATCTCTGGCAAAGTGGTCAAGGTGCACAAGCACGCTGACTTTTGCCCTGTCCCCAATTCGATTACTGAGGTACTGCGCCTCAACAATCACACGTACCTGGGGACACACCAGCATGTCTGGGCGCAGGGCCAGAACATGAAACTGCCCGATGGCAGTTGGGCACGTATTGTCAAGTGCAGGCTGAGCCTGTGCCGCGTGCGCATCATGGTGATGCTCGAGCCTGTCGAGCAGCGTACATGGGAGAGCGGTGCCACGTCTGGCACCACGGTTAGTGATTGGGCCAGGAGGTAATCATGGCACAGAAACCTGTCGAGCCTGTGAACACGGAGGTCAGCCCCGAGAAGCTGGCCGCGTGGCAGCACGTGCGTGAAGTGTGGAAAACGTCTGGCAAGCCCCCGCGTCTAACGCAAGACGTGCTGGATGCGGAGTATGAGGCCGCTAACACGGACTAATGGAAACTGTCAGCCAAGAACTGAAAGATGCCCACCCCATTACGGGCATCACATGGGCCTCCGCTTGCTGCGGAGGCTACTTCTCCAGTCCGCCCGTGTTTGTGGACGAAGACCACCACTACGTGTGCGAAGTATGCGAGCATGATTGCCTGATTACACCAGCGTGGGCAGTTCGTGTTCCGTGCAATGAGCACGCTGAGCACTGTGTGCCAGTGCCAATCAATCTCTACATGCAGGACGGGCAGAACTAATGCTGCCCGCCTTTATCAAGGCACGCAGGTACAGTGAAACTATGGGTGTCTGGTATTGGGTGGCTGACGCCCCCTGTGGCATGGAAGTAATCTACTCTGAGGAACATGCCCGTGGAGTATGGACGGCACCTGACAAAATCTGGTGCCACCATGCCATCTGTGATATGTGTCAGTTGGAAGACCACACTATTCAGGAACATCCTGTAGAGAGTGCCAAGAACTGGTTTCCGGTTCTGTGGTGTAACGCAGATACTGGTGATATTCCAGGTACCAGGCAGGGCTGTGATGGAGTGAATCACCTGCTTCTACCTTGGGACAATGGTGGCAATGAAGAAGATTGCTACGCATGGTATTGCGGGAACTACCCGAATGGGTGGGTCTACTGGCAAGGTGACTGGCGTTGTGGTCCATGCGCCGAGAAAACCATATTCGGCAAGCGGTCTTAAGCAGATTGTAGCCCAGACGCTCCATAGGGCATAATGTGCGTAGGCAACCAGGCATTGCCTATATGAAGCAAGAGGGTAAGAGTTATGACCCGTTTGGTAGTAGAGTTTAGCCCCAATCTGCACTACAAAGAATTGACCCACTTCGATGGTGGGCGTGGCTGGAGGCCAGCCACAACTCCCTATCGTTGGGAGAAGCGTAGAATGGCTAAGCTCTCACGCCGCAATGGGCGCGAGATTGTTGCTGAGTACAGTGATGTTGGGCCAGACCTTGAGCTGGCCGCATTGCTGGAACTGTGGGTTGCCTACCTGCTGTTCCTGGACAAACTGTACTTCATCCAGGCGTTCAGCATGCTTATGCAGCCCGCCTGTGACGGGCCAGGGTATTGCGCCATCTGTGATGGCAAGGAGTGAGATAGTGACAAAGTTGCAAGAACTGAACCAGCGTCTAGCGGCGCTGTACTTGGAGGCCAGTGCGGCTGGCCTCCCAATCAACAGCGACTGGGACAACGGTTGCCCTCCGTGCAACACGGTGGATGATGAAGACTCCTGCGTGGGTTGCCCCTATCGCATGCGGGACAACGGCTTCACCATGGAGCATGACGCATACAGCGAGGACTGAAATGTACCGCGTACCACTGGAGTTCGAGGGGCAACTGCCCCTCCCTGCAACCTTCGCTCCTGGCTATGATTGCCGCATCTGCATGGTGCTGCGCGACAGCCGAGAGTACCGCATCAGTGTTGGTGAGATGGTTATCTGTCTCCCGGACCACCACTACGCACATGCCAATCACACGCTAGCTGAAAAGCTGGTGTACAAGGAGATGCTTGAAGCACGTCTGCCCGTGAGCGAATGCCAACGGTTGGACATGGCTAGCCTCACACGTGTATAATGGATTACTACACGGTCTTGGTCCTGGCGGCATTAGCTGGGACCACACTATATCTCCTGTGGGAGCATTGGACATGAACATGACACATCCAGCACGCCGTAATTCTGGCACGACTGTAGTCCCCATGACTAGGCCGAAACCAGAACCAGTGGCTATCGAGATCACTGCTGGTGACGAAACCACTTTCACTACCAAGAGCCCTGAGATAGCGAAAGCGTTCCTTGGAGCGCTTGGGCAGGCTGAAGTAACTCTCATGTGGAGAGGTTCCAATGTCCAAACAGGAGCGGACATTGCACTCCTAATGCTAGAAAGGGAAACCGTCTAGCATCAACAGGGGACACGCCAAAGATACTCTATATGGCATAATGTGGCGTGCGCAGCGGCGTAGGTGCTTTCCACGGCCCCAAGGGGCATAACCGCATGCGTACCATGGAGTGTGTTATGGAGTGGGTTATGGACGCGCAGGTACGGGAACTAAAGACTTGGACAAAGCCTGAGCTTTATCAGGCACGGGCATGGTTCCTAAAGAACCAGAAACTGGTTGGGAGCATGTTTGCTTTCAATGCGCTAAATGCAATTGAGCAGGCGCTGGAAGCGAAGTAGTGCAAGGTCTGGGGGTCGAAAGGCCCCCTCTCTGCACGCTCACGCCACGTTCAGCCTGGGATTGCTGCCCAGATGCTCTATGGGGCATACTTTAGCCATGCGCAGCGCTACAAGCCACGGCAGACTTCTACGCCAAGGGGCAACCAGGCTTGCGCATATGAAAGGTGGTGTCTAATGCCACAGTACCACGGCGTCATGTTTCGCATGGCAAAGGGTGACAGCCCGTTTTCTGCGCCAATGGCCGAGTTCATTACCACTGACCCGGCCAAGTTCATGGCTTGGGTGGACCGAATGGAAAGCATGGGCTACGTCGAGGCCGAGGAACACGACGCGCACCTTGCCATGCTACGGGCCATGAGCAAGAAACGGCAGGCCGAACTGAGCAAGCCGTACAACCCAACACCAGAACAGGTTGCGGCCGACCGTGCCAACCGTCCAAGCGGCAAGGGGCAGCGACCAATGCCACGTCCCACACGCGACTACAAGGGTACACAGATGCCGAAAGGCCCCTGGACCCCAATACGGGAGAAGTGGTAGTGGCACACTTTCAGCAGTACACCATGCACGGAGTGAGATACGTGCACTGCGGTGACGACTTCTGGCGGCTAATGGATAAGAACGGCTACGTGCACCAGCACGCACGCCGTTTCACCTGCCAGGAAGGCATTGAAAGCTGGATTGAGAACCAGCACAAAGAAATGGAGTGCGGTGAATAATGGAAATGTGGGCTGTCTTGGCTATCGTCGTCGTTGCGGTGCTGGCTGCGATTGGGTTCGTGGTTGTGCTTCAGTGGCTGTTTGAGTGGCGAATGTGCCGCACGACGCATGGTGTCCACGTGCACCGATACGAGTGCTGGCAGCACAAGGAAGTGTACTGAGATGAATAACAAAACCGTCTGGCGTATTTACAAGACCGAGAGGGCGCGCAAGAGTGCCCTCTCGCAGCTACTCAAGGGTGTGAAGTACAACTACATCGTACTGTACACTGACACCCGTGGTCCAGCCATCATGGTTGGGAACGCAGCCTGGGTGCAGCCAGGAGAGAAGTACGTGGACCGATGATTGTTGCAGTTATCGTAGGCGGGGCCATATTGATTGGCTCCGTGCTTTTGTTTGGACCGATGGGATTGTTGTTTGCTCTCCTTCTCGCGCTGTGCGGCGGCTGGATATTTGGCAAGAGCGACGAAGAAGCGAACAAGAAACATGCCAAGCAGCTTGACCAAGATATCAAGGATATGTGGGGCATAAAGTAGAAAGTGGGTGTGCTATAATGTTCGGCGAGGGCACCACAGTGATTATTTCAGCTAAGGAAGCAATGCGCAGCGAAAGCACACGCCTCCAGGTGTACAAGCTGGCGGTACAGAACGGGTTCTACAACGAAAGCCCAGGTACGATTGCGTACAAGGGATACATTCTCATGCAGGATGGCCTCCACTGGCTGGTAATGCAGAACGGTGTGTCGCTTATTCAAGTCCAGAACTCTTACGTGGCGCGGGTCTGGGTTACCTGCCGCGTGAACAGTTGCGGGCTTGTGGAAGCCAATCGTATTGTGAAAGCTGAAAATCTGGCACGACCTCAGCACCCATGATTGCTTCCCGTATTGCAAACTACCCTTCGCACCAATAGCCCCTCCGTCTAGATACCCCCGTGCTAGAAACGCGGGGGTATTATTGTGCTGAAAACTGGATCGTGATCCACGTTCACGTATGGTATAATGTAGTGTGGATGCATATGAAATTGGCTACCTTGCGGGACTTATAGACGGCGAGGGACACATTGGTATTCGTTGGTCGGGATCTACCAAGGGTTGGCAAATGATTCCGGCTGTTATTGTTTCTTCAAGTGATCTGGCGGTCTTACAGTGGTGTGCTCAGGTAACAGGTATAGGTCGGGTTCGCTATACACTGAATCAGTCACCACTTTCACGCAAGGAACAATACAAGTGGCACGTCCAGAAATTTGCGGATATCCTATGGTTATTGCGGCAGATCGTATTCCATATGCATATAAAGCAGGACGTGGCGCACCGTATGATCGAGGAAATGGAGGCGTATCATGGAATTACCCCCACTGCTGGATATTCCACAGTAGTGCAGCGCCAGGTGCATGGAAGGAAAACCAGATACGTATTAGACGGACATACACGTCTAGACCCCACCGTCTAGATATCCCCCGTCTGGATATTTGCAATACTGTTACGCGACGCGACTGTCTGATCTATAAGTAATCGCTAAAAAGAGCTCGGCCTGCCTAGTCCCTCAGTGTAATGCCCCCTAGCATGTAATGAATATTGTTTGTTCTGTATCAATTCGGTGGTAAAGTTCTACTGTTTATAGTGGTTCTGTGTGACGATCTCCAAATAACTCATGATAACGATCGCAAATCTGGCACGAATCGGTAGAAAGATGGTAGTATCGGCATTTATTACCCAAGTATTCAGTAATATCGGGTTATATTCAGTGAAAGACGGTAGTCTCTAAAGGATCGCGATCTGTAATTCTGGCATGACCTGGAGAAGGACGGTAGGTTCTTAAAGAGCGTAGATCCCGATCTGGGGATCGTGATCGGTACCTCGCACGATCGTAAAATTCGGCCTGATCCTGGGCGGAGACGGTAGTTTCTATTGACGAGGCCTTAGCACTAACTGCGTCCCGAAGCACGCACGTGCTTAGGATGTTAGCATGTACGAACTAACGCTTGCAGCATGCGCTTGCATACAACATTAGTACGTGCTAACTAACCGCGGCAGTTTGCATATGCTAACTTGCTTAGTTAGCGCTTGCGCTGTCCTGGCGTTCGCACGTACTAACGCTTGCAGTTTGCGCTGCCCGCGGCCGTTAGTGCGCACTAACTAACCCGTACGCGAACGTACGCGTACGCGCCGCCGTGTTGGTACGTGCCAGCACTGCAAGCGCAAGCGCTTACTGCAAGCGCCGTATTCTCTGCAAGTAATACCGCTGCAAGCCGCCAACGAAAAATCCAACGAAAAAATAATGCGAATCGGATTCACGTTTTGACGGTTGAGTGGCAGCCAAAAACGGTTGAGCGCGGTTGAGATTTGTACCGACTTTTTGTACCACGCGCCAAACTGCAACCGTTACAAAAGTGCCAGCGTCGGCCCTGGCAAGCGCAAGCGCCAGAACGATGTATGCAAGTACAAGCGGTTGAGTGTAACGGCGCGATTCTATGCGTAGACACATACTGCTGCCAGCGCCGAACCAACTACACCAACACGGCGCACGGAGTACACCACATGGCACCGCGCAAGTCGCAAGCCGCAAACGTCGATTCAGCCGCCGACACTGGCACTGCCAGCATTCCTACCAACGTTGAGGGTATCGCCATCACTACGCCAACTACGCCAGCGCTGGCACTGCCAGCCGCAATCGCGCCAGCCGCCGACACAACGCCGATTCTGACTAGCGCCGCAATCGACGCCGCACGCGCCAGCGTTGCCAGCCTCACTGCTGCAATGGCACTGCTAGGTGAGTCGCACGCCGCGTACGCCGCCATGTCGGAGCAATTGGACACTGCTAACGGAGTGCTGGCGCTGGCAGTCGCCGACGCCGAAATTGACGCCGAGAAAAACGCCGCCATCGCAAGCGCTCGCGCCGCTGCCAGTGCTGCCAAACTGCCAGATGACGTTCTGGCAGTGATGCTGCAAGCGATTGAAGCGAAATACGCGCCAGTGCCAGCGCCAGCCGCGCCAGCACTGGACACGCCAGCGCCGTATGTCGGCCGTAAGCCTATCGGACCCCGCACGGCGGACCGTAACGCGCAAGCGCTTGCAGCCGCCGATGCGGACCCCACCGTTTACGCTCGCGCCGCTGGCACGTACAACGCATTCCGAAAAGAATGGGCTGGCGACTTACGCGGCGTTAGCGCCGTGGCTGGCACGCGCTACGTATCCATCGCGGCGTTCGCTGGCGCTGGCGTAGCTAACAAGTCTGACTATCTGGCGTTGGTGCCAGTGCTACGCCGTTATCTGTTGTCAGTCGGACTGAAAGATGGCGGAGAATCGGCGGCTACGGATGCGTGGTTATTCGCGTTTGGTCCGCACGCCGCTGGCGCACCTAAAGGCGCGGATACGCTGGCACTGAAATTCCTATCTGGCGCTGGCGTAGCGCTCCACTCTGACGGTCGATTCAGACTTGCGGCGCGTGGCACGGCTGGCGTGCGTTTCGTTTCGTCGGATGCAGCGGCGCTGGCGGCTTGGAATGGCTCAACGCCGACGCCAGCCGCTACTACGCCGACGCCGCCAGCTACGGACGCGCCAGCCGCTACGCCGCGTGTTCCGACGCCGCCAGCCGCGCAAGCGTTGCCTAACGGTGGCATCGCTAGTACGGCGCGTTGCCAGCACTGCACGGCGCGAAATTTCACTACCAACGCCGAGTGTTCGGCGTGCGGCGCGTCGGACTGGCAAGCCGCCTAATGCTCGTCATATCGAGTGGCAGCGACACGCCGACTACGGTGAGGCTTTATAGCCTCACCAACGCCAGCGACTTACCGACAGTGCCAGCCATCACCTACCACGCGCCAGTGCTGCACGCGCAAGCACGGCGCTACGCCGTTCTGGCTGCTAGTGAGGCTATCGACCGTGCGCCAGCCTACACCGTGGTCGATTGCCACGCCGACGGAGCCGCCGTTTACGCCGCGCCGCGTTACTCACTAGTGCCAGCGCTCACAGACTGGCAAGCCGCCGTTATCGACGCCGTACGCCACATGCGCCGCTGGCGGCTTTACTCCGATTCGCCAGACTGACAACCGTCAGTCGCCAGCATTGCAAGCGCCGCCAACGCGGCGCTTTTTTGTTGCCATACGCGGCGCCCAGGGCAGCGCCAAGCGCCGCCGTAGAGGCACCTAGCAGCCGCAAGGTACCGGCCCGCGCCATAGCACCCTACCAACCAGCCACGGGAAGGTACCTGACCTCATTAACTAGATCGGACATTTCAAACGACGCTCGACGCTACGGTTTCTAGCTGCCGCTGTACTTGACCGATTAGCTCTGTACTCCAGGCACGCCACGCAGGGTGATGAATAAAGAGCACAGGATGAGACCCCTTGTAAGGTGACAGTTTGAACGTTGCTTTGGCTATGCTACCGCACACCAACAGGCAATCAAATGGTTCCAGACGGCGCAGGAGTTCTGCTACATACATTGGTTCAGGTCTACCATGAGCATTGGCTCCCTCCACAATGTATGGACAAGAGTTGATGCAGAGCAAATCCCAGGATGGAGAACTAGGTAACATCTTCCTCAGGTTGCGGGAAGAAACAGAACTATCACCTGGGTGCCACCAAAGAGGAGCCGGGGTCCCATGATGGTGAGGGTCGTTGGTGTAGAAGGAATCAAGCAGGGCAATGGCTAGCACCCTACATTGTACCCTACTAAGGTACGCGCACGCGCGCGATTACGCGCAACGAGCGCACCCGATACATACGCGTATATATAGGTGTATACGATATCACCCGAGAGCGCGCTCGTATATACCTATATATTCCTGGTAAGGTGATACTTCATACACCAACGACAGATGTAGACTCGCATACCATGCGAGGATTTCTCTGCATCCCTATAAGATGCGAAGACGATTTTGTTGGTGTACCAGCATCTTTCCTTAGCTGGTCTAGATCTCACCAGTTGGTTGGTTCTCCGGTGGGACGTCGGGAAGGGGAGGTACCTCTGGCGGCGGCAATTCCTCAGGAGCGGGATCTGGAGGGGCGATCTGCCAGGACGTATCGACGCCAAGCTCTACGAGGACGAACTGAAGTATGCGATCGAGCTGGTCCTGGCTCGCTGTGAATGCACCATCTACAGTGACGGTGTAGACTGTAGGATTACCTTCAGTATCTTCGATCTGGCCGTGTTCGCGTTCTACCTTTACCACTAACTGACTCCCTTCAGGTATTCGATTACTAAGACGTACAAGAGCATAAGGAATAGGATGAGCATGAAGATGGCGACGATGCGCACCCTAGGAGAAAGTGCGGGTCTGCTCTCCTGCATTAGGTGATGCGCTTTCGTAGCACGTTTTTACCGTACTGCCGAAAACGTCTTTGTTCTTGGCGCACAAAGGGCACGTTGGCTTCTTGGTGTGTACCAGCATGGAGTTTCCTGATGCCCCGTCCTTCGGGTCTGTGGATGACATCTGTAATGTCCCTACCTAACAGGTGTATATACGCGCGAGATACGCCTACGACTTCGTAGTGATAGTTGGTTTCGATGGTACCTTGCTTCAGTTTGTAGACTGCCACCTCAACTGAACCCATGTTGCATGAATTACGCGCTGAAGTATATCATAAAGGCGTATGGGCCGTAAAGTAATGCGAGAAAGCAGAATGCGGGCACAGCAGACGCACTACCTGCCTGCTTTCCGCGAGAAGGTGTTTAGGATCTGGCTGCACAACGAGCAGAACGCGAGCCAGACTGCGAAGATCTGCAAAGAGAAACTACGTACTGAAGTTTCCGTGGGTACCATTACCAGATGGCGGGACAAGTTTGACTGGGAAGCGAAAGCCGCCGTCTACCACAACGAGCTACAGCGGATGCTGCGCACCAGCGAAGACCCAGTCTTGCAGCAGTTGGCAATGGACGACATCGAGACCGCCAAGGTACTGACTCAGATCCAGCATATCATGCG
>Ga0157376_10000959_pt1 | contig 18792 bp, 10 predicted proteins | sample M45metaG_FD_121801 | JGI IMG/M metagenome (GOLD analysis project Ga0157376, IMG submission 121801) | Miscanthus rhizosphere microbial communities from Kellogg Biological Station, Michigan, USA - M4-5 metaG | ecosystem: Host-associated > Plants > Roots > Rhizosphere > Soil | place: USA: Michigan... | reverse complement strand
TCGGCTGAAGTCTGGCCGCTAAGGTAAACGAGGTAGATCACGCATGTCTAACACCAATCTGCACGTCCGGGAACGGCAGCGTCTGGATTTCGCGAAAATTCAGAGCTCGATTCAGATTCCCAACCTGATTGAAGTCCAGATGAAGTCGTACCAGCGCTTCCTGCAGATGGATTTGCTGCCGAGCGAGCGCGAAGACGGCGGACTTCAGTCGGTGTTCACTTCCGTGTTTCCGATCAAGGATTTCCGCGAAATGTCGCAGCTGGAATTCGTGGACTATTCGATCGGCAATTGGGAATGCAAGTGCGGCAACCTCAAGGGCCTGCATCACCTGCGCGCAACTTGCCGGAATTGCGGCGCGAGCGTGGTCACCAATCCGTATCAAACCGGTGACGTGATTTGCCACAAGTGCGGCACTTTCAATAAAAACACTCCGACATTTTGTAACAAGTGTGGCGACCCGGTGGCCATGCAGTTGAAATATGACGTGAACGAATGCCAGGAACGCGGCATGACCTACTCCGCGCCGCTGAAGGTCACCATTCGTTTGACGATTTACGATAAGGATCCGGACACTGGCGCGAAGACCATTCGCGATATCAAGGAACAAGAAGTTTTCTACGGCGATATTCCGCTGATGACCGAAAACGGCACGTTCATCATCAACGGCACCGAGCGCGTTATCGTCAGCCAGTTGCATCGTTCGCCCGGCGTATTCTTCGAGTCGGCAAACAACCGTAGCTATTTCCTGGGCAAGATTATTCCGTACCGCGGATCTTGGGTGGAGTTTGAATACGACACCAAGAACATTCTTTATGTGCGAATCGACCGCAAGCGCAAATTCTTGGGCTCGATTTTCCTACGCGCCTTGGGAATGAAGTCCAATGAGGACATTCTACGCACCTTCTATCAGGTGGAACGGATTTCGCTGCGTGACCAAGAGCTGTACTGGAACGTTTCACCAGGATTGGTGGATCGCAAGCTGACTCACGAAATCAAGAATCCGAAATCGGACGAAGTGATCGTTGGCGCGCACAAGCGCATCAACGATAACTTGTTCAAGGAAATGATCAAAGCCCGCGTGACCCAGGTCCGCGCGGCTTTGCAGGATCTTGAAGGCGCGTACTCGGTGGCTGATGTGGTCAATCGGCAGACCGGTGAAGTTTTGTTGGAAGCCAACAAGCCACTGACTGCAGAGATTTGGCAGGCATTTGCCGAAGGCGGCATCGCCGAAGTGGACGTGTTCTTTCCTGAACGCGACGACATCGGTGTGGTGCTTTCGCGAACGCTGGACAAGGATGCGATTCGCTCTTCGAAAGAAGCGCTCATTGAAATCTATCGCAAGCTGCGTCCCGGCGATCCTCCGACGCTGGAAACGGCGACCAACCTGTTCCGCGGAATGTTCTTCGATCCGCGGAAATATGATTTCAGCCGCGTCGGCCGCTTGAAGTTCAACATCAAGCTGGGTCTTGATACCCCGCTAGATAACCGCACGCTGGATTCTCCCGACTTTGTCGCGGCGATCAAGTATCTGCTCAAGCTGCGCAAGAACATCGGCGTGGTGGACGACATCGACCACCTCGGCAACCGCCGCGTTCGCGCGGTTGGCGAATTGCTGGAAAACCAGTTCCGTATTGGACTGGTCCGTATGGAACGCGCCATCAAGGAAAAGATGAGCGTGTACCAGGAAATGTCCACGGCGATGCCGCACGACTTGGTGAATGCCAAGCCGGTTATGGCTGCCATCCGCGAATTTTTCGGCAGTTCGCAGTTGAGCCAGTTCATGGACCAGACCAATCCTCTGAGCGAAATTACGCACAAGCGACGTCTTTCGGCTCTTGGGCCAGGTGGACTCTCGCGTGAACGCGCAGGCTTTGAAGTGCGCGACGTTCACCCGACACACTATGGCCGTATCTGCCCGATTGAAACGCCGGAAGGTCCGAACATCGGTTTGATCAGCTCGCTGAGCTGCTTTGCGCGGATCAATGATTACGGTTTTATCGAATCGCCTTACCGCAAGGTCAAGGGTGGCCGGATTATTGACTACGTGCAGGTGGTCAATGCTGGCGACAGCGAATTCAAGGCCGGCGAAATCATTGAGAAGGATCGCGTTGAAGAGCTCAACGACGAGCTGAAGCGCCGCAAGGTCGTGTATGAACCCTACTGCTTCTACCTGTCCGCATGGGAAGAAGACAAGTATGTGGTCGCGCAGGCCAACGTCTCGCTCGACGATAAATTGAAAATCACCACGGAATTGGTGAACTGCCGGCAGGCCGGCAACTTCGTGCTGAAGAGCCGCGAAGAAGTGGACTACGTGGACGTGTCGCCAAAGCAGTTGGTCAGCGTCGCGGCCAGCTTGATTCCATTCCTAGAAAACGACGACGCCAACCGCGCATTGATGGGATCGAACATGCAGCGCCAGGGCGTGCCGTTGATCCGCGGGGAAGCTCCCTTGGTCGGCACCGGCATGGAACGCGTCACTGCCCGCGATTCTGGGGCTGTCGTCCTTTGCAAACGGGACGGCATCGTGGACCAGGTGGACTCTGAGCGTATTATCGTTCGCGTGGAATCCGACCACTCCGGCGTGTTGAGCCGCGAAGTTGGCGCGGACATTTACACGCTGACCAAGTTCAAGCGTTCGAACCAGAACACTTGCATCAACCAAAAGCCGTTGGTTAGAGTCGGCGACCGCGTCAACAAGATGCAGGTTCTTGCTGACGGTCCTTGCACCGACCGCGGCGAACTGGCGCTTGGCCGCAACGTGCTGGTGGCTTTCGTGCCATGGCGCGGATACAACTTTGAAGACGCCATTCTGGTCAGCGAAAAGCTGGTCAAGGACGATTACTACACTTCGATCCACATCGAAGAGTATGAAATCGAAGCGCGCGACACCAAGCTGGGCCCGGAAGAAGTGACGCGTGATATTCCGAACATTAGCGAATCGTTTTTGCGGAATCTTGACGAAAGCGGCGTGATTCGAATCGGCGCGGTGGTCAAGCCAGGCGACATTCTAGTCGGCAAGGTAACGCCGAAGGGCGAAACCACACTCACGCCGGAAGAGAAGTTGCTGCGAGCTATCTTCGGTGAAAAAGCCGGCGACGTGCGCGACGCTTCGCTCTATTGCCCGCCGGGCATCGAAGGCACCATCGTGGACGTCAAGATCTTCACCCGCAAGGGCGGAGAAAAAGACGAACGCCACAAGGCCATCGAAGCTTCGCAGGTCTTCAAGCTTGAAAAGAACCTGGCCGACGAAATCCGCATCCTCACGGATGAGCGCCTGAAGCGCCTTTCGGACCTGCTGGGTGGGAAGATTCTCCAGGCTGACCTGCACGATGAAAAGACCAACAAGCGCTTGCTGATTAAGGGCACGGAACTGACGCGCGAACTGATCGAAAAAATCTCCACGCGCAATCTGAAGCGCTTGAAGCTCAACGAGAAAGATCCTCTGCTGATCGAAAAGATCGAAGAGGTCGAAGAAATGACTTCGCGGCAGATTGACGTGCTGCGCAAGATCACCGAAGAGCGCAAGGAAAAACTGAAGAAGGGCGACGAGCTGCCTCCAGGCGTGATCAAGCTGGTGAAGGTCTATATCGCCATGAAGCGGAAGCTTTCCATCGGCGACAAAATGGCCGGACGCCACGGTAACAAGGGCGTGATCGCGCGCATTGTTCCGGACGAGGACATGCCGTACATGCCGGATGGCACTCCGGTGGAAATCGTACTGAATCCGTTGGGCGTACCTTCGCGCATGAACGTCGGACAGGTTCTGGAAACGCACTTGGGCTGGGCCGGTAAAGAACTTGGCAACAGTTTGAAGCGTTTGCTGAGCAAAGAGGTTCGCGCTGAGGCCGTTCGCCGCTGGTTCCGCGAAGTGTTCACGGAAACCACCATCTGGAAGTCGCTTTCTAAGCTGGACGACGATGAATTGTTGGACATCGCTGAAGGCTTCAAGGAGGGCATTCCTTTCGCCACGCCGGTATTCGACGGCGCGCGCGAACTGGAAATCCGCCACCTGCTGGAAGTTGCCGGCTTGCCACATGCCGGAAAGATCAATCTTTTCGACGGCATGACCGGCGACATGTTCGACCAGCCGGTTACGGTTGGCTACATCTATATGCTGAAGCTGTCGCATTTGGTGGACGATAAGATTCACGCTCGGTCCATCGGTCCATACTCGCTGATTACCCAGCAGCCGCTCGGTGGGAAGGCGCAGTTCGGCGGACAGCGGTTCGGCGAAATGGAAGTCTGGGCACTGGAAGCCTACGGCGCAGCGCACATCCTGCAGGAACTGTTAACGGCAAAGTCCGACGACGTTTATGGCCGCGCGAAGATTTACGAGGCCATTGTCAAGGGCGAGCCGGGCATCGAGCCTGGCGTGCCGGAATCGTTCAACGTACTGGTTCGCGAGTTGCAATCGCTGTGCCTTGACGTGGAATTGATGAAGCGTCAAAAGCCGGCGGAAAAAGCAGCCGATTAATTTGCATCTTGAGGGGCGCGGCTTGCTGCGCCCCGGCAAGATGAAACGGAAAGATTCGCAGAAGTTTTCAGTTGGGGTTCTCAGCCGATCTGGTGCTTTAAAAGAGTTCCGGATCGCGCTCCCGCCCAAAAGGCAGGAGCAGGGAGGAAACAACCTTGTATCGCAGCAGCCCTTATGATCGCGCAAGTTTGATCGCTGATTTTGATTCCATTCGGATCAGCCTGGCCAGCCCGGAGAAGATCCGTTCGTGGTCGCACGGCGAAGTTACCAAGCCGGAGACCATCAACTACCGTACGTTCAAACCCGAGCGTGACGGATTGTTCTGCGCCAAAATTTTTGGTCCGGTGACGGACTGGGAATGCCTGTGCGGCAAGTACAAGCGCATGAAGCACCGCGGCGTGATTTGCGACAAATGCGGCGTTGAAGTCACTTTGTCAAAGGTTCGCCGTGAACGACTTGGCCACATCGAGCTGGCTTCGCCTTGCTCACACGTGTGGTTCTTCAAAGGTCTGCCCAGCCGCATCGGCTACCTTTTGGACATTTCCATGCGCGACCTCGAGCGCATTCTGTACTTCGAAGCGTTCGTGGTTGTCGACGTCGGCGAAGTTGCCATCCTAAAAGAACGGCAAGTCTTGCAGGAAGAGGAATACCGCAAGCTTGCGCAAGAATATCCGGGACAGTTCACTGCCCGCATGGGGGCAGAAGCCATCAAGGAACTTCTGAAGCGCGTAGAAGTCGAAAAGCTCGCGAATGAGCTTCGCGACAAGATGAAGGCCGATCCTTCCTTGCAAAAGCGCATCAAGTTCGCCAAGCGTCTTAAAGTACTGGAAGCGTTCCGCAAAAGCGGCAACAAACCGGAATGGATGATTCTGGATGTAATTCCAGTACTTCCGCCAGAGCTGCGTCCGTTGGTGCCTCTCGACGGCGGCCGCTTTGCTACATCTGACTTGAACGACCTCTATCGCCGGGTCATCAACCGCAATAACCGGTTGAAAAAACTGATGGAACTACGCGCGCCGGACGTGATCGTGCGCAACGAAAAGCGCATGCTGCAGGAAGCAGTGGATGCGCTGTTTGATAACGGACGCCGTGGCCGCGTGCTACGCGGAACCAACAACCGGCCGCTGAAGTCTTTGAGCGATACGCTCAAGGGCAAGCAGGGCCGTTTCCGCCAGAACCTGCTTGGCAAGCGCGTGGACTACTCGGGCCGTTCGGTCATCGTGGTTGGCCCGGAACTCAAGCTCAATCAATGCGGTTTGCCAAAGAAGATGGCGCTCGAGCTCTTTAAGCCCTTCATCTATCACAAGCTGGAAGCTCAGGGTCACTGCACCACCATCAAGCAAGCCAAGGAAATGGTCGAGCAACAGGAACCGGTGGTTTGGGACATCCTGGAAGATGTTATCCGCGAACATCCGGTTATGCTGAACCGCGCTCCCACCCTTCACCGCCTGGGTATTCAGGCGTTCGAACCGGTATTGGTCGAAGGCAAAGCGATCCGCATTCACCCGCTGGTTTGCACCGCATTCAACGCGGATTTTGATGGCGACCAGATGGCCGTGCACATTCCTCTTTCTCCGGAATCGCAGGTGGAAGCATCGGTACTGATGCTCAGCTCGCGCAACATTCTTTCTCCTGCGCACGGCTTGCCTTTGGCCGTGCCGTCTCAGGACATGGTTCTCGGTATCTATTACCTGACCAAGAACAAGCCGGGCGCAAAGGGCGAAGGCCGCGTTTTTGGCGGATCGGATGAAGTGGTCCTCGCGCTGGAGGCTGGCGAAGTGGAGCTATTGACTCCGATTCGTTTGCGGTACACCGGCGAAGTGATTGATCTGGTCACCGCATACGATAACCAGGACGTTACGCACACCGAGCCGGTAAAGATGGAACGTCAGTTTATTCAGACCACCGTCGGCCGTGTGATTTTCAATTCGCACTTGCCGAAGCAAATGCCGTTCATCAACGGCCTGCTCAAGAAAAAGGGCGTGCAGCAGTTGGTGTACTTCGCCTACCTGAACTACGGACTCGAAGGCACGGTGGTGTTGCTCGACCGCTTGAAAGAACTGGGCTTCACCTACGCCACCAAGTCCGGCATCTCCATCGGCATCGACGACATGCTCATCCCTGGCGACAAGGTGAAGCTGGTTGACGCCGCGGAACGCGAAGTGGTCAAGGTGCAGCAGCAATATCTGGACGGCGCAATCACTCATGGCGAACGCTACAACAAGATCGTTTCGCTTTGGGGCGATGTCACCGAAAAGGTCGCCGACGAGATGTTCAAAGCCCTCGAGAACCATGACAAAGAGGGCATTATCAATCCGGTATACGTAATGGCCGATTCCGGCGCCCGCGGTTCGAAGCAGCAGATTCGGCAGCTTTCCGGTATGCGCGGTCTGATGGCCAAGCCGTCCGGCGAAGTTATGGAAACGCCGATCACTTCGAACTTCCGCGAAGGGTTGACCGTCTTGCAATACTTCATTTCAACACACGGCGCCCGTAAGGGTCTGGCCGACACTGCGCTCAAGACCGCAGACTCGGGTTATCTGACCCGCCGTCTGGTGGACGTGGCGCAAGACGTCATCATCAACGAACTGGATTGCGGAACCAATGAAGGCATCTTCGTGGAACCGATTATCGAAGCTGGCGTCGAAGTCGAACCGTTGCGGGACCGCATCGTTGGCCGCGTTTCGCTCGACAAGATCAAGGACTTCGAAGGGCACGTCATCGTCGAAGTCAGCCAGGAAATCACCGAAGAGCTTGCCAATTCCGTGCAAGCCGCCGGTATCGAGCGCGTTCGAATCCGTTCGGTGCTGACTTGTGAATCCCGTCGCGGAGTTTGCGCGCTGTGCTACGGCCGCAATCTTGCTTCGGGCAGAATGGTCGAACTCGGCGAAGCGGTCGGTGTCATCGCCGCGCAGTCCATCGGCGAGCCGGGTACCCAGCTTACGATGCGTACTTTTCACATCGGTGGCACCGCCACGCGAGTCAGTGAACGTTCCACGCTCGAAGCCCGCAACAACGGTATCGTGAAGTTCATGGACATGAAGTATGTCGAAGGCCGCGGTGGCTCTTCGATCGCCATGAACCGTTCTGGCTTGATTGCTATCGTTGACGAAAAAGGCCGCGAAAAGGAACGCTATCATGTGGTGTACGGCGCTCGCTTGAAAGTGGCCGAAGGCGACACCGTTGTTCACGGCCAGAGCTTGGCCGAGTGGGATCCGTTCACCTTCTCGATACTGACAGAAACCGGCGGCTCGGTGAAATTTGACGACCTGCGCCCCGGCTTGACCATTGAAGAGCAAGTGGACGAAGTCACCGGCCTCTCCCAGGACGTTGTGACCCTTCCCCCGGGTGATGAAAAGCATCAACCGGCGATCTTGATCCGCGACAGCGCCGGCAAGGTCAAGAAAAAGTACCTGATGCCATCGCGCGCCCACTTGATGGTCAAGGACGGCGACGACGTACAGCCAGGCGACATTCTGGCGAAGATTCCGCGGGAAACCACCAAGACTAAGGACATCACTGGCGGTCTACCGCGCGTTGTGGAACTCTTCGAAACCCGGAAACCGAAGGATCCGGCGGTCATCAGCGAAATCGATGGCGTGGTTCGCTACGGCGAAATCAGCAAGGGGCTACGCAAGATTTACGTCGAAAGCGAAGACGGCAAGACCACCAAGGAATACTCGCTGCCACGCGGCGTGCACATCAACGTACAGGAAGGCGAGCACGTCAAGGCTGGTGAAGCTTTGATCGACGGCCCGCTCAACTTGCACGACTTGTTGGCCGTGCTCGGCGAAAAGTTCACCCAGGCGTACCTGGTAAACGCGATTCAAGAGGTTTACCGTCTGCAGGGCGTGAACATCAACGATAAGCACATCGAAACGATCGTTCGTCAGATGATGCGCTGGGTAAAGGTGGAAGACGTTGGCGACACCACGTTCCTTCTCGAAGAGCAAGTGGACAAGTTCCGCTTCCGCGAAGAGAACGACCGCGTGATTTCCGAAGGTGGGCGTCCAGCAACTGGCCGTCCGCTGCTCCTCGGTATCACCAAGGCATCGCTGTCGACCGATTCCTTCATCTCGGCCGCCAGCTTCCAGGAAACGACTCGCGTGCTTACCGAAGCCGCCGTTGCCGGGAAGGTGGACTACCTGCGCGGCTTGAAGGAGAACGTCATCATGGGCCGGCTAATTCCGGCTGGCACCGGCCTCGAACATTACCGCAGCTTGCAACTGCTGACGGAGATGCCGCCGCCCGCCCCCGTCGAAGAGCTGCTACCGGAAACTGCAGACTTGCTTGCTGACGACGGCACCGGTCTGGATTTCCTGAGCGACGACGGAAAACTCGAAGGCGAAGCGGACGCCGCAACCGAAGGCTAATCAACAATTCATCTGGCGGATGGAAGCCTACCGCCAAATTTTAGGGAGGGACTCGGCTACCCCTGGTCCCTCTTTTTTTTATTTGACGATGCTGGAACGAGTAAACACGTGCCAGAGGCTAATGAGAAACGACTTTGGGTCCCTTGCCGGGATTGTTTTTGCGCAGGGTGAACGACAAAAGAAACATCGCGCCGGCCGCCGCAGCCAGCACAAAGTAAGTGTCGATATAAGCCAGCGTCGAAGCCTGGGCCTGTAAACCTGCATAGTATCGAGCCAGCGCGTGCCGCTGGGCGTCAGCCAGGTTCATTCCGTTCTGCATCAATTTCTGAGCGATGCCGTTGATCGACGCCTGAAAACTGGAATTCAATCCTGATGCAGTTTCGCTGAGCCGGTCTTGATGAAACTGCGATCGGCGTGCCAGCAACGTGGTGACCACGGAAGTACCCACGCTGCTTCCAATATTCCTCATGAAGTTTACCAGCCCGGCCACTGCATTGTTTTTCTCCGGAGCGATTCCTGTGTAAGCCGCCGTCGAGGATGGAATGAAAACGAAGCCCAGCGGCACATACTGCAATATGCGTAGCCATGTTGCGGACGCAAAGCTCATCTGCAAGTCGATGCGCCGCGTGGAGTAATACATCGAACAGGTCAGCGCAAACCATCCAAACGCTATCAGATAGCGCGCCTGAATTCGCGTGGTCAGCTGACCGACTAACGGCAACTCCATCAATAGCACCATTGCGGCTGCGGACATCACTATGCCTGCTTTTTCCGCAGTGTAGCCCATCAATGTTTGCAGAAATTGCGGCATCAACACGGTTGACGCGAACGAAATGGCGCCAACCATGAACATCACCATGTTTGCTGACGCGAAATTCGCGTTTTTGAACAGCCGCACGTCCACGATTGGCTCGCTGTGGCGCCACTCATAAAACACCAACGACACCAGGCAAACCACGGCGATCACCGTAAGAGCAACAATGAAATTCGAGCCGAACCAATCGTCTTCCTGGCCTTTGTCGAGCAGGATCTGCAACGCGCCAACGCCCAGCGCGAGCAGGCTGAAGCCAATATAGTCGACCTTGAGTGATCGACCGAGGTTGCGGGTAATGTACGCCGGATCTTCGATCAACTTATATACAAGAAAAAGCGCGATCAATCCTACCGGCAGGTTAATGTAAAAAATCCAGCGCCACGAATAATTGTCGGTGATCCAGCCGCCCAGTGTCGGGCCGACGGAAGGCGCGACAATCGCGGTCACTCCATATAGTGAAAAGGCCAACCCACGTTTCTCCGGTGAGAAGGTGTCGGCGAGAATCGCTTGGGCCATGGGCTGCAGGCCGCCACCTCCTGCCCCCTGGACGATGCGCGCAAAGAGCAGGAAGCCCAAGCTCCACGCAATGCCGCAAAACAAGGAACTCAGTGTGAAGATGATGATGCACATCATGAAGAAATTTTTGCGTCCGAAAATTCCTACGAACCAACCACTGACCGGCAAGATAATCGCGTTCGATACGAGATAAGAAGTGAGGACCCAGGTGCTCTCATCACTGCTCGCACCGAGGTCACCGGCAATGTGCGGGAGGGCAACATTGGCTATGCTTGTATCTAACACTTCCATGAAAGCGGCCAGCGAGACTATGACGGCAATCAGCCAAGGATTTACCGAGGTCTCCGAGGACGGCGAATAAGGCGCGGCGACTTCGTTGGCGGCCATGTGTGCGCAGGACACTCGCAAAACAGGACTCGCGGCGAGGCGGAGAGTGTAACGTTTTTTGCGCCCTCGAGCCAGCATTCGTGGACAATCTAGAAGCGAGATCGTGATGGATAACGCTTGCTCCCGCATCCGATGGACCGTCGGACAGGTACTGGTAGGGAACCGGAAGTCGGGGCGCGCATTGCCCACTGCTGTCAGAGGTTGGAGAATACAGTAAAGGACACTTACATCTTGATTCCCGCACGAAATCAGCCGAAACATGCCTGAAACCTTTCGGTCACAACCTGAGCGAAATGGCGGACAGGCTGACCCGCCGAGATCCAGCGTAGGGGACCGCCTTGAGAAGTTTGAACAGCGCCAGCGGCAGTTGTGGAGGCTCACCTATTTTCTGCTGGGCTTGCTGACCCTGGCTTATGTACTGGTTTCCTGGGACACCATTCGAACATTGGCACAGCGTTACGAGGTTCTGCTGATCGGACTTGTCGTCCTGGTGGCCTTATTCATCGCCTACGCCTGGAGACGCAACCAGGAGATTTCGGAACTTCGCGGACTGGTGCGCGGCATTGAACAACATCACACCTCCGATCAGCAACTCGACAAACTCTTTTCCGTCATCGAGCGATCTCAGCAGGGATACCGCGACCTGATCGATTCGTTCGATGACGTATTGGTGTCGGTGACATTAGACGGAGAGATTCGGGCTGCCAATCGTAGCTTCGCCGATCTGATCGGTGCTTCCTTTCAAGAGATTGTCGGCCATCCGTTCACCGAATTTCTGGAAGACGCAGGGGGTGAGGGCGCCACTGTGATCGCGCAAAATATGCCGCGATTTTTGGAAAAGCGGCATTGGATCGGCGTAGTTCAAATTCGGTTGAAGATGCGCCGCACCGTCCACTATTTTGACTGCGTGATACACGCTATGCTGCGGGATGACACAGTTCGTGGGATGACCATCCTCGCTCGCGACATCACCGCATCACGCCGCAACGAAGCTAGGTTTACTGAACTCTTTGAAACTCTTCAGGAAGGCATTTACATCGTCACTCCGGAAGATCAGATTTTGGACGTTAACCCGGCGCTGGTGCGCATTCTCGGTTACGATTCCAAAACGGAATTGTTGGCGCGAAAAGTCTCAGAAGTGTTCCCCGATGAGTCTCTGCGCACCATCATTCGGCACGAGGTAGATCGTCAGCCAGTGGTGGAAGGCCGCGAAATCACGCTGGTTCGCAAGGACGGCACCTTCGTCACCTGCCTTAACACCGCCGCTGCGGTTCGCGATCCCGCGGGCAAGGTCATGCGCTATCAGGGCGCGTTGATGGACATTACCTCCCGGCGCGAGATGGAACGAAGCCTTCACAAGCAACAGGAGTTCGCACGACGCCTGGTTGATAGCTTTCCTGATTTGATCCTGGTTCTAGATGCGGAAGCCCGTTACACTTTTGTAAGTCCTCGTTGCCACGAAGTTCTCGGATACGAACTCGACGAAACTCGCAAAATGCGGCTTGGCGGCCGCACTCATCCCGAAGATCTGTCCAAATTGATGGCGTTATTCAATGCTATGTTGAAAGGAACGCAGAACTTTGCCTCGATGGAGGTTCGCGTTCGACACAAATCGGGGGAGTGGCGCAAGATTCTTTTTAATTTCAGCCCGCTATTCGATGAGAGTGGAAAGTGCGAAGGCGTTGTACTTTCTGGCAGAGATGTAACTGACCTGAAACGCCTCGAAGAACAGCTGGTCCAGGCGGAAAAGCTCGCAGCCATGGGCCAGATGCTGGCAGGCGTGGCGCATGAATTGAATAATCCGCTGACCGCGATCCTCGGCGTTACCGAACTTGTGCGGGAGCGTGAGGGCCTTGACGACTCCATGAAGCGTCAACTCGATCTGACCCACCGGCAAGCCCGGCGGGCCGCTCGGATCGTACAAAATCTGCTGGAATTTTCGCGGCCAGCGTCGCCTCAGAAGAAGCCCATCGACCTCAGCACGATCATCGAGCGTACGTTACAACTTCACGAACACTCTTTGCGCCGGAACCGGGTTGAGGTGGATTTCACTCCCAGAACCGATCTTCCGCAGATTGTTGGTGACGCGAATCAGCTGATTCAGGTGTTCCTAAATTTGATTTCCAATGCCGAACAGGCCATTCAAGAGGTGCGCGATTCAGGGCGGATTCAACTACGGCTCACTACCGCGAGCGGTAGCGTAGTTGCGACTGTGCAAGATGACGGCGTCGGAATTTCACCGGAAGCGCTGCCGCGGTTGTTTGATCCGTTCTACACGACCAAACGCCCGGGAGGTGGTACCGGGCTCGGCTTGAGCATCTGTTTGTCAATCGCGCGGGAGCATGGCGGGACCATTCAGGCAGAGTCGCTGCCTGGAGGCGGATCGGCATTTCGCGTTTATCTGCCGGCGGCAACGGATAATTTGGAACAGGCTGCGCCAGAGCGTGGTAGCGCGAAGTCCCGTTCAGACAGCAGCACTGGGAATGGTCCGCGGCCGGTTCCAACGGTACTCAAGGGAATCAGCGTTCTAGTTCTGGACGACGAGGAGAGTATTCGGTCTTTGCTGGAAGAGGGCCTTAGCGCACATGGTCTCACCGTTTCTTGCGCGGCTTCGGCTGAAGAGGCTGCTACTCTGGCTTCGGTACGGTCGTTCGACGCGCTTTTGTGCGATTTGAGGTTGAAACCTTCGGGCGCATTCAGCGATGGCCGTTCCGCAGCCGCTCATGTGCTAAAATCCGCAAAAACACGCAAACCAATTGTGATTTTCATGACCGGCGAATTTGTAGATGCCAATGGCGGCGCGGACGGCTCAGTTTTTCTACAAAAACCCTTCCGTATCCTCGACGTACTGGCAATCATGCGCGAAGCTTTTGTGACCTCAAGCAAGGGTTCCGGCAACTGAATAATTGGAGTTCCTTCCCTTTGCGATTTCGCGAAACGAACCAAGAAGGACGCACTTTTCCTAAGTTCACTTCTCTTGCACTGTCGCGGCGCCCTTTCGGTCCACGCCAAAATCCCAAACGTAGAGATTCACTCCATCCGGCAAAATCTCTGCCAGCGCGTATTCACCCGCCGGAAGTTCCTTGCTCAGCGTAAAGCGATAGAGGTTTTTAGCGACATCCCATCGCTGAATGGTTACCGAATTGCGGTCTTCCGAGATCTGCTGTCCAAACAAGGATTGAATGGATTCAATCTGGCGCTTACTGCCTTTTACCGTCAGTCGCACCAACTCGATTTCCGGGCCGGTTTCGTTGGGCCTGCTGCTTCGCCGCACCGTGGAATCTTGATCCGCATCAGTCAGAACTTCGCGCAGGTAGAATTCCGGCCTCTCGGAATTGATGCGCCGGACAGATTTTGCTCCAGCGATCTCGATGTTTTTCTTATTTGGAACGATCGGGATTGGCGACAGGACCTGCTTCAAAAACTGTTTTTTGTCAGTTCGGATCGCCGCTCCGGCCTGATCCATCAGGGTTACCGATTTCCCCTCAACCACGAACATTCCTTCGCCCGCAGGTAGATAGATGCCCGGCGCCACCGGGAGGCTGGCGTCCACGTCCATCGGCATCTCGGCATTATGCTGTTCCTCCTGATGATGGACGGTTTTTAATAGGGTCTCGTCTTCTTTTACCGCGGCGGCCTCAGCCTTGGCTGTTGCGTCCCAATCAATCAATGCTGCGGGAAGCTCTTCCCAATCCCCCCGTTCCGCGCTGAAATATCGGACACGATCTCCATGCCTCTGGTATTCCCGGGCGATCTGAAAACTCCCATCTTTGAGGATTAATTTTTTCCCACGGTCAGGGACGACTCTTGAAGCCGCTGCGTTCGTTGACGAATCCCTGGCGCTTTGCGATTGAACGATTGAAGGATAGGCGCTAGTGACGATGGCAAGCGTGGCAGCGAAACCAAGAACCGATATGGACCCGAGGGTGTGCATGTGTGGCTTTAAGAAATAGGATGCAAGTTGCCTCTGAAACTATGCCCTGAGGCGAACTTAGCCTTTCCGCCGGTGGGCAAGCTCTGATCCTGTCCTTGCCCACCTTCTGGCGGGAGTTCTCGATGTTAGCTTTGTCCAGCCGCTTTGGCCATGCTCGCCATCTTGGCCATCCAGTCCTTCGAACGGCGTTCCATTTCCGCCGGTGCTACGTCTTCGATATGTGTCGCCAGGTTCCAATGGTGGCCAAACGGATCGATGACCTTGCCAAACCGGTCTCCCCAGAACATGTCCGACAGCGGCATTCCCTCCGTGCAGCCCGCAGCCACTGCTTGTGTGAAGACTGAGTCGACATTGTCGACATACAAATAGATCGATTGCGATGGAGGAGCACCCGCAGCAGGTGCGGCGGACATTCCGGGGAATTCATCAGCCAGAAATAACATGGAATCGCCAATCTGCAGTTCGGCATGCATGATCCTTCCGTCAGGGCCCGCCATCCGGCTACGTTCAACCGCGCCGAATGCCTTCTTGTACAGCTCGATCGCTTGTGCGGCGTTCTTGCAGGTTAGGCCGGTGGTAATGGAATGAAATCCTTGGGGGATCGCTGTGACAGCCATGTCAGTCTCCTTGGTTGAGCTCGAACCTGCGCTCGTGTGCGGGCGGCAGGACGTAGAAAACTTTGATACTACTCGAGTGAGTTGCTGTCAACCGCGGAATCGCGCCGAATGACCCAATATCCGGAAAGCCGGATTGGAAAAGTGCTCGTGGCGCTACTCTGAAATTCCTGGTGACTTAAGGTTTTTCACCGATGGCGCTCGTCGACGCCATAGCCGATGGTGGTTCTACACAAGTGGTTTGAAGCCACCTTTCCTTCGAGCCCTTGCGAATGTAGTTTCCTCCGACGTACCCCGAACCAGGGAGGGGCTCTACCGAAGCCCCTCCCTCTTCCTTGCGGTTCTTGGAATACTATTCCTACTGAAAGTCTTACAGTGGCTTCGGATGGGCAGCTAGTGCGTCACGAAACGTCTTACGTTGCTCTTGTCGACCACCGCCGTTCCGGTATCGACGAACGTCGGCATTGGCGCCACCGGTGCAGTACGCCAGTCTTTGAAATCATGTACTGCGTTGTGATGAAGATCGTCGGCAAATTTCAGAGCATAATAGGCCATCACGTACGGTTTCTGCGTGACCGTTGCGGTGATCCCGTCTCGGTCGATCCAATCCAGAGTTTCCGGATCTTTATCGAAGCCGACGATCGGAATTTTTGCGTCCACACGATGCAGTGCCTCGGCTGCCCCCGAACCGCCCGATGCTTCCAGGCAGACGATACCGTCGATTTTTGTCTTGGCTTTTAGCAGCGCTGAAATTCCGTCATTCGCCACTCTGGGGTCCCCTTTGTCGTCCAGAGTCTGGGCAATCCTGATTCCCGGATATTTTTTCAACGCTTCATTCATGCCGCCGGCCCGTTCTTCAAGATTGAGCTGGCCGGGAATGGTGATAATCACGATCTGTCCCTGGCCCTTCAAAATATCCGCCATGCGCTTGCCGCTCTCCGTTCCCGCGCGGAAATTATCTGTCCCTATGAACATCACCCGCTTGGAGTTTGGCGCATCAGAGTCAACCGTGATCACTGGAATTCCCTGCGCAATGGCGGTGTTGATTGCGTTCTGTAGTAATTCGGGCCGGGTTACCGAAATCATGATTCCAGAGGGTTTGCTTTCGACCACTTTCTGAAACGCCTGCAGCTGTTCTTGCGGATCAAATTTTTCCGGCCCGGCGAGCTCGGCCTTTACTCCCATTTGCTTTGCCGCGTCCGTCAATCCCGCCTGAGCTTCTTGCCAGTAAGGCAAGTTTACGTTCGAAGCCACGAAAACGTAGCGCTCTTCTTGTTCGTGGTAGGGTGTTTGGCATGACCAGAGCCCAATCACTGAAAGCACTGACACGGCAATAACACCCATGCGCTGGAATCTCATGGTATTCCTCCGGGCGATGTGCGAAGACAACGCATATTCAGGATACAGCGTGGCCTGCTGCGAGGCACAAACTGGTGAAGACTACCATAAACCGGAGGAAGCGGCGCGCCAAACTGGCTCATCCTGAGGTTCGATAGCTCTGGGAAAAGGAGGGAACTTGCCATACGACTTTCTAATAGAAACTTACGCATCAGAGCGTATCAAGGTTGTTAGTGTGTGGAGCGAATTTCACGATGAGGACCTAACCATTCGTCCGAAACTCAACGACCCGCGGGGCCGCAGCGTGCGCGAGCAGATGATCCACCAATGCGTTAGCGAAGATTTGTGGTTTCGCACCATGCTCTCAATCGACGTCGGTTCGCCGCCCCTTCCGGACATCGAAATCCGGTGGGAATTTATTAGGCGTTACGCGGAAGATAGCGGCAAGCGGCTCACCCATCTGGCTCAAAAAGATATTCTGTGGTGGGAGGCTGAAACCAAATTCTTCGATGTTGTCAAGTCACGAGCATGGATCATGACTCGCCGCCTGAACCACACAGCTCATCACCGCGGACAGCAGATGGCCATGCTTCGCATGCTCGGGCGAAGCCTTCATAGCAACTATGGTCCGACGGCGGATACCGGCGGACTCATGCAGAATGCGGCGCCCACTATTTACGCCTACCCCGATATCGAGGAACTCATTCGGGGAGAATTAGCAGGCAGCAACAAGAGGCCTCTAGTTGAAGGCGTCAGCAGGCCGGTTACCGAGCGGCCAGATTCACACTGATTTTCTAAATTACTCTGGCTTAGAGATGATCCCGCAAGCAATCCGAGGCGGTGCACCACTGCTGGTTTCGTTGTTCACCGCGTGAATGACAACAGCGGTTCCCCCATTACTGAAAACGGAGTGATCGTCGCTACCCAATGTCACATTTGGCGCGACCACTGAAACATGTGCAGTGCCATCCGCGGCCACAACCAGCGCAAAATTTGGTATGTCACCTGCCATTGCTCCGCCGTGGTCGTGCGCCCCGGCCATCCCCGAAAAATGCGGGCCTGCCGACTTGAAATCCGGCGGTTCGCACTTCGCGACTTGGTGAATGTGGATTGAATGCTCCCCAGGGGGCAGCGCGCGGATGTCAAGTTTGATTCGCACCCCAGGCGCCGCATCGGTTAAAGTCGCAGTTCCGACACTTTGCCCTGCGGCGTTTTTGATGTCGACGACTAGCGGTTTCGGCGCCGGTTTCGCCCCTACGCCTGCGTTCGGTAAGAGAAAACAAGCTGCCAAAGCGCTTGCGAAAACCAGGGAAATCTTCATGGGACTCCTTTAGAGCATTCACTGTTTTACCGCGGTAGCTGCTGCTACACCTACTCTACGAACTCCCTGAAAATCCTGGCGCACTTGTCCTTCGGCGCGTGCCTCGCCGGTTACCTCCCCAGACTTCGAATGAAAACCACAGTTAATGGTACATGTCCGGATACTTTTGCTTGAGTCGATCCAACTTTGGCAGGTCGTTATAGCGAATGTAACCATCGTCGGGATGCCTAGCAAGATAATCTTGGTGATAGTCCTCGGCCGGATAAAAAGCCGAGAAGGGCACAACTTGTGTGGCGATTGGCCTCTCATAGACCTTCGCTGCATTGATCTGCGCAATATAACTTTCCGCAATTCGCTTCTGTTCCGCGTCACGATAGAAAATCGCCGACCGATACTGTGTTCCGATGTCCGGCCCCTGGCGGTCTTTTTGTGTCGGGTCGTGCGCCACCGAGAAAAAGATCATCAACAGCTTTCCATAAGTCACTTGCGAAGCGTCGTAGTCCACCTGCACCGATTCAGCGTGGCCGGTATTGCCGCTGGAAACCAGCTCATAGTAGGGGTTCTCCACGTTGCCTCCGGCATACCCCGACGTCACCTTTCCCACGCCTCTTACATGCTGGAATACCCCTTGCACTCCCCAAAAGCAGCCTCCAGCGAAAACAGCCGTCTTCCGCGTGGACTTATCTGCCAGCACTGCATCACCTGTCGGCGACGGAAACGCCCCTTTGGGTTCGTCCGGCTGACCTGAAATACTTCGCACTCCCCACCAGGCCACAATCGCCAGCATTGCAACTAAGCTAAGCAATCGACCTATGAATGGACCCTTCATCGCAAGGCACCTCTCTCTGACCCGACCGTTTGATGCCACCGCTATGGATAAGTTTCTGGCTTTGTCGTCTCGCGCGGATGCGACTAGCTTGTCGCCACAGCTCGATGAAAGCATTACACTTGAGGCGCGCCCGGTGTTACCGGCCAGTTTCCACTGGTCTTGAGGAGGGACTATTGACTGATCGCAAGTGGA
>Ga0157376_10000958_pt1 | contig 18796 bp, 17 predicted proteins | sample M45metaG_FD_121801 | JGI IMG/M metagenome (GOLD analysis project Ga0157376, IMG submission 121801) | Miscanthus rhizosphere microbial communities from Kellogg Biological Station, Michigan, USA - M4-5 metaG | ecosystem: Host-associated > Plants > Roots > Rhizosphere > Soil | place: USA: Michigan... | reverse complement strand
TACGTGGCCTATAAATACTACCTTTCTCTTTTCAGGAAAATCAGGAAAACCAAACCCTGTAACATTCTTGAACAAAGAATCAGAATTCCGAATTATCGCAAGGCGATGATTTTGGTACGGGCGGGTGTAAAGAACCAGCTTCGAATGATTGGCTAAAAGCATCCCAATGGAAACGAATCTAAACATTGACCAGGAAGTGATACTGGTGAACGAGCAGAATGAGGCGATCGGGAAGATGGAGAAGATGGAAGCTCACCGTAAGGCTCAACTGCACAGGGCCTTTAGTGTTTTTATTTTCAACAGCAAGGGAGAGATGCTCCTGCACCAGCGGGCTCTCAACAAATATCATTGCGGGGGACTTTGGACGAACGCCTGTTGCAGTCATCCTTCTCCTGGTGAGGAAACCCTGGCGGCTGCTTCAAGAAGGCTGAAAGAGGAGATGGGCTTCAACACAAATCTCCGGGAGGCCTTTCATTTCATTTACAAGGCTGGTTTCGAAAATGGTCTTACTGAATATGAATTTGACCACGTTTATATTGGCGTTTACGACGGTCCCGTGCAAGCAAATACCGATGAAGTAAAAGATTATTGTTTCAAACCGATGGAGGCAATCGACAACTCTCTCATCACCCATCCACAGAAATACACGCCCTGGTTCCGAATTGCGTTTCCCAAGTTGGAGGAATACATGCAAACTCATCCCATCAATTGAAAACGGCATGCAAGGCCGGCAAGCAGTGGTCATTGGCAGTGGAGTCGCCGGATTGGCAGTTGCCATAAGATTAGCCGTGCAGGGCATCCACGTTAGTGTGTTTGAAAAGAATTCCAGTCCCGGAGGAAAAATCTCGGTATTGGATGGGGATGGATTTCGATTCGATGCCGGTCCTTCTCTTTTTGTTCAACCAGGAAACATACTTGAGCTGTTTCGGCTTTGCGGTGAAAATCCCGGGGATCATTTTGAGTATGTACCGTTGAACATCGCCTGCAGGTATTTCTTTGAAAACGGCATAACGATCAATGCCTTTACAAATCCTGAAGAATTTGCAGAAGAACTCTACGTCAAGTTGGGAGAGGAGCAGGCGCGCGTAAAAAAATACCTTGCAAGGTCGGGTGAATTGTATGAAAGTCTTGGCACTGCTTTTATCAACAACCCGATACATCTTCTTTCTACCTGGTTCAAACGACCGGTTTGGTCGGGCATTACAAAGGCAAGACCATCACTCTTGTTTCAAACCCTGAATAAATTTAACCAGGGTAAATTTCGAAGTGAAGAAGCGATACAGATTTTTAATCGCTTCGCTACTTACAACGGCAGCGATCCTTACAGGGCTCCAGCCATGCTGAACATGATTTCTCACCTGGAGCAGAACCAGGGAAGCTTCTTTCCCAAAGGCGGGATGATAGAAATTGCGAATTCATTATTCGAGCTTGCCTGTCGAAAAGGTGTCAGGTTTCATTTTAACTGCGAGGTGAAAAGGATCATCACGCAAAATATGAAAGTGGCCGGCGTTGTTGCAGGAGAAAAGGAATACCCCGCAAATATTGTAGTAAGCAATGCCGATATCTATAATTCCTACCGCAATTTATTGAGTGATCCTGCACACACAAAGCGGATCGGGAAACAGGAACCAAGCTCAAGTGCTGCGGTTTTCTATTGGGGAATGAACAAGTCTTTTGAGAGGCTATGGCTGCACAATATTTTTTTTAGTGGCAATTATCGCCAGGAATTTCAAAACCTGTTCAAGAACGGCGATATCAGTGAAGATCCCACGGTGTATGTCAATATCACTTCGAAAATTGAAAGCGGCCATGCTCCTGCTGGTAAGGAAAACTGGTTTGTGCTGGTGAACGCGCCAGCAGTGGTTTCCAGGGATTGGACAGAACAAATGAAAAGGTTGAGATCAGATATCATTCGAAAACTGGAGAGAATACTCAAAACACAGATCGAGCCCTGCATTGAATTTGAAGCCAGTCTTGATCCGGCTGACATTGAAAAGAAGACGGGTTCGCACCTGGGCGCATTATATGGTATAAGTTCAAATTCCTTTTTTTCGGCATTCAGGCGACATCCTAATTACAGTAGTCATCTGAATGGTCTTTATTTTTGTGGGGGCACAGTTCACCCTGGCGGTGGAATTCCCCTTTGTTTAAAAAGTGCAGAGATCGTTGCCGGGTTGGTCGAAAAGGATTTTCAAAGGAAGAAAATATGAAGGCACTGGAATTAAAACATTTGGATAAGGTATCAGCAAAGCGGTCGGCGATTGCGACCTCACTGGCAATTATTTTTCACGCCTTTGGTGCAGCCGGCCTGGTTTTCATGAACACTTTGGTTTTCAACCGGGCCACGATATTCAATCTCATCCTGATGTTGCTTCTCCTGTTGTGGACACAGCCGGGAAAGGAGAAATCATTCTATCGCTTCTTTTTTTATTGTTTTTTCATTGGAATGACACTCGAGATTATCGGAAGGAATACGGGCCTCATTTTCGGCGGGTATACTTATGGAAGCGTCCTCGGCCCCCAACTGATAAAAGTGCCTGTTTTGATTGGTATCAACTGGTTTATTCTTACTGTTTGCATTGGCGCGTTCCTGGATAAATTCTGGCCAGCCCGAAGCTCAGCTTTCCCGCAGCACAGGAAAAAGATTGGAACTTTTATCAAAATCTTTGCCGGGGCCATCCTGTTTGTGTTGTTCGACCTCGTTATGGAGGGTCCTGCCGTAAAACTTGGGTATTGGCAGTGGACAAACGATGGGCTTCCCCCGGCATTCAACAGTCATTGCTGGTTCGTTTCGGGGTTTATCCTGCTCTGGATCCGTAACAAAATGGAGTTTGCAAAGGACAACCAATTTGCAGTAAATTTGATAGGGATTCAATTCCTCTTTTTTCTATTTCTTCAAATTTTTCTATGAGCTGGATTATTTATGTGTTAATCACACTGGTCACCTTTCTAATCATGGAAGGGATAACCTGGCTTACACATAAATATGTGATGCATGGTTTTCTTTGGTATCTGCACGAAGATCATCATCAGAAAGGCCCCGGGTTTTTTGAAAAAAATGACGCATTCTTTGTCATATTTGCCATTCCAAGTTTTCTGAGCATTCTTTTTGGCAGCTTGTATCATGTTTATTGGCTGGTGTCGATAGGTGCGGGTGTGGCCATGTATGGCGCCGCTTATTTCCTTGTGCATGACGTCATCATCCATCAACGCTTCAAACTTTTTACAAGGTCAAATAACAAGTATGTGAGAGCCATTCGATGGGCCCATAAAATGCATCACAAACATCTGGACAGGTTCGATGGTGAATCATTCGGAATGTTGCTTGTTCACAAAAAATACTGGGATAAAATTCGAAAAGAAAAACAGGCCCAGGCGGTCAAATCCTGAATCCCAATTTTCGTCTTCCATTTGAAAAAATTCGATTATATCATTATTGGAGCGGGTTGTGCCGGGCTCAGCCTTGTTATGCGCATGATTCGGGAAGGGGTTCTCCAAAACAAAAAATTATTGTTGCTGGATCGTGCACCGAAGACCAGAAATGATCGTACCTGGTGTTTCTGGGAACAGGCTCCCGGTTTTTTTGAGCCCGTCGTTTACAGGAAATGGGACCAACTCCTGTTTAAAAGCCCCTATTATTCTGCGATTTTGGACATTGATCCTTATGAGTATAAGATGATTCGCGGCGTTGATTTCTACAGGTATTGTTTCGAAGAAATCAGGAACCAGTCCTCCATCGAGATTAAGTATGCAAAGGTGAAATCATTGAAAAGGGAGAACGACCGAATCAAAATTGAAACCGACGAAGGGCCACTGGCCTATGAGTGTGCAACCGTATTCAACTCCATTTATGCGCCGCCGGCAAAAGAGCGGGGCAAACACTATTTGCTGCAGCATTTCAAAGGATGGACGATTGAAGCCCGCCCCAATGCATTCAATCCTGAGCAGGCACTTTTCATGGATTTTCGCATTGACCAGCAGGAAGGACTCTCCTTCATATATATGTTGCCGGTTTCTGATCATCGTGCATTGGTGGAATACACTCAATTTTCTGGTAAACTGTTGAAGGATGAAGTGTATGACGCGCGATTGAGGGATTACATCTCCTCAACGCTTGGACTGAAAACCTTTGAAGTCGTAGATACTGAATTTGGTGTCATTCCCATGACGAATCATCCTTTTGCAAAGCATGAAAAAGGAGTGTGGAATATTGGGACAGCCGGCGGACAAACCAAAGCCAGTACAGGATACACTTTTCAATTCATCCAAAAACAGGCGGACCAGATTGCAAATGCCTTGAAAATGGATCCGCTCAAATTGAATCCGGCGCCTGTGACAGCGTCGCGGTTTCAATTTTATGATGGTGTGTTGTTGAGAATATTAGAACAGGGTAAACCACCCGGGCGTGAAGTCTTTACGCGATTATTTCAAAAGAACAGGGCCTCCGAGATTTTTTGTTTCCTCGATAATGAAAGCAAATTCGGCTCGGACCTGAAAATCATTCATTCACTTCCTACCTGGCCATTTACAAGGGCCGCCATTTCAGAAATATGGAATCGGTTGATCTAAAAAATCTTCTTCTCCAGGAGCCAGAATGAAGGTTTGGGTGGCTTCGGTTTCAAGCCATATCGCCCGATGCTCTCTTCTTTAATCAATTGAATGGCCTCGTCCATCGAATCGGTAAAGAGGAACTGCTGCATGTCTTCAGGGGAAATGGTAGCCCGGGACTTCATGAATTCGATATGCCGGATGAGATCCTTGTGAAATTCTTTGGAGAAAATGATAATCGGGAAATCACTGATCTTCCTGGTTTGAACCAAAGTGAGCGCTTCGAAAAATTCGTCGAGCGTGCCAAAGCCGCCCGGCATCACGATAAAGCCATAAGAATATTTGAGGAGAAGGGTCTTGCGCACCATGAAGTAATTCAGGTTGACCCATTTGTCGAGATAGGGGTTTGGTTTTTGCTCCACAGGCAATACGATATTGCAACCCACCGACCTGCCACCCACTTCCTTTGCGCCCCGGTTTGCAGCTTCCATGATTCCAGGACCACCGCCCGTCATGACGGTGAATCCCAGGAGTGCCACTTCGCTTGCTACCTTTCTTGCCAGCTGGTAGTATTCGTGATCTTCGTTAAATCGGGCAGAACCAAATATGGTAATACAGGGACCAACAAAATGAAGTGCGCGGAAGCCCCTGATAAAATCCATGGTCACCTTGATGAGGTATCTGAAATCTTGCCAACGGGATTGGGGTCCTTCCAGGAACTTAATCTCTGAACGAGGAGTCATGCATGAATTGTTCCTGTAAACCTAATACAATTTCTCATACGTACATCGATCTTAACCAGGTGGCGCACTAACGATGAGCGATGAATAAAGGTATCCGGTGTTCCTGGATGATCTGCGTAGCGAAACTTTTCCTAAAGAGAGAAGGTAATTCACCCCTTCCAAACGCGCCAGTGATCAGCATTGTATCTTTTTTTTCACTCACCCAGGTTGAGAATTCCCGGGCATCGATATCGAATGACTGAAAACTGAGATCGGGATAATGTCGGCTGGCCAACTCCGTTATGTACTCCTTCCGGGGTACGTCACTTCCGTCGGGCTCAAAGCTCACAACGAGGGTTTTCAGTTTTCTAAGCGTTGGAAAGATGTAGGCAAATTGCTTGATGGCAAATACGGAAGATCCTTTGCCGTCATAAGCAATGATCAGGCTCTTTGGAGCCGCAAAATTTTCGGGCACCAGCAATACCGGGCACTCGGCGTGATGAAGGGTCTTCTTCAGGTAATCGTTGGGTTGATTTTTGTCGATGTTTTGGTAAAACAGTTCACTGCTTAAGATTAACAGATCGGCGAAGCGGGTTTCGGTTGCGAGTTCAGACAGTGCAAAGACTTTGGTGTCTTTGTGAATCCTGTATTCGATATTGTATTTTTTGCACTCTTCTTCGAAATGCGAAATATTTTTCAGAATGGCTTCTTCCTCGGGTTCGATCATGGGCAAGATGACCGGCGCGCCTATACCCATGCCACTATAACCGATCACCTCGCGATAATCGACCGGGCTGAGAAATACGCCGGTAATCAGTGAGGGCTCATTTTGATTGAGAAAGCGGGCCATGTCGAATGCGCCCTGGCTGAAATGATGGCCGTCGAAAGCGATAAGAATCTTTTTCATGGCACCTGGTTTTGATCACCAGTAAAGTTACGATTTAGATGATAGGGAAGAGTGGACAGTGGACAGTTGACAGTGGACAGTTGTGCCGCAATGCCCTTATACCGTTTACCAAAACCGTGCGTAAATGGCCGCCAGGATGAGCAAGATGCAAATGATGAGCGCGAGATGAACAGGCTCCAGCTTGAACATCTTCCGATCCAACTCAAAATGTTTTGGATTAATCTTCGGACCCAGCAAACTGATGCCAACCATCACCAGTACTGTAAAAAGGAATGACCAGCCCATGGTGATCAGGAACGGGATTTCCCAACTGTGTTGCAACACGTTGTTGCCATCATATTTGATCACATCATATGCGGTGTACAGCATGGTTTCGTGACCAAACCAGTTAGCCGCATAATTATTGAAGATTACTGAAATTCCAAACCCCGTCAGGATTCCCGCAATTGCAGCTGCACCGGTCGTGCGTTTCCAAAACATCCCCAACAAAAACATGGCGAAGATACCCGGCGAAATGAAACCGGTATATTTCTGAATAAAGGAAAATCCACCCTCGCCACCAATTCCCAATAAATCATCCCAGGTGAAGAGAATACTTAGTACCATGGCCAGTACAATCACTATCCTACCCGTATTCACCAACTTCTTTTCGTCTGCATCCTTCCTGATAAATTTCCTGTAGATGTCGAGTGTGAAGATGGTGGAAATGCTATTCGCTTTCCCTGCCAATGAAGCCACGATGGCTGCGGTGAGCGCTGCCACGGATAGCCCCTTCAAACCTGTGGGCAAAAAATTGAGAACGGCAGAATAAGCATCGTCTTTGATTTTGTACAGATGTTGGCTTTTATCCAGGTCTGGATGAGCTTGTGTGAGTGAGCTGAAATTAGCATCCATTTCGGTCAGGTGTCCATTTTTGTAAAGCACCCAGGCCGCGATACCTGGAAGCATCACGATCACCGGCATCAGAATTTTGAGGAAGCCTGCGAAAATGATTCCGGTTCTCGCTGTCTTAAGGTTGGCTCCAAGTGCGCGCTGAGTGATATATTGGTTGCAACCCCAATAGTTCAGGTTGGCAATCCACTGTCCGGCAAAATACATGGTGATGCCAGGCAGGATCACATAACGTTGCACATCATATTGTGAAGAGTTGGCGTCGGGTTTTTTAAAGATCATATGGAAATGATCAGGCGCTTCCTTCATAATTTTCCCCAGGCCCGCGATGGCATCTTTTCCCAAATTGAATTTCTCACTAACTGTAATCAGCGCGAGATAGGTCGTGGCCAGTCCTCCAATGATCAATACGGCCACCTGGATTACATCGGTATATCCAATCACGCGCATACCACCAATGGTGATGAAGAGTGCAAAAATGGCCAGGCCAATCATGATCGCGTGTAAATAGTGACCTCCTGCCAGTCCATTGATGGCTTTTGCTCCGAGATAAAGGATAGAAGTAAGATTGACAAGGATGTAAAGAAACAACCAGAAGATGGCCATAATCAAACCCACCGTTTCGTTGTACCGCGTCTTTAAAAACTGCGGCATGGTGTAAATTTTATTCTTCAGGTAAACCGGGATGAACCACACCGCGATGATGACGAGCGAAAGCGCTGCCAGCCACTCATAAACGGCCACCGCCATACCTGCGAAAAATCCATCGCCACTCAACCCAATGAACTGCTCTGCTGAAATATTCGACGCGATAAGCGAAGCACCAATTGCCCACCAGGTAAGGGATCCTTCAGCCAAAAAATAATCCTTGGAAGTAGTCTGCGATGTTTTTTTCTTTTTGTAAACCCACCAGCCGTAGCTCGCAACAATCACAAAGTAAATGAGGAAGACAATATAGTCCGGAGTCTGGAGAGATCTCATGCAGAATCGTTGGTTTTATGATGAATAAATGTAGTCAAAGAATCGCAACCCTCATCTGCCTCAGGCGGAAAAAGAGAATCCCGGAATCAGGTCCCGGGATTCATGTAAAGTTTACTGCGAATACTCTAGACATATTTATTGACCAGGTTTTCCAGCCATTCCTGCTTGCCGCTTTTTGTTTGTGGCTCGCCCTCTGCTATGGCGTATGCACGCAAATCATCCAGCGTTAATTTCCCCTGTTCAAATTCTTTTCCTTTGCCGCTGTCGAAAGAAGCATAGCGCTCAGTTCTGAATTTTTTATAGTTCGACCTGGATAGAATATTGTCGGCAGCGATCAGTGCACGAGCGAAAGTGTCCATTCCACCAATATGAGCCAGGAAAAGATCTTCGGGATCGGTACTGTTCCTCCTGATCTTGGCGTCGAAATTAATGCCGCCGCCCTTGAATCCGCCAGCTTCAATAATGACGAGCATGGCCTCAGTCAATTCAAGCACATTGTTAGGGAATTGATCCGTATCCCAACCATTTTGATAATCTCCGCGATTGGCATCAATCGATCCAAGAAGCCCCGCATCTGCGGCAACCTGTAACTCATGTTGGAAGGTGTGACCCGCGAGCGTGGCGTGATTTACTTCAACATTCAATTTAAAGTCCTGCAACAAATCAAATTGCCTTAAGAAACTAATTACCGTTGCGGAATCATAATCGTATTGATGTTTGCTGGGCTCGCAGGGTTTTGGCTCGATGAAGAAGGTTCCTTTGAAACCATTCTTGCGCGCATAATCCTTTGCAGTGTGCAGGAATCTGGCGAGGTGTTCCTGTTCCCTTTTCATATTCGTGTTCAGCAGGCTCATATAACCTTCGCGTCCTCCCCAAAACACATAGTTCTCGCCACCCAGGGCTATCGTTGCGTCCAGCGCTGCCTTTACTTGTGCGCCCGCGTGGGCCAGCACATGAAAATCAGGATTGGTAGCAGCGCCATTCATGTAACGACGGTTGGAAAAAAGGTTGGCTGTGCCCCATAATAATTTTACCCCGCTTTCTTTTTGTTTTCCTTTTGCATATTCAACCAATGCATCCAGCCTCTTGTCATTTTCTGCTACATTATTTCCATAGTCAACCACGTCAACATCATGAAAGCAGTAGTAAGGAAGATTCATTTTGGTAATGAATTCAAATGCTGCATCCATCTTGTCCTTTGCTCTTGCTACAGCATCCGCTTTTTCACTCCAGGGAAAGATATGAGTGGGTTCCCCAAAGGGATCGCCCCCATTTCCGCAGAAAGAATGCCAGTACGCGCAGGCGAAGCGAAGCGTGTCCTTCAAGGACTTTCCGCCCACCACACGCTTTTCGTCATAAAAACGAAACGCAAGCGGGTTGTCGGAATCAGGCCCTTCATATTTGATTTGGCCGATGCCTTTGAAATATTCTTTGTCGCCAAAAATTACGTTTCCCATGTGTCAGTTTTTTCGTCGTGATTAATTCAGGTTTGAAATTTCTGTTGGGCGGTAAATATACTGAAAGGTATTAGGTATTAGATATTGGGTATTGGGAATAGGGAATAGGGTATACGGTATACGGTATACGGTATACGGTATACGGGTATAGGGTATAAGATAAGAACCTTTTTACCGTATACCCTATACCCAATACCGATTAATTGAGTTCTCTCAAAAGCAATTGCTTCCAGTCCTGGTAAAATGCTTCGTTTTCTTTGCTGCCATCGGGCTCTATCAGCTGTAGTGGTTTGAAATTGCTGAAAGCTTGTTTCGGTTCTTTAAAAATACCTGCTCCGATGCCTGCACCCAGGGCAGCGCCAACGCTGCCATCGCAGTTGAATAGCTCCACAGGAATGCCGGTGGTGTTCACAAATATCTTTGCAAAAAGATCGCTCAAAAAAAGATTTGCCTTGCCTGCACGAATCACTTTGGGATGCATACCATTGCTTCTTAAGATATCAAGCCCATAACGGAATGAATAAACCAATCCCTCCTGCACGGCCCTGAACAAATGCGAGGGCCCGTGAAGATTCAAATCCAGGCGTTGAAAACTCGCACCGGGCAATGCATTGCCCAGCATTCTTTCGGCACCGTTTCCAAACGGGAGCACGCGCAATCCATCTGATCCAGGTTTGACTGCGCCTGCCATGGTGTTCATCTGCGCATAGCTGTAGCTGTCGCCGGTTATTGATTTTACCCAACGATTCATAATTCCGGTTCCGTTGATGCAAAGGAGCACCCCAATTCGCTTTTGTTGCGTTGTATAATTTACATGCGCGAAACTGTTCACGCGCGATTGAGGATCGTAAGCAAGTTGATCGCTCACTCCATAAATTACCCCCGATGTCCCTGCGGTGGCTGCAACTTCTCCCGGCTCAAGCACATTCAGACTAAGTGCATTGTTCGGCTGGTCGCCAGCCTTATAGCTAACGGGAATCCCCGCCTTCAGCCCCAGCTCAAGCGCAACATCATCTTTCAACATACCATGCGATGAGAAAACGGGTTGCAATGTCGGTATCATGTCATATGAAAATCCGTAACAGGACATTACATCTGAAGAAATTTCATCCGCTTCAAAATCCCAGAAGATTCCTTCGGAAAGTGCAGGGATGCTGGTGTTGATTTCACCGGTCAGTTTCATAGAAATAAAATCACCTGGCAACATGATCTTGTCGGCCTTTTCATATGTAGATGGTTCATTGTTTTTCACCCAGGCAAGTTTCGAAGCAGTAAAATTTCCCGGCGAATTCAATAAGTGGGAAAGTGATCTTTTCACCCCTATCGAGGCAAAGGCTTTGTCGCCAATGGACACGGCCCGGCTGTCGCACCAGATGATGGAAGGCCGAAGCGATTCCTGATTTTTATCAACCATCACCAGTCCATGCATCTGGTAGGCGATGCCTATGGCAACAATATCTTTTGGATCAAATCCTCCTGTTGCATTCAATTTTTTGATGGCCTGTTGCACATGTTCCCACCACATTTCGGGCGATTGTTCGGCCCAACCTGGCTGCGGCGCCTGAATGGGTGTCTCTGTTTCAGGATATTGGGCAGAACGAAGGCAATTTTGCGTTTGTGCGTCAACGACAGATACTTTGATAGAGGACGTTCCAAGATCAATGCCCAGCAATAACATATGGGAGATTTTGTATTTGGTCGGGCGGAAAAATACTGATTAATCACCAAAAGCAGATCGCTATTCCGATGACTGAATCATTACCCCTCTTCAAACTTGTTCAGGAAATCAGTATTTGGCAATGAGATTGCCATTATGTGAGTCATCCCGCTTTCTGCCGAAAAGCTGACCAGCTTTCTTTTTCCAGATGCCTGCCTTCCGGGCAACCAGGTTGGCTACACCTAATTGGAGGGCTGTACCTACGGCCTTCTTAATTACTGAGGCCTGCTTGCCGGGCATGAATCGACGCAAAAGGAAACCGGCGCCCACCCCCAACAGGGCGTTCACCACCTGGCCTTTTTTTCCGGGCTCATGAATAAACTGATTAAAACTGTTTTTGAGAATATTGCCGGGCTTTAGTTGCTCGTACAAACCGTGCGCCCTCTCTTTCAAATTCACTTGCTGTATCTTCACTTTGCGCTCCAGGGTTTCAATTTCGGCCCTCAATTCTTCAAGATTCGTTATCCTTTCCATACTTCGTCTTTAATAGCTTCTTCACCAGGTTGTTACTGCTTGGATTTTCAGCCCAACCCTTGCTGGCGCCAAGGAAAATTAAACCGACAATGAGAAAAACTCCACCCATGATAAAGAAACCATAGTAAGTTTTGCCCAGCAATTCACCGAGCCACAAGGCTAGACCAACGGTCAGAAACAGAGCGAATACAGCTATCGCGCAAAAGAATATCAACTTTGCAACGATCATTCCGTAGATCTCTGCTGCCTTTTCAACCATCTTCAGCTTCCAGAGCTTCGTCTTTGTTTCAACATATTCTGCAGCATCTGTCAGGATGGTTTCGGCTTCCTGGGAAATTGTCTCTATCATCATAATGTTTTTTTCATTGCCGGTTCAGTCGTAACATCTAATCTAAGACTGCAATGCGTTCTTCGCTTCACCCTTCAGGGTATTCATTTTCAAACTCCCTTTGTCAATTGCATCGTCTACGCTCTCTTTGGCGGTAGCATATGTCTCCTTCAACCCATCAACAAAATCGTTGAATTTGTGCTTCAGCGAATCAGCTACATCGCCCGATTTCTTTGATATTTTTTTCCTCGTTTCTGTTCCTTTATCAGGAGCAAAAAGAACTCCAGCCAATACACCTGCAGCAGCTCCTGCGAGAAAGCCAATCATGATTTTTGAATTTGCGTTACCCATAAAATGAAATTTAGTGTTTAATAAGCGGAAAAAATGATACCATCTCTGTTAGAGAAAAAATAGCAGTCGAAAAAATCATGCCAAAGGGGACCAACGCTGATCCTGAGGTTGAGATGACTCAATCTGAATGCATTTCCGTCTCTCAAGTTTTCGAAGAGGGGAAAAAGGGCCACGGTTTCTGTTAAAAAAGTAAAGTGGGGTAGAGGACTAGTTGCGGGCCTGCAGAGAGCTGCTCAGCAGCTTTACCTGTAGAAAAGCACAGAGGACGCCATTAAATTGGCTGCGGATTAAGTTTCTAATGCCCTCGTATAAATAGGGTTCATTTAATATTTCACGGTAGGCGCTGATCATTTTTTTCTCACAGGCTGCGCAGATTCCCAATATCTCTTTTTCGTATTCGAGAATATTGGTGGAAGGGGAATTTTCGGGTTGCCTGACAATTTTTGCATAGTCAACCGAATGAATCATGTCACCTCCCAGCGTTTTAATCATTGAAGCTAACTCTGAAGCATACTGATTGCTTTCCTGTGCAAGTGAGATAACGGTGCGCTGCAACTGCTTGTCTCTAACGTAAGTCGCAACGTCTTCATACTTTTTTTTAACTTCCTGAAGAAGATTGTGTAAGTAGTCCAGCTTTTCAAGGACATACCTTGGGGTTTTCTTAATGTTTGCGCGTAACATGGTCGGACAGTTTAGAGGTTAAAGGATTTTATCTATCTAAGTTAGAAAATTAATCAGTCAACAAAGGATTTTAAATCTTATTTGCTGGTTAAGTGTACAAGTTTCCCGGCACAGTCTTTGGCTGGGGCAGAGCTTTCGACGCCTGAATGAGTGGTAACGGTGGTTCTTACATTCCGGTGACAAATCTGAATTTGTGCTGCGTATAAATACGGTCTGAAGTTGCGGAAAGCGAAGTGGTCTGAAAAGGGAAAGGAGTCTTGCCCATGCAAAACTCCTTTTTGCGGATACCCTAACTAACAATAGCCTATCTGAAACAATCTTCCAATCTTTTGAACCTTTGCTTTGATCTACTGCTATCCGCTTCTTTAATTTGGTAGTAGTAGTACGCCAATTGGTATCCTAGAACAATGCCAGATTCTAATAAAATGTATTTCATTTAGTTAGAAAAATTTGTTTGAAATCGTTGTTCGCAAACGATACGAACACTGTTCATTTCTGATGCAGGTAATTCTTAACGAAATGTGAAAGACTTGAGCAGTTGAATAAATGAAATAAAAATAAATGGGAGAATCTATGCAACAACATCAAAACATTTCGCCCATTTCAGAAAATTGAAAATGCGGAAGTAGATATCATCATAAGGACGTTTCTGCAAATGCACATCTTTGATGATCTGGACGGTTTGCTTTTGAAATATTTGGGGAAAAACGGACATCTGAACTTCAAGCCCCTTTTCAATTTTGCCAAAAGATCCATTCAGGAAGAGTTCCTGGTCGGGCGGCCCTGGAAATCCCAACTTCATATGGCGGTTATAAATCTTGTCAGGTATACTGTCTTTCATGCTTTCCCTGAGAATGTATTTCGAAACGCCGTCATGAACCTTGAAGTCATCCGGCAGGGCGAGGCAGTATTCCACGAGCCGGTGATCCAGGAAGGGCAACCGTGACTCTATTGAAAATAACATGGAATTCCTGTCTTCTGAATGCAGTTGGTGAGGTAGCGAAAAATCGGCAATTGCGCGTTTGCCAAGGCTATTGAGATTAGTAAAATGTGTCGGCAGTGGCGAACCAGAACTGTAATCAGCCACCCATTTTTTGTCGAGGAAGGAAAATGCCGGTCTGGACTTGCTGTTTCGGAGCTTGTGATAAAAGTGTCTCGCCGTTGGAAGCGTCGCGTCTTTGAAAAGTCTTTTTACAAACGGACTAAAATCCCTGCCCTGGTTTGATGAATAGTGCCTCGCATGGCTCAAAAACTTGAATATTTGGCCTTTGCGAAGCAGGCTCTTCAGGTGAAAATCGATAAAATAGTCGTAGCCAATGAGGTACTCATCTGCGCCCTGGCCGCTGAGCATAACCTTAATACGATTCTCGGCTGCAGTTTGGAAAACCTTGTATTCGGAAAAAAAGCTGGCAGTGAGAATAGGTTGATCCTGGTGATAAACGATCTTGTCCATCAGGTCGCGATCAATCAGTTCGTGAATGTCAGGATGAACGCGATGGGAGGCGTGACCCGTGTCGGCTAAAACCGCCTGAACATATTCTTCTTCATTATAACGCGTATGCGGAATGAGAGAAGAAACAGTTGAAAACGCCTCAGGACGGGTGTGATATTTATCCATCACCGATACGATTGAGCTGCTGTCCAGGCCTCCTGACAAACAGGCGCCCGAAAACACCTCACTATAACTATGTATCGCGACACTTTCAGTAAACAGTTTTTTAAACTGAACTACCGCGTCCTCAAACCGGATAGATCGGTCAATTTGGATTTTGTCCAGGTCATACCATTTGTGAATGGAAAATCGGTGTCTGGCCAAATCATAAATCAAATTATGTCCCGGCAAAACTGCCTTTATACCGTCAAAGAAAGTCTCATCATCACAATTAAGCATTGCATGCAGCAGAAAGTCATAGGCGACCCTGTGATTTAAGCTGTTTTTTCTGCCATTTCTAAGCGCGAGTTGTTTTGCCTCAGAGCCTATCAGGAATTCTCCTGCAGCGTCTTCATAATAAAGAGGCTTAATGCCAAAGCGATCACGGCTGCAGAACAGAACCTGCTTCTTTCTGTCGTATATCACGAAGGCCCACATGCCCACGAAATGGTCCAGACAGTCCACACCCCAGCAATCATACGCTTTCAGGATGACTTCAGTATCAGTGCTGGTTGCAAAATGATAACCCAGCTTTTGCAACTCTTTGCGGAGGGAATAATGGTTGTATACTTCGCCGTTAAAGGAAATGCAGGTGTCATTAAAATGCATGGGCTGTGAAGAGTCACCGTCAATGCCTGTAATTCGAAGTAGTCGGTGCCCTATTGCCAGTCCGTTTTCTATATGATATCCTTCCCCATCAGGTCCGCGATGGATGATGAGATCATTCATTTCCCGGATCCGTTTTTCTGAAACCGGGCTTAAAGATTTAGAAACTATAACACTTATACCACACATGTGTATTTAGCCAATACTTTTAGATAAATGGGAGGAAAATGGTGCGTGAACGCAAACATTTTTTCATGGCGCAACAATTTGTTTGTATGGGTATTTATCAGAAACGGTGCACAAAGTGACCACTGAGATGTTCCGCAAAGTGATTACGGGATGATTGTCTTTACTGAACATGTCCCAGCAAACGGGAAGCTAGTTTACAAACGATTAACATTCAAATAAATATTATGGTTGTGGATAAATTGCTCAGAAGCCTATTGAGATATTAACATTTTCGTTCTACAAAATGCTTTACATCTTTCCGGGATTTAGAATCATTCGTCTCGCAAACTGTCAACAGGATTTGCCATTACCGAGATTTTGGCCGCGTCACAATAAGAGAAAGAAAATACCTATTATGCTGTAAGAATTTCAGCAAATCTTTTTATGTTCACCAATTCGAAAATTCATTGAACCCGACCATGAATAGAATTTTGTTCGCCCTATTCCTTTTATCTGCCATTAATTTTTTTTCCTGCTCAAAATCTGACCCCGGTCCAGCGCCTGTTACTAATGATAACGGAAAGATCACAGTCAATAAATCCTCCATTTTGTTGCGTGCATTTCCCAGCATGACGGATTCTATAGTTGTGGATGCCGACGTAGACTGGCAGGTAACAGTATCGCCTGCTGAATCAGCGCACTGGTTTGCGCTTAGTAAGTTGAGTGGGGCACCCGGTAAGAATACCATTATTCTTCGCGTATTCGATGCCAATCCTCACCCTGAACAGGAAGTCACTTTGAATTTTAAAAAGGCGAATACCTCCAATGTCCTGGCAACGACAAAAGTTGAGCAGACGCTCTATCATTTGGAATGGACTAAACATTATGGTGGATCAAAGTATGACGTTCCCGTTGCGGCAATTAAGTCAACCGACGGCGGAATCATCTTGGCCGGCCATTCGAACAGCATGGATTACGATGTAATGAGTCCAAATTATTCCCTCGATCTCTGGATCGTGAAAGTTGACCTAAATGGTCAATTTATGTGGCGTAAGACATATGGCGTTAATGAAATAAGCGAAACAGCAGTAGGATTGTCGGCTACTGCGGATGGAGGATGCGTCGTTGTAGGCAATTATGAAGCAACCGGACCAACCGGTGGTGAAAGTCATGGCTATACTGATGTTCTTGTTTTAAAGTTAAACAGCAGCGGCCAGGAAGAATGGCATAGGGTCGTGGGTGGCAGTAATTCAGACCCGGCACACTCCATAACCTCGGTGTCAGATGGAATAATTGTTGCAGCGACTACGAACAGTTCTGATGGTGATGTACCCTTGAACTCGGAGCGTTCCACCTGGTTATTCAAATTGGATTTCTCAGGAAATACAAAATGGTCCAAACTTTTGAAGAGTCCCAGTTTTGATGCCAGGATCAAGATTGCTGCTACAAAGGCAAATGGCATAGTATTGACTCAAAACACTCCTGGTGGACACAAATTTTCGACGCTAAGACTCGATTCAACCGGAAACATGCTTTGGGAAAAAGAATATGGCATGATCACAAAACCATGTTTTCCCTCAGCAATTGTTGTTACGCCAGGTGGCGACATTTTTGAAACCGGAGAATTTTCCGGAATTGAAGGTGACATAACCGAGACCCACGGTTCGTGGGATTTATGGCTGATAAAATTGGATGATGGCGGTAATTTAATTTCGAAGCAAACATTTGGTGGAACAGGCTATGATGGCGGCAGAACGCTGTCTTTGGCTTCAGATGGCGGCTTATTGATCGGCGGCCAGACGCGAAGCTACGATCTCGACGTCACCACCAATCACACCAGCTCAACAAATAATTTGACGTTAGATTGTTGGGTTATAAAATTAGACTCGGGCGGCAGGCCATTATGGCAAAAATCCATTGGCACTTCGGCAGACGATAACTGCGCCGCAGTTGTAGGCCTGGATAATGGTGCGTTTGCAGTATTCTCCGATTTTCCTGCCAGGGACGGTGATGGGATTGAATCATTTGGATATAACGACTACTTTCTCACCATGTTCAAGTAGCATCCAGCACAAAGGTTCTCTTTTGCAAGGGTCGATGGTGAATTTCGTGCTAAGCTTTCCAAGTGGCCATTTTACCGTTAATTCACACCAAATCTTACATTTGTATAGCCGAAATCGCCATCTTTGGTTTCGGGCAACCTTTCCTGTTAGTGAAAGGCCTGAATAGAATGCTTTATTGGCCAACAAAACACATGCTATGAAAAAGAAAATCTTTGGGTTTCTTATCACCGTAATTCTTGCTACTGCTGCTAATGCCCAGGGCATTCGCCTCAATGCTTACGGCAACTATGTCTTTGATGATAAAATAGACAGCTACTACAGTACAACCAATTATTTCAGTGGTACCATTAAGGGCGGGTTCCTGTGGGGAGGTGGCCTTGAATTCCGACTCAAGGAATATTATGGCCTCGAATTGATGTACCTGCGTCTTGACACGGATGTGCCAGTGAATTACTGGAATAATGGAGATAAACTAACCAGTTTGAAAGTGGGGATTAATTACATTATGGCAAATGGTGTGCGTTCCTTTCCAACTCACAACCCCAAAGTTGACCCATATGGTGGATTGGGATTGGGCATGGCGATTATTGATGCAGAGAATCCAGTTAACAACAAGTCAAACAGTGCAACAAAATTTGCCTGGAACCTCAGATTTGGAGTGAATATCTGGACAGAAGGCCGCATTGGAATAAAGTTGCAAACCATGTTGATTTCTGTTCCACAGGGAGCAGGTGGCGGACTTTATTTCGGAACAGGTGGAGTTGGCGCAGGTGTCACAACTTATTCTTCAATTTATCAGTTTGTATTAGGCGGTGGACTCGTATTCAAGCTGGGTTCTGCAGCACACAAATAAATTGGTCATTTTTTCTTCGGTACTTCTTTTCCGATCGTTCTGAAAACGTTTAACGAATTAGCCGGCTTTTCTTCTGCATGAAGTTTGCCGGCTTTTATTGCTTTAACAAAATCGGCAAAGTCTCTTTCAGTTTGATCGGCATAAGCCTTTGCGAATTTGGCGATGGCGTTGGCGAAAACTTCTCCTCTGCCAATATAGCCGCTGATCTCAGCACCCTTACTTGATTTGCAATGAGCCTTGGCAAGTATCCTCCCCGTAGCACCGGCGTAGTCTTCCAAAAGTGTTTTGCCCATCGTTTCAATGATAGGCGACATCTTTTTGTCGCGCAACTGGCGGAGATAAAATGCTCTGCCTGTGGGACCCGAAGCCCATCCCAGAAAGATATCGCTCGCGGACTG
>Ga0157376_10000957_pt1 | contig 18819 bp, 8 predicted proteins | sample M45metaG_FD_121801 | JGI IMG/M metagenome (GOLD analysis project Ga0157376, IMG submission 121801) | Miscanthus rhizosphere microbial communities from Kellogg Biological Station, Michigan, USA - M4-5 metaG | ecosystem: Host-associated > Plants > Roots > Rhizosphere > Soil | place: USA: Michigan... | reverse complement strand
GGCCTGGGCGGCAACTGAAGGAAAGGGCTCGCTTTCCCCCCCCCTTGTTTGTTTTTTTGCGCAGTGGGTGATCAAAAAAAAAAACCTACCCCCCCCCCCCCCCTGCGCCTGCGCCTGCTATAAGAGGTAGCTGCTAAAGCCGGATATCTATAAGGATTATTTAATTTTATCGCGCCAGCGCTTTGTTAAGATCGTATGATAAATTTGGTAAAATGGCGTAAAATCTTACCAGGGCTTGTATAAAAACTGAAATAGGCTTATAAAGCTGGGACTGTAATCCAAGCTAAAAATCCTAAAGTAAGGAAAATTATCTTTTTTAACCTTTCCTATTTAAAAGCCAGCTGCGTATGCACTAAGTAAAGAGGAGCAATCCCACATACATAGGCTGCTAAAACAGGCAAGGCAAGGGAGGGCAGGTTCATACAAAAAATAGTTTTTAATACAGGTGTTGCATGGCTGTCTTCAGTTCGTATTGTTAAAAATTAGGTTAATTCCACAAACGGACGCAATCCCTATTGTTAATTTATACTTAACAATTTATGAAGGAGATATGACTTCATTTTGGGGCTAAGACAAGCCGTTATGGCCCTAATGCCCTGGGCTATCGATGTGCTACAAAAGCTTTAACAAAGTGATGCAATGTTCAAAAGTATAATATATTACAATAGTCAGCCGTCCCTTTCCCCTCTCTTTTATTTCTCATATAAAAAAAAGAAAGCAAGGGAGGGTGTATTCTCTTGTAAATTTTTAATAAAAATAACAGCCAGCTTCTACAGGTTAGGTGCCATTAAAGTGGCCCCTGCCATTCGTAAGCTAGGCTGCCGGAGGCAAGGCATACCTATGTAATAGAGCAGTAAGAATTTTATATTCGAAATAGTTTGAGGTTAATTCTAAATTTACTAGTGAAGAAATTTAGATGTCTTTTTTATTGAATTGACGACCTCTCTCTTATTTCCGTTACTTTTAAAAGGAGGAGCTAATCATTAAAAAAAGCTAAAATAAATTAAATTTAGACGGATTGACCACTGAAATTCGTGGGCATGAAGAAGGAATTTCGAGTAATCGTTGATCACTAGGCGCAACGGTGAAGATTGCATCCGTGATGAACTAACTGTCTGTCGCTGGGAAGAAGTTTAAAATGGGGAAAAAATGAGCCTATATAACCATGTAATCTTAGAATAATTTAAATATCAGCAGTGCGCTAGCGCGACTGGATAGGTTATTTTTATAAGTCGTGGTCAGGTTTGTTTTCAGCTATATAAATAACATCTCAAAAGTCATAGCAAGGTAGCCGTACTGGAAAGTGCTGCTGGATAATAAAATCATTGAACCCCTGCTCTTTTTTAATAAAAAGCATAGAAGGTTAGCAAAGCAGAGTCGCTTGCTTCGCTCAGTATCGAGTCCCTCTCGGCTGCCTTGCTAAGCCTACGTACCTATACCCCACCCCTCCAGTTTTCGCAGCCTTGCTACGTTAGGCCTCCCTAATCCATAAGGGTAAAGGGCTTGCTTTATTTTTTTTACATGATAAAGAAAAAAAAGAGAGGGACGGGCTACTGCCTTTCTGTAATTTAATCATATAAACACACAGAAGGTAAAGGCTAGCGTAGCAGGGCAATAAGCAGTTGCATACGCTAGGAATCAAGATAAGAATTAGGTAGGCTAATGCCCTCCTATACGCAACCGGTATTTATAGAACGGCAACTTAAGCCAGTGACCCCTTAGGGAAAGGCTGGTAACAATGGCTGCCGGAGGCAAGACTAAGTTTAATGAGCACCGCTAAGAAAAAAAAAGGGAACGCTGTCCTATTAAAGGCCTGAGAGGGCTTAACTGGAGGGTCTGCTAGTAATAACAGACCCTTACTTTGTTTTACTTTAGAGCGTGGAGACTTCAGCCTCCCTTACTGGACTGAGGAAGTAACAAGTTTGCCCCCTCCTTCCCCCCCACCTCCGCACACAAGAACTGTGTGGAGCCTCTCTCTAGCCTCATAGATGCACTAGGTTTGGCCAGTCATCACCCCCCCCCCCTCTTTGCCATCAATCCAATGGAGAGGCTGCCTCCGGCAAGAGCTTAAGCCGGGTATCTCCCCCTACTCACGCAACCCTAATTAGGGTTGCGGGGTTATACCAATAGGGCTGGATCGCTTAAGTGAACTGGAACTGGTTAGCCGTAGGAAAGGTACAAGGCCGAATAGGGCTAGGGGTTTCATAAGTTTAAATTAAAGGAGTTAGCTGAGTGGTTTAGCAGTAAATTTACACTTTACAGACAGAGTTTCGATTACTCTACTCCTTACCATAGGAGTTAGCTAAGTGGGATAGCAGTAAAATTTATCAGCCCTCCCTCCCCTAGCCGTAGGCAGCCCCTCACCCGCCCCCCCCCTATAAAGTAGAGAAAGCAGGCCTTACCCTTTAGAGGATGCCTCCAGCGTACGCTGCCCTTTTTGATATAAAATATTAAAAAAAAAACATAAAGCTACTGTTTCGCTATAAGGATAAGTAGGGGTGCACAACCCCTCAGGGGTCAAGGTTCACCTACGTACTTGCTTTATGTTTTTTTTTATTAAACAGAGAATGGGGAGGGAGAGATCGCAGGTTCACATGAGTAGGGAGGCCTGACCTAGATAGATAGCCTAGCCTGCATATGTAAGCTAGGGGTAGTGAATATTAAAAAGACAAAAAAGGGGAGGGGGGCGCGTCTTGCTCCAGCTAATGCTCACGCTGCCTTTGCTCTAGTGAGCTTAGTTTGAGTTTAGGAACTAGAGGGACAGTAGGCTGCCTACATACGTAGACTGGCTTGCTCCGTTAGGGCGGGGATAGGTGAAGAGAGCTAACGTCCGTAGGCTAAGGGCACCCCCCCCCCCCCTCCTCCGGGGTTGCTCCCCGACCTCAAAGTAGGCTGCCTACGCTGAAGCTAGGCAAGAAAGAGGCTGCTAAAGCTGGAGTAGCTACTAACCCTTGCCCTTTTTAGGGGCTGCGATCCCTAGCGTAGTAACCCCTTTTCCCACCCTAAAAGGTTAAGGGACAAAAGGGCGCTAAAGGGAGAGAATGGGACGCCTACCCTTTGCCTTGCTTCTCCCTTTAGGTAAGGGAGATGCTACCTATAACCTTATTTTTTATTAATGTAAAAAGAGGCTCCCTGCTGCCCACCCTGCCTATTGGCAGGTAGAGAAGAGATGGGCGGAAAGCAGGGAACCTTCGGTTCAGGTCACCCTGCGGATGCAGTCGCCCTCCCTTATGGGTGGGGGTAGAGGCCTTAAGTAACCCCTTATTAAGGGTGCACGCTGAAGGAAGTCAATCTAAATTAGCGAGTATGTCGAAATTGGTAGCCGAGTGATTCTTAGGAAATCGTGATCTTTGGATCGTAAGAGTTCGAATCTCTTTACTCGCAATAAGGCTGCTTAGCAGGAATAGGGTTATATCACTTAAGCCGTGCCGGAGGCCTGCTATTTAACTCCCCGCAATGAAGACCGGAGGAAAGGGTGGGTAACTTCTCACCCTAAATAAAGGGCTATTGCCTCTTTTTTAATAAAAAAAAAACATAAAGCCACAGGTCCCAGCTGCCTTCTGCCTTCCTCAGCGCCCTTACGGATAGCAGCCCCCTAAGGGGGGGTGGGGTCAGAGGCAAGGCAAGGGAGGGTTGCTTGCCGAGGAGGTCACCCTTATCACCTGGGTTTGCTTTAATGAGGGTGCATAAGTTAGGAACGGTGAGCAATTCTAAAGGCAGAATTAAACCTCTAACTTAGAATGAATCAAATCATAAAGCCCATGATTTAATCGGTTAGAATAATTTCTTGATGAGAAATCTGTAGAAGTTCAAATCTTCTTGGGCTTATAAAATATATTTGAATCCCTTGTCTAGGGCGTAGCCCTACCTTATCCTGAGTGTAAAGGCTTGCGGAGTAGTCATCCCCCCTTCCCTCCCTGCTTTAGCGGCCCTCTAAGTTATAAGAAGAAGCAGCCCCTACCCTCTCTAACGGAGTCACCCTAGGAAGGGTTCTCCGTTAGAGAGGAGCAAATACCTCAACTTAAGTAAATCACAAGGCCTCCTACTAAAATTTATTAATAGGGTGTGCCTCTAAAGCTAAAGTAGGAATTTTGTTTGCTAAATTATTCTGTTCAGTGTCAGTGTCTGTGACTGAATTAAATGCTTTGAGCTAAAGCCTAAAATATTACATTATTATCTGAATAAAAATAAAAATGTCTTACCTTTCTACTGCAGCTTACTAGGGCAGTGCTTGCACTGTCTCCCGAGATTCAGCAGCTGCTTTATCTTAGGGAGGGCTGCGTACGCTGTAGTAAACCTCCCGAAAAGGATAGGAAGGCTTGTTTTTTTATAATATATTATAAAAAAAAGAAGCTGACCCCTACTCACGTCATACTTAGAATTCAATAGGGATGACTCTGATAGCGGGCTATGCCAACGTACGTAGACCCTAGGTGGTCGAAATTGATACTTACGATTTAAACGATGGCCGCCCTGTATACTTATCCCTCCGGGGCTGGTAGGGTTCCCTGCCGATACCCCGCCTAGGTGCGCCTCTGTACCCCTGCTAAGCAGTAAGCTTAGATTTGCACCTATTGGACAGCTAAAAATGGAAGGCGTACGTAAGTAGAAAGAATCGCAAAGGTGGGGAGCATATTAAGCACCAGCGTACGCAGCCCTCCCCCTATATTTTGCACCCTCGCATCAATTCTTAAGGCATAGGGCTACTTTCTCACCCCTTGCTTACTCCTATGTCGCCACCGCACCATCACGTCTTTTAGGGTTGGTATACACCGCATCCTTACCTAAAACAAGCAGCCCATCTAAGCAGCCACCCTCCCCCTTCCTAAAGATAAAGCTGCTCCTTACCCTTACAAAGCTCCCCTTCTCCCTCTACCTTAGCCTCAAATTGTCTAAAGAATATTGGTTTTACCCCTGCTTCCTCCCTTACCCCTCCCTTCATGTATTTTTATAAGACGCAGCCCTACTTAACTTGGGGGTTTATCCCTGCCGATAGGCAAGGGTTTGTTTATTATTAAAAACACAGGTAGAAGCGCACGCTAGGGCTTTTTATATGATCAAAACTTCGGCCTGCTACGCTAGCTCTATAGGAGAGCAAGAACGTAGGCTTAGCAAGGCAGCCTCTCTTTTATAAAAAAAAACATAAAGCAAGGCTCGCTCTTGCCCTTCCCTTCTGCCTTTTGCCCAGCTTTGCAGCCCAACCTGTCGGCAGAAGTTTCGCTAGGCAAAGCTAGTACCAACGTACGTAGCCCTATAAGTAAAAGGGTGAGGGAGGCTGCACCTGCGTACGCAGCCCGATAGGTAAAAGGGTGGGGATTAGGGCAGGAAAGTGACTTAAGTCGTATTAGGTGTATTGTGAAGTAAGGTTCTAGCCTCACCTCCAAGCCTTATACCAGGTAGCTTGCTGCTTAAGAATAGGGCTCGCTTGCGCAATAGAAAGGGTCTGCGTAAGCTTCACAAGTAAAGTAACCCTCCAAACCAGAGTGGGGGCAATAAGTAATATTATCACCATCCAACAAATTTGCTCGCATATGTGTTGCTTATAGCTTATAGGGGTTTATTTTTTTACTCCTTAGTTTTTATCTTGCTTGCCTGCCTCCTGTCTGAATTCGAGCTTTCTAAACACTCTTCTGCTCCTCCCCTGCCTGTTTTTTTTTTTAATCATATAAAAAAGAGGCTGGGGGAAAGCCAGCTTAGCAGCCCCTTAGAGGATTCGGGGTTTTACCACGACCGGAGGCCTTGAACTATTAAACTTACCCAGCGCCCTTACGGATAGCAGCCCTTTATGTTTTTTTTTATTATATAAAAAAGAAGCAGCCTCCTTTCTAGGTTCACCCTTCAGGGTTCTGTGATCCTCCCGTGCCGAAGGCTTGCTCCCTAACCCTTCCTTCTACCTTCTGCTTTCTGCCAGCTGCCTACTGCCTTCTGCCTTCTTACTACTGCCTTCTGCCTTTGCCTTTTGCCTTTGCCTTTTGCCCTTTGCCTTTTGCCTTTGGCCTTCGGTAGGGAAGGCAAGGCAAGGCAAGGGAATGCAAGGTCAGGGAAGGTAAGGGTAGGTAAGGCTGCCTTTGGCAAGGCAAGGTCAGGAAAGAATGGCAGGGGAGAGGCGAACGCAGCCCACCTTTGCCTTTTGCATCGCAACCATAGGGTTAGGCAGCAGGGGCTTCATGTGTTTTTTTTTATCTCGAAAAAATAGGCTTTCTCCCCTCCTTGCAGCCTTTCGCCCAGGGAGGTCAGGGAAGCTGGCGAAAGCAGGAGTTGCTTCCTCCCGATAGGAAAAGGGCGTAACCCAATTTTCTAAGGGGTAGCTAAGCAGGGGCAGCATCGTTAACGATGCGGGACAAGAAGAGGGGGGAGGTGTGGCACCGCTAAAAATGATGTAAATAAAGATACAAATAATATGAGGTTTTTAAAATCAAACCCTATTTTTAGCTTATTAAATAGCTATTTGATAGATTCACCACAACCCGCAAATATATCTTATATGTGAAATTTTGGAAGTTTATTAGGAATTTGTTTATTAATACAAATCTTAACTGGTGTTTTTTTAGCTATGCATTATACACCTAATGTAGACTTCGCTTTTATTAGTGTAGAGCATATTATGAGGGACGTAAACTCAGGTTGATTCTTGAGATACACACACGCTAATGTCGCGTCTTTTTTCTTTTTATTTTTATATTTTCATACTGCTAGAGGTCTATATTATAGTAGTTATAAAACCCCTCGAGTATTATTATGGTCTATAGGGGTTATTATCTTAATACTTACAATGGCTATAGCATTCCTGGGTTATGTTTTACCATACGGTCAAATGTCATTATGAGGTGCAACCGTTATTACTAACTTATTATCAGCTATACCTGTTTTCGGACAAGATTTAGTAGAGTTGATTTGGGGAGGATTCAGTGTTTCGAATGCGACATTAAATAGATTCTTTTCTTTACATTTTTTACTGCCTTTTGTATTAGCTGCTTTAGTAGTAGCACATTTTATAGCTCTTCATACACATGGTTCAAATAACCCTAATGGTGTGACAGGTAATGGAGATAGAATAGCAATGCACCCTTACTTCGTTTTTAAAGATGGTGTAACAGTAATTGCCTTTTTATTAGTACTGGTTATTATAGTTTGTTGATACCCTAATGTAATGGGCCATTCTGATAATTATATTCCAGCTAATCCAATGCAAACACCGCCATCTATTGTACCTGAATGATATCTTTTACCTTTTTATGCTATTTTAAGATCAATACCTAACAAATTATTAGGGGTATTAGCTATGTTCGGTTCATTATTTATTTTATTATTATTACCTCTTTTAGATTTATCTAGAATTAGAGGTAGCCAATTTAGACCTGCTATGAAAGTGGGTCTTTGGGCATTTTATGTTAATTTTCTTATCTTAATGTTTATAGGTGCACAACACCCTGAGCCTCCTTTCATAATGGTAGGACAAATTTCAACTGCCTTTTACTTTGCATGATTTTTGATTGTAGTTCCTGTTACAGGAATAATTGAAAATACACTCATGGATGTCGCACTTAAATCAGCTGGTTCACAGGCTACGCAGAAGTAGGGCTGCTGCTCCTCTTACTAAAAAAAAAACTGCTAGGAGCTGCCTAACCCCCCCAAAAGGGGTTAGTACGTAGGCTAGAAGGAGAAGAGGCCAAGTAAGGATCTGCCGGTTAGGATAGCTAGGGCAGCTCTACAGAGTACCTAGTTATAGAGTGTTAACCCCTCTTTGCTTCAGCAGCCCTCTACTGAGGCTCTGCCCTATTGGGAGCGGTGCTACTAACTAACGTTACCCTAGTCTCTTGCCTTTGCTCCGCAAGCCAAAGGATTAGGCAGCCCTTTGCTCCGCAAGCCAAAGGTTCAGTATTCTACCTTGCTTTATCTTTTTTTAATATAAAAGATTCAAAAAAAAACCTGTTGGTTGCCCCAGCCTCTCGGCAGGGTGAGCAAGAGGCAAGCTGCCGCCTCCGGCTTTCTTGATTTCTGTTTTTTTTTATCAAATATATTTGCTACGCAAGGCAAGGGAGGGGAAGGTCAGAAAGCTAGGGGGATGGGGGGGGGGGAAGTAACCCTCTTTAGGCTACCTCCGCTAAAGATAGTGCAAAAAGCAGCTCTACTTAAGACTTCAGAAGGGGTGCTGGACAGTTTACTCAATAAAATACAAGAAATTAGTGTTTAGGCCTAAAGTATAATAGATCAAATTTTTCCAATAGTGTTTGTAACTACCTCCTTTTGGTTAGCCTTTAGGGCTAATTAAAGGTTACTTACTGCTTCCTCCCCTGCCTATTGGTAGGGGAAGATAAACAAGGCTGTTATTTTTATTTATTAAAAATTTACAAGAGTAGTGTAAAATCTCAGTGCAAATCACCCTTTAAAGCCCTTAATTTGTAAATGGAATTATCTATTAGTTTTTTTAGTTTTATTAATCAAAGTTTGTATTTATCTAGCCGTAGGCAGCCGCGCTTGTTTTAGGAGTAGTTTTATATAAATTATCTTATGGTAAGTACAAAAAATATTTAAATATTTTATTAAATCTTGAATATTTTAAATTAGTTGTAGCTATTATATTTTTTTTTGCGTGTTATAAATATGTAATGCCGTTTATCTCTGATTGATTGACATCATATTTTACAATCGAAGCAGCTAGTGATACACCTGTAACTAGTCCAAGTCAGAACGACTCCGCAACAAGTAAGGGCAGCTCCTTGCTTCTGCCGGAGGCACAAAACAAATAATAATGGTCTGCGTACGCTAGCCCTTATTATGGCCACTTCTATAGCTGCAGTAACCCCCTAGGGGGGTAAGAAATTAGCACAAAAATCTCCAAATTTAGCTACAAAATGAGCGATTGTAGTAGGAGCTATAGCTGCAGGCGCGGGAGCTATAATAGCCAAGAATGTATCAGGTAATGTTAGTAGTGATCTAGGAAAAAGCAGTATTTTCTTATTTGCAGTTACTAATCTCTCCCTCACTTCAGTATTAGAAAAGGTAAGGATATCTATAATAAGGAGTTTTCAAGTTTTATAGCCATTTTTGAGAAAATGTTAGATTTTACTGGAGATAGTGTTTTATTGCTCCGCACGATGTTAAAATTGATAGATTATTTAAAAAACTTACAATATCTTTTTTTGTATGCTATAGTTTATGTCTCTATATTATTAAATATAGAATCTTCAAGTATAGAATTTATTCTAAATAAGATATTACCTCCTAAATTTATCTAGCCGTAGGCAGCCGCGCTTGTACTTTATGAAGTCTGTTAATTTACTTAAAAAGAGTGGAAGAATATATCTTTTTCTACTTTTTATTTTATTATTTTACAATATTTATCTTTCTAATAGCTGTTTTAATGTAATACATGAGAATTTCGACGCTATTTGTGAATTACAACATTCAAAAAAATTAAAATCAATTCAAGGAATTTAGAAATTGAGTAGCCTGCTTCCCTTACTTGGCCTCTTCTCTTACCCCCCCCCGGCCCCGACGGGGGGGGTTAGGGTGCGTACGCAGCCCTGCCCCCTCCTAAGAGGGAGCTCCCATTTGCCGAAGGCCGCTGAAAGGGTAACCCTACTTCGGTAATTCCTCCGGTAGACAAGAGTGTTAGCTGCTATGCTACAAAGTAGAATTACTTTTTAAAGTTAAATAGAAATGATTTACTTTTAGGAGCCCTCACATAATAATCAAATTGAATCATATGCTTTAACCCCTTTTACTTATTTTCATCAAAAGGGGTTTCTTAATCTTTAAAGGGCTGCTAAGCTAAAAGCAGAGGGAGGAAGGGGTGGAGGCTAATGTAAGTAGGTTGCCTGCCTTGCCTACTTATTTGCTTTAGCTAGGCAAGTTTTTATATTATAAAACAAAACATAAAGCTGGAGGGAGGCCTCTCCCTTCCCTTGCCTTGCCTTCCATTGTCTTGCCTTGCCTTGCCTTGCCTTGCCTTGCCTTGCCTTGCCTTGCCTTGCCTTGCCTTGCCTTGCCTACCGAAGGCCAAAGGCAAAAGGCAAAGGGCAAAAGGCAAAAGGCAAAGGCAGAAGGCATAAGTAAGAAGGCAGAAGGCAATAGGCAGCTGGCAGAAGGGGCCTGTTGCTTTAACTAGGCAAGCCTCACTTTCCCTACCCTCTCGGCTGCTTCTTGCACCGCTACTGAAGAAAGAAAAGGGGATAGCCCCCCCCCCCCCTTTTTTACGGCATTGACTCTTGCGGAGCAAGAAGTTAAATCAGCGACCGATGCTGGCTGCTTCTTGCTCCTCCCTTGCCGGAGGCTGAATTCTACGGTTTAGAGAAGCAGCCCTGCTAAGGTCGGGTTGCATCTCTTGTAAGGACGGCTGGAAAGCAACCCTAGGTACGTAGGCTAGAGTAGAAGGGAAGCATTATACTTAGGTCAAAAAGGTATTTACAAGCCCAGCATCCTTACCCTAAAGGAGGCTGCTTCTTCTTCAGCTAAGCAGCCCCTCCAGCTTTAGCAGCCTAGTGGGGCAAACAAGGAAGGTCTACTTCTTGCACCGCAAAGGGGTGGGTCCTATCGGAATAAGTAAGGTGGGCTTTTCCTAGCGGAGCAGGCCCCTATAGAGGGCTAGCCTACGTAGTTTGATGTTTTTTTTTATAATATTAAAGTACGTAGACAAGGCAGAGGGCTGACAGCTTAAGGAAGGCAAGAAGAGGATCGCACCCCTGCTTCGCATCCCCAGTTTGGTAGTCGTGCCTTCTTCACTAGACCCCCTTGCCTAAGAATCAGTAAAATATTTTTATTAAAAGAAAGATAGACCAAATAATATGCATTAGAAAGTGTATCAAAAAGGGGAAATCGGATAACGGTAGTCCTTTGTGTTTGCATCACAACTGTAAGAGTTCAAATCTCTTTTTCTCCAAATACAGTTTAAAGTTGATTATTTGCGTAAGCAGGCTATAAGGGTGTATTGTCACATGTGTTGGACTCTGCCTACCTTAAAAGAGACACAGCGCCTCAACTTAAGTAGGGATAGCAGCCCTCCCATTATAGAAATTATTAGCCTCCCTTTGCGGCCCGCCCCCTCCCCTAACGGAGCAACCTCTTAGACTCGGCTCACGTTAACAGGCTGAAGTGACCTTATTCGGTTGCTCCGCTAGGGACAGGATTAGCAACCCCCCCCCCCCCCTTCCTAAAGATAAAGCTGCTCCTTACCCTTACAAAGCTCCCCTTCTCCCTCTACCTTAGCCTCAAATTGTCTAAAGAATATTTGTTCTCCCCTGCTTCCTCCCTTACCCCTCCCTTCATGTATTTTTATAAGACGCAGCCCTACTTAACTTGGGGGTTTATCCCTGCCGATAGGCAAGGGTTTGTTTATTATTAAAAACACAGGTAGTTGTGTTCGCTAGGGCTTTTATATTATAATAAAAAAAAACATCAAACAAGTACATGCTTCCGCTAGGCAAAAGACCTTAAAGGGTAGCCTAGCAAAAGCAGGGAGGGCTACTCCCTACTTATGTTAACATAGGTACCGCTCCCTTGTAAATTATTATTGCAGCCTCCGGCAGGCACGAAGGAAAAGCCCTTGTAAATTTTAAATTTTAATAAAAATAACAGCCCCAAGGGGAGGAAAACAGCGTGAGGGTTAGGCAGTCGCCCTTTATAGGGGGTCATAAGAGAGTCAGGGTTGCTCCCCCCTCCGGGACCAGGCAGAAATGCTTAACTCAAAACCACCCTGCACCTGAACCACTAGAATCCGGGAGCCTAAAGTGATAAGTGATAAGTTAGAAATTATAACTAGTACCTCTCCGCTAGAGGGCTTAGGGGCAACGTCCCTGTTGATTAGCCCTCCCCTGGCGAATGTAATTAGGGGAAAAATAGCTATGCTACAGGAATCGTCGGCCGGGAAGAATGGCTTGCGGAGCTGGAGCAGAAAAAGATTGGACAGAATATCATAGTTAATTAACAGTAAGGACTAGTTTACATTGGTAAGTTAAGACAATTGCTAATTGTTCGGGGAGACCCTTAGGTGTTCGATTCACCTCTAGTCCGTAAAAATAAATAGCATTTTTATATCGCAATTGATAGGTACCAATAGGGACCGGCCGGCTTAACTCTTTACCGAGAAGGGCGAAAGGAGGCCACATACTTGCATGCGAACATACGCCTTAAATAAAATAACCTTTAAGTTTAAATAGATTAATTAAAGCTGCCGCTCCCTTGTAAAATTTTAATAAAAAAACAAAGCCGCCAGCACTGCAAGCCCAAGAAAGGGTGGGGGGGCTACTAGCTGCCCGTTAGAATGCCTGGCGGTAGCTTACAGTGCGACTAAACCAATGTCCTATCTTGCCGGGTTTCCTTTATCAGCTCCTCCCCTAATGGAACTATCCCCTGTCTGTAAGAAAGGGGGGGGGGGGGTAGTGGCAGCCAACTGCAGTAGGCAGGCTGACATTAGCCTGCTTGCTGGGCAATTTGCAACTAAAGAAGTTATGGCCTACGTACTTGCCTTCGCTAGGACCAAGCGAGCAAAAAGGAGGGGATGCTACCCTAGCCGAAGGCAGCGTTGTAATAAAACCATCTATTTTTAGGTAAAATTAGTTTAATTGGTAAAACAACGTCCTGTGGAGACGAATTTCAGGGTTCAAGTCCCCGATTTTACCCTATGAGATTATAATAAAGGGTAAGTATAGCGTAGAAAATAAAAACCTTTAGCAGCATACCGGGGGTAAGGTTTAGCTCATATTAAAGAGCTGTTATAATATATCAATGATCCACCTATATCTTAAGATGAGCAATAGCTCCAGCACTGAAAGCCTCCCCCCCCCCTTGATCTTGCGGAGTAAGAGGGACAATAGGGAAATGCCCACAATGGGAGCAAGTCCTCCCCAGCCCTTTTTTTTTGAAAAAAAATTATAAAAAAAACCAAAATTTAAAAGGCCAGCCCTGCTACCTCACTCTCCCTTGCTTTATTTCTTTTTTTTTTAATATGATAACTGCACCCTTGCTTTTTTTTTGTTTTCATATAATCATAATCTAAACTTGCAGCCTAACCCTCCCGCTGAATCCTTCCCCTACTTTAGCTGAGGCTGTTATTTTTATTAAAAATTTACAGCCTTCGGCTAGGGAGCAATAAAAATTTACAAGCCCTTGCCTATCGGCAGTAGCGGAGCTTAGGGATGGTTAAATTTTTATATAATCAAAAAAAAGAAGCAAGCCCTTGCCTAGCTTAAGCAAGGCAGCGGGAGGCAAGGCAGCCTCTGCCTTCCTTTACCCCCTAAGGGGCTGCGAACGCTGGGAAAAAAAACAGAGGGGGCAGCCTACTGCCTTTCTGTAATTAAACCGCTCCAAACAGGAGGCAAAGGCTAGCGTAGCAGGGTAAGTTTTTAAAAATTTATATTAAAAAGCATAAAACAGTCGGCACTCTACTTACCCTTAGTTTGCTTAAGCAAGTAACTAACGGGAGTAAGCTACTTAAGCTTGCTACCTCCGGCTAGGCAGAAAGATAAAGCAAAAGGCAGCTAAAGCGTATTTTTATTAGGAATATGTATCCTGCCCTGGCAAAGAGTTACTAGAGAAGGAGTGAGGCTCCCTTGTGCCTTGAAAGGGAGAGGGCAGGTTAGCCTAGCGGGCCGCTAGAATGTCCGGCCTGATCACGAACCTGCCTTGCTTGGTGCTAAGGCTTCGCACCTGTTTTCGGAAAAGAGTCAACCAGATCTAGCCTAAAATATAGAGTTCATAATAATCCCTGTTTTAATTTTAAATATACTTTATGGCTCACGGCCAGGCCCTAGGAGCGGAAATCTCTCGCTTATTAAAGTATCACAAAAGTATAGCTAAACTGTATGCTACCTTTTAACCTGTTATAGCTTCTTAAGTTAACATAACTGCCCTTTATTGCAATAGCTCCCTATCCCTTTGCCTCCCTTGCTTTCTTTTTTTTATATGATCACTGCACCCTCCAAAGGGGAGGGGGGGGGGGGGTAAGAAAGTACACAGCCCCTGCCCTTGGTTCAGCTGCCTCTGTCTTTTGGCAGGTAGGTAAAGTACGCAGCCCTCCCGATAGGGCCCCGATAGGGTCCCGATAGGGCCCGATAAGGCTTGCTTCTCTACCCTGGTACCTAACCCTTTGGGTTAGGGAAGGCTGTATCCCTTCCCTACTTTAGCTGGGGCTGTTATTTTTATTAAAAATTTACAAGGGTTTTTATTTCTCTTGTAAATTTTTATTAAAAATTTACAGCCTTCGGCTAGGGAGCAATAAAAATTTACAAGCCCTTGCCTATCGGCAGTAGCGGAGCTTAGGGCTTGTTTTTTATAATATATTATAAAAAAAATAAGCTGTGGGGAGGTAGAGGCAAGGGCTAGGGTAGGAGGGCAAGAAGCAAGGCAAGGTAGGGCACAGTAGCAAAAAAGAATATTTGTAGGAAACAAGTCTAACAACAAAAATGAAAATTATTAGTCCTTTAACCTTATTGATTGTTCCTTTAATTGGTTCTTTAATTATATTGTCTTATCCTTATTCTTCTAGCCCTAGGGCTGAAAATTTATTAAAATTTAGTAGCAGTAGTCCTGCCTTTGAATCTCCAGCTGTAACCACCTTAGCTCCTCTAAATATGGCAGCAGGGTCCTCTAAAGGAGGGATAGCTGGTAAGGTTATTACCCCTGCACTGGCTTTCGTAGACGATTATAGAAGGGCTGCTAAGGAATTGGCACACCCCTTCCTTTCGGCAAGGAAAGATATAATAGAACAAGTGCGGACTAGGCCTACGTACGTTGGCGATAATAGTACCTTAAAAAAAATAGCAATAATCACATCATTAGTCAATTTCTGAATAAGTTTGATATTATGGATACAATTTGACTCTAGTTATATAGGGTATCAGTTTGTTACAGAAGCATCTCCTGAATTTCTTAAGTTAAATTTAGGTGTAGATGGAATCTCACTCTTTTTTGTTTTATTGACCACATTCATAACACCTATAGCATTACTATCATCTCACAACGATATAGAAAAAAATTTAAAGTTTTATTTAGTTTCAATTTTATTGTTAGAAACATTACAAATTGCAGTGTTTGTAGTATTAGATTTATTACTATTTTATATTTTTTTTGAAAGTGTTTTAATACCTTTATTTTTTATAGTAGGGGTTTGGGGGGCCAGTGCTGCTAAAGTTAGAGCCGCATTCTTATTATTCTTATACACCCTTTTTGGGTCTTTATTTATGTTACTAGCCATAATTCAAGTTTATTTGCATTTAGGTGCAACTGACTTTGCATTATTAAGCGTATCAGAAATTAGTTTAGATTCTCAAAAAATTTTATGGTTAAAATGCTTGCTTAAGCAACAAACAGCTGACCAGCAGATAATAAAATTTAGTTCTATAAATCCTATATTATGTTTAACTCCTACTGCTTTGCTGCTTTGCAAGGGGAAGGGCTGCACCTTGCTTCTGCCGGAGGCACCGGAGGCACCGGAGGCACAAAACAATCAAAAGTTAGTAAAATTTGGAGCAAATTTAAGTTCAAATATCCACTATAAACCTTATAACTATGGAATAAAGTATTTAGTTGAATTGCCTTTTTCACTAGTTCCTATTCTTACCAGGAGTTTTACTATCTGACGGGTTTTTAAATAAGAATAAAAAGGGTAATACTTACTTGTATCTAAAACAAAGCCCTCGAAACTTTAAATACTTGTGATTTCTATTCAATACTTTTTCTCATTACTGTTCAGCTTATCCTGCTATTAGCCAAACAACGGTAAGAGGAAAAATTTATCATGGAATATACTTCAGAACTAGATCTTTCCCTTTTTTAAGTAAATGGTTTGATCTCTTTTACTCCGTAGATGGACGTAAAGTAGTAAATGCCACATTACTTTATGATTTAATAACATATGAGGCAATCGCTCATTGAATCATGGGCGATGGTAATAAGTTAGGTACTGGATTAGTTTTAAATACTCAATCCTTTACAATTAAAGAATGTGCATCATTAATTAGTATCTTAATCTACAAATACGATTTAATTTGTAATATGTACATGCAACGTGGCTTACCCATAATATACATCTCCGGTAAATCTATGAGAAAATTAAGCCCTAATATTATGCCTTTTATAATACCTTCTATGCAATATAAGTTACATAATTGAAAAAATAGAACTAATAAATAATTTTATAGTCTGAGGTGGCAAACTCGAGAAAATTCTTTAATTAAGAACAGGAATTAATTAAAGACAATCGTCGAACTAAGTCAATAGAGGGAAACCTTTATTGTAAAAGCGTAGAGGCCAAACGCCACATAGATATCTAAGTCTTTATATTGCTTCTACTCCTCTCCCCTGGCATCTTGCGTACGCAGCCTAACCCACCCTACTTTAGTAGGGCTGCGTCTTTTTTTTACATAATAAAAAAACATGAAGGGCGCCTCCGGCCTTGTTACACCTTAGGGGTCTAGCCTTCGGGCTGAGAAGCAAACCCTTACTTACAATGGACTTAGCCTAAAAAGTGTTAGGCATAAAAACGTCAACACTCTAGCCTTTGGTAGGCGAATGGACGGAAGGGCGCGCTAAAAGTAAAGATAAGAATCTAAAAGATATGGTCCATCCCTCCGGTGACGGATGAATAGTAAGAACCGGCCTTTCCCTTGCCGAATGCAGCAGGCTGCTTCGCTAGGGGAACGCTGCCTTCCTCAGCGCCCTCTGCCTTTCGGCCAGGATAGCAGCCCCCCCAGGGGAGGGGGGTTAGAGGCTTGCTCCGCAAGGGGAATACTTACTACTTTATAATTTTTCTGCTATCCTTGCCATTTCTTTTTACGTTAGTTGCAAAGGCTGCTTAGACACCCTTCTTGCTTTATGTACCCTCTGCTTAAGCAGCCCATCCTTCCCTTGCGGGGGAATCCTATTTTTTTTTATAAAAAAAATATAAAGCAAGTACGTTAGGCAGGGCTTTAATAATATTAAAAGCCCTGCTGCCTTCTAACCCCTCTCTCCTCTACTGCCGCTAGGGGACTATCGGTAGATTTACAACAGACCTGGGTCAACAAGGCGTTAAAAGGAGAAGTCCGTATACTTGCCTAGGCTCAAAGCCTTGAGGCATGTCTCACATCACGGAGGGCTCGTATCGCAGTAGAAAAAAAAAGATAAAGGACAAGACCTAGCTGAGACCTGAGAAGGTTTAAAGGTCAGTACTGAGCATTTTTCTTAGCTTTTGCTATTAAAACACCATTGTGGCCTTTTACAGGATGGTTGTTTAGAGCTCATGTAGAAGCACCATTAAGTGGATCAGTTATTTTAGCTGCGGTGATTCTAAAATTAGCCACTTATGCTTATTTAAGAATAATGATATCGTTTCTACCTGATGCTACTCATTATTATAGCCCTTTATTACAAGGTGTTTGTATTATAACTTTAATATATGCTTCTTTATCTGCATTAAGAAGTCACGATTCAAAAGCGTTAGTTGCCCTATCTTCTATTAGCCATTGTGCGTTAATAGTACTAGGTTTATTTTCTAATAGTATAATAGGAATAGAAGGGGGTATTTTAGTATCTTTGGCACACGGATTCATTTCGCCCGCATTATTTATTATAGTAGGAGGTATCATTTACGTAAGAACGCACAGCAGAGTAATACAATATATAAGAGGTTTAACTACTTATATGCCTCTATTAGCTTTATTCTTTTTAATTTTTGCTCTGGCTAATGCAAGTATACCTCTAACCACAGGTTGAATAGGAGAGCAAATGACTTTGATTGGATTATTTGAAAGATCCCCTGTGATAGGCGCATTAGGGGGCCTAAGTATTTTCTTAACTGCTTGTTACTCCATTTTTTTATATAATCGTTTGATGTTCGGGAAATATTCTCAGCATCTAAAACCTTTATTAGATATAGATAGACGAGAATTTATAACTTTATTTAGTTTATTAGTTCCAACAGTAATATTTGGAGTTTGACCTAATTTGATATTAGAGCCTTTACACCCTTCAGTGAGCGATTTAATTTATAATATTTAATCCTGCTATGCCCTGCTTCTTTCCTAGCGAACGCTAGCCCTAAGGGTTAGGCTGCCTTGCCTACGTAATTCTGGGGGTAGGCAGTAGGGACCTGTTGCTTTATGTTTTTTTTTTATAAAAAATAGGCTGTAGGCTTGCTGCTCTAGCGTACGCAGCCTAACCCCCCTCCCCTCCATAGTGGGGGTAATAAAAGAGCAAGGGTAAGGGTAGACACCCTCCTTAAGTTTGGGGCGCTTAAGGGAATACTGAATCTCTAGCTTAGTAAGGGAGAGGGCCGAAGCCTGCCTTGTATAGGTTGCTACGCTTACAACGTTTGCCCTGCTACGCTGGGTCACCCCCGTTCGGCAAAGGCTAGCATAACGAAGTAACCCATCCCATATTTCTGGCCCTTAGTAAACCCCTGCTTAGTCCTAATGCTGTTCTGTTTAATCCCTCCCTTACCGGAGGTCGCCTACCCTAGCCCCTCCCCCTCCCTCCTTTAGCATACACAGCCTTACCACCCTAACCTCTATAGGGTGCTTATCAGGAGCCCTCACGGGAGCCCTACGCCTACGGAAAAGGAGCCCTCTCGGGAGCCCTAATGGTAGCCCTCTGCCTTGCTTCTCCCTCCTGCCTTCTGCCTACTGCCTTCTACCTACTGCCTTTCTGTTTTTTTTTATCATATAAAAAAATAAGGCAAGGCAAGGCTTGCACCCTCCCGATAGGAAAAGGGAGCCCTATCCGAAGGGTAGCAAAGCAACTCTGTTTAAGCAAGGGGAGGCGTAACCCTGCCTATCGGTACAGCGCCCTGTCCTAAGGGCTGCGTACGCAGGGGAGAGGGGGGGGGGGGGGGGGGGGGGGGGT
>Ga0157376_10000954_pt1 | contig 18842 bp, 19 predicted proteins | sample M45metaG_FD_121801 | JGI IMG/M metagenome (GOLD analysis project Ga0157376, IMG submission 121801) | Miscanthus rhizosphere microbial communities from Kellogg Biological Station, Michigan, USA - M4-5 metaG | ecosystem: Host-associated > Plants > Roots > Rhizosphere > Soil | place: USA: Michigan... | reverse complement strand
CCGAAGCCAACGCGAGGGCCGATGCTCAGGAGGGTGATCCCTTCCGCAAAGCTGGGCGTGCAGAATGCCATGGAAAGTGACAAGACCAGGATCAGATGCAGGAGGTATGAACGTCTGTTGTAGCGCATGTGCGGTCTTGCGGTGACGAGCATTAGTGTGACATTGTTTGGTGATTCCTCCAGTTATTCTCGCTAATCTACGCGTCGGTGTGCTGCGAGCGAGGCTCCAGTATAGCCCACAACGGGGCGGGGTTTATATTTTCGTATCGGTGTGACTCAACCGTGCTTGGGTGGGATCACTGCCATATCCGAGAGGCACATAGGTGTAATCCGTCTGATCTCGAGACAGATGGAGCCGCGGCAGACGGATGTCGTTCAGTTACGGCAAACTGAATATACGATGCGAGAAATGGGGTAGGACGTGAAGGGGCGCTTCAACTGAAGCGCCCCTTCTACAGCTTGTTGGCGCTGGGTTAGAATCGACCGCGTCCGCCGCGATCGCCGCCACCACCACCGAAACGACCACCACCGCCGCCGCCACCACCGGTGCGGGGCTCTTGTGGCTTGGCTTCATTGACAGTCAAGGGACGTCCGTCCATCTGTGAGCCGTTTAACGCGGTAATCGCGGCTTTGGCTTCTTCTGGTGTGGCCATCTCGACGAAGCCGAAGCCGCGTGATTGCCCGGTGAACTTGTCCGTGATCACACGCGCAGACTCGACGGTGCCGTGCGCGGCGAAGAGGGTGGTGAGCTGTGATTCAGTTGCCGCATAGGGCAACCCGCCGACATAAAGTTTTGAACCCATGGGGGTTCCTCCTTCTGAAATTGATATTGTTTGAGACTCGAGAACGAACATACGAGGGGAAGGAACGGGCCGAAGACGCGAACAGTGCAGCGACTTGGGTCGAGCTTCCGATCAGATTCTCGGTAACAACAATATCGGTGATGGGCCGTTCAATTTGCTGTTTCATGCGAGGCCCGCCGCGTGAAACAGGGATATCCTAGCAGAGGCGGATATGAAAAGCTATAGACCCTAGTTGCATACATTCTTGCGGCGCGTGCCGGCTATCCTACACATCCGCATTGCCGGTGGGACCGGGGCCGGGCCAGATCAGATAGGGCGGCTTTTTCATCGTCTCAGCTGAGTGCGGGTAGAGACGTTGGGCATAACTGTAGGCGTCTTCTTGCGCAATCAAGCAGGTGGCTGCGGCGAGGTGGTTGGAGATGACGTGGAAGTCCCCCCGATCATCCGCTGCGATGGTCGCCGTGTAGAGGGCACAGGAAAAGCTCCCTTCTTTTGAGCAGGCAGTGCTGATCAAGAGGTGCGATCCATTCGGAAAGGTCATGATCGGGTCCAAATTTGTACGGCTCATGCCTATTCCTCCGTAACGCGTGTGGTGTTATACGGCCTGGTTTGCATAAGGGGTCACATAGAGCCTGAGGAGGTGTCCGTCCCATACGGTGCCTTCGAGAGCAACTACGGCGTTCAAGGCCTGCTCTCCGGATCCCATTTCGACGAATCCGTATCCGGCGGACTTTCCCGTATGTTTGAATCGGACCACGTATGCTCTGGCAACGAGACCGTAGGAGGTGAAGATGCTGCGTAGCTCGCAGTCCGAAACCTCGTCCGGGAGTCCTCCCACATACAGAACCCGTTTCCCCATCGCGATGCCCTTAGTGACGTGTCAGTTGGTCCGCGCGCGCGAGTCCTCGATATACGAGCCAGCCCGTAACGATGTCGCAAGTCCCTGTGAGTAGGGCCCGTGGATGAGCCATTTTGAGAGATCGACGTAGTACCAGCGAGGACGATTTCGGTCATCGATCGGGAAGGTTGTTGATTGTGGAGTCATGTATTGTTTTACTGTTCGGCTCATCTGGCCTTTTAATCCTAACGGATTTGTGATGGCGGTCTTAGGCTGCCACAAACCGCTGCATTTTGATTCGATCGACATCTGGACCGTCCTTCGTAGTCTACAAACCGTGTTATCGGACCGAGTCGAATGCGGTACGAATCGGTACGGTTCTACAGTCTCCTTGAAGAGACTTGTGTGCGGAGCAGGGCGGAAACTAGAGCATCGATCGCGCAGAATCTAGAGGGAGGGAACGTAGGCGCGAGGGATAGAGTAGTGACCGGACTTTATCTGGGGCTACCATAGCATAGTTTTGCTAGGATAGCGAAGGCGTCGGTCTGTCATGACAGGATTAAAGCCCAATATCTTCAACGTGGAAATTAAATTTCTCCCTCGCCAGTATCGAGCCTGTCTTTTCAAGAGAGTTGACGCGGGAAAGGGCTTACTGTACGATGATCCTTACATCGTTGTCGCAGTAGTCCGGCGGCGCGGCTGTATACACCATGTCGGACTTCGCGATCGCATCGCGACCAGGTCCTGTCGGAGTTGATACCTTCCTGGTTTCTCTCCCCCTCGGTTCTCTGATCCCGTCTTAATGCGATCATACTGAAAGGATAGTGCATTGCATACCTCTGTTCACACGAGTTTTTGTACCCTTGGTCTCTCTGAACCGCTCTTGCGGGATTTGACGGCAGCGGGCTTGTTGGTCCCCACTCCCATTCAAGCTCAGGCCATTCCACCGGCCCTTGAGGGCCGCGATGTCATCGGTTGTGCACAAACCGGTACGGGGAAGACGGCCGCATTTGTTGTTCCCATGATCGAACGGCTCGCGCTCCTGCCGAAAGGTCAGCCGCAAGCCTTGATCCTCGCACCGACGCGAGAATTAGCATTGCAGATTTTCACTTCAATCGAGAAGCTTGGTCGCAGCCACCATATTTCAGCTACGGTCATCGTTGGGGGAAGCGACATGCAGGCGCAGATCAGAGGATTGCGCCAACGGCCCGATATTCTGGTTGCCACACCGGGTCGATTGCTGGACCACATGTGGAACGGGACGATCAATTTGGCCCCGATTAAAATTCTGGTGCTCGATGAAGCCGACCGTATGCTCGATATGGGCTTTGCACCACAGATTAATCAAATTCTTGATGCGTTGCCGGTGGAGCGACAGACGTTGCTCTTTTCCGCCACGATTCAGACAGATGTTACCCGCCTGGTTCAAGCGAGCCTGAATGGTGCCGTTCGTGTGATGGTGACGCCTGCCTCGACGACGGCTGACGGTGTCACTCAGGCGTTGCATCATACGACCTCTCAGGAGAAGACGAAGCTATTGGTGTCGTTGCTCGCAGCAGAACGAGGGACCGTCCTCGTATTCGCTCGAACAAAGAGCCGGGTCGATCGACTCGGTCAGACACTTGAACAGGCCGGTCACCGCGTCGCAGTCATCCACGGAGATCGAAGTCTGCCCCAGCGCCTTCGTGCTCTCGACGGATTTAAACGAGGACAGGTCAGAATTCTCGTCGCGACGGATATCGCAGCTCGTGGGATTGATGTGGCAAATATCGGCCATGTGGTGAATTATGATTTGCCGAATTGTCCGGAGGACTATATTCATCGTATTGGACGGACAGCCCGGATGAAGATGACCGGGCGAGCAACCAGTTTCGTGACCTTCGAGGAACATGATCAGCTGAGCGCGATCGAAACGTTGTTGGGGCATTCTGTTCCGTTAGCAGAGGGAAGCCCCCGCCCCAATGATCGTCCGCATTTGCGAGGGGGAGCTGAACGTTCCAGAGGTGATCGTCAGCGGTGGGGCCGTCCAGGCGAGGACCGAAGCCAGCATCAGCCGAGTCCCCCGCCATACCAGAGGGGAGCCAGGCTTCATAGGACAGAGTCTAACGGTTAGGGAAAGGTCAACGACGGGTATCTACTGACAGGTAAAGAGTTGTGAGTGATCAGAGGGGTATCATCGTGACAAACCCAAAGGCTGCCGGTCTGCACACAGGGAAGAGATGGGTGAGAATTCCGGATGGTACGAAGGTCAAGTTTCGTGAGGACGGCCGCGAAGGTATTATCGATGGACTGACGGAATTGGCAGTCGGCCCTGGCCGAAATCCTGATAGCCGGACGCAGTATCGCATCAATATCGGAGATCCTGACTGGACACTTGCAATTGAGGACGATTTGCTGGTTCTGACTGATGCGGATGGTGTCGTGCAATGGTGAAACAAAAGGGCGAGTATCGCCGTGTGGTCACCCAATAACTGCAGGCAGTCTTTGGCGCTGACCGCTTTGTGAAAGCGGCGTAGGACGGGAGTGAAGCACGGGGCTCGTGCTCAGGCCATCCCTAGTAGAGTGGCTCTTGCGGGCCCCACTGAAGCCCGGCCAAATCTGGATCCTCTCCCTCCGTACTCAGAGGGCGAGCGGGCTTCTCGGTCTTGCGCTGTTCCCGTCTGGCGTCTTTCTCACGCCGCTGGATCTGTTTCGCTTTCTCACGGTCTCGTTTTGCGATAGTCGTTTTCCCTGCTCGTCCGATGGCGCCCTCCTTTGCGTAGCGACTCATATTGAGTCGCGGATCGCCTGCTGTTTACATCGTCGTATCTGCTCTACGCAGATGGTTGCGACGACTCCGTCGCTCCACGGCGTCTCTTGCTGCTTGAGTTAGGAGCATGGTCGGTGGTCTTGGATTCTCGTTCAGCCGTGCGGGAGCGAGTGCCCTGGCCGAACCCACGGCTTGCCATGTTCGATACTTGCCGACGGATGTCTTCCATTGAGGTCGTCAGGTTGGTATCAATAGGACCAGGAAGGCCGAGCACCTCCCATCGGATTTTCGGTTTCCTGGTCGCCCGTGCTCGGTTCTTTCTCATCTTGTCGGCTCGCCACCCAGTGGATAGCTTCATACTTGCTCCTTTATAGAACTTGGCATCTCCAACGTGGGAAAACGCTCGATGGAGATGAGGGGGTCGGATGGAACTGCCTAAGTCACTCAGTCCATCTTCCTGCCGGGCGTCTACGCGCAGAAAAAGATGGAACGTATGAGCAGCAACTACTACATGAGAAATCGCGCTGAGACTATCAATGAGATTCGAACTGCGCGAAGGCTAGTGCTAGCTCGATTGACGGTAGAGAGTACCATGGGTCATGGCGAGAGTCAAATAGGGTATTTAGCTAATTACATAACTCTGCATGGTGGAGATGCCCATCGGCATGCGTTGACACATCGTTGTCGAGTGATAGCTTGTATGTCGTGGGTCGCAGGTGCGGGAGTAATTGATCCTCGGGAACGGAGGCCATCGAAATTCAATGGTCATACTCATCGCACGCCCAACGCTGATCGAGTCATTTACTATAATCCAAAGATCAATGAGGAGTTTTCCGGCTTGTGAATGTGAATATGCCACCTATGAGTGTCACGTATATGAGGCATTCGTGTGGATGTATTAAGCCTGGTCACGCGTTGGAGTTCGATGACTACACCGATGTCCTTCGGAGCGCACTTGCTGTGCAGAGAGGAGATGATGGATGATGAAACCGTCGATATCTGTGCTGGTCTTTTGCTTGTCGGTGGTGTCGCTGATAACCTTGAATGGATGTGATCGTCAGGGCCCTTAGCCGAAGGCACTCAAGGGACTCTCTCAACTCCCGGAAACAGCGGCTGGTGGGATGGCCAGGAGCGCAATCGACAAGGCCAAGGGAGTTGAGACAACGATCGGAGAAGCAGACAATCGGATAGTCGAGACCAGCAAGGAAGGGCCTCCGTAAGTCAGAGATTTGGAATTCAGAGACATGGCGGATGAGTTCCTCACTGCATGCTACGATTCGATTGGTGCGATTGCGAAATTGTATTTGTGAAACGTGGGTCCTGATGTACGGTGAAAACAGGGTAGGGGCGGTTTATGGTACAGAGCTCGCATCGATCCTCTGTCTTGAATAGGTTTCGTCAACATTCTCGGGTCCGTATCTCTGCTCCTTTTGTCTGTGCCCTGTCTCATTACCAGTCTCGTCGTTGGTTAAGGAGGCCTGGTGTTGACTTGGGCGTGGTCTATGATCTTTCGACACGTGGCGCCCGAGTCAGCACGCAAGCTGAGATCAAGCCAGGAGATGAAGTCACGTTGAGCCTGCGTCTTCCCAAACAAATCAAGTCTGCCGATATCGCCGTCGCCACCGTGAAGTGGGCGAAGGATCAATTCTTTGGCCTGGCTTTCACGGAGTTATCTCCTGCTGCACGGACTCGCCTGGAAAAGTACGTGGCTGTCGTTTCGACGACTGCCGCGTAGGTTCCGGCCCATTGGTCGCCACGGTCGACCTTTCTACGTCGTGTGTTGCTTGATGAGGCGTGCTGCGCCGGCACCCTTCGCCTGTGCCTGTGCATGTATCGGCTTGCAATAGTGGCTGGCTGCTGATCGTGCCTGGTTGGGCGTGGTACTCGATGTGTTGTTGGGGGGTGTGAAAGCTATGAGTCCGGTATCCCTGAACCTGGGAGTCCAGCTTCCGATCAGCCTGCATTAGCCGGATCAGACGGCGACGATGAATGTCGATTCTAGCGTGACCTGCGTTCTTTGAATCAGATTACTTGATGGCCACCGCTTTGACTTCCTTGAACGTAGTTTGGCCAAGCAAGACCTTCTGAACTCCATCCTGCATTAGTGTGGTCATACCCTCTTCAATGGCACCCTGCAGCATCTCTTCAGTTCTCGCCTTTGTCTGAATCATGCGTTTGATCTTGTCCGATCCCAGAAGCAGCTCATGGATGGCCACGCGTCCCTTAAAGCCAGTCCGATTGCAGGTTTCACATCCCTTCCCGCGGACCAGGCGGAACGTGTTGTCTTGTGGGATGCCGAGCTTGTCCCAATGTTCAGGCCCATAACCCTGGCGGATTTCCTCGTATTCTACGGCTGTCCCGACGTACTGTTCCTTGCAGTCTTTACAAATCCGGCGAGTGAGGCGTTGGGCGAGGACTCCCAACATCGCATCGGCAAAACTAAACGAGTCGCAGCCCATATCGAGAAGTCGAGTGACGGTTTCCACCGCGCTGTTTGTGTGGAGCGTGCTCATGACGAGGTGTCCGGTCAATGAGGCTTCGATGCCGATCTCAGCCGTTTCTTTATCTCGCATTTCTCCGACCATGATCACGTCTGGGTCGGCCCGAAGAAACGCGCGCATGGCAGCGGCAAACGTGAAGTCGATTTTTGGCAGAACTTGAACCTGCCGGAGCCCATACTGTGTGATTTCGACAGGGTCTTCCGCCGTCCAGATCTTAATGTCGGGGGTATTGATGAATCCGAGGACAGAGTGGAGGGTCGTGGTTTTTCCTGAGCCGGTTGGCCCGACGCAGAGAATGATGCCGTAGGGTTTTGCGGCGATCACCTTGATTGCTGCGAGGTTCCGGTCCGAGAACCCCATCTTGTCCAGGGGCAAAGGTTCACTGGCCGCGAGTAGACGCATGACCACGTCTTCGTTGTATCCGGCGGTGGGAATCGTCGCGACGCGCAATTCGATTTCCTTGTTCTCAGACAGCTTAAATTTGATCTTGCCGTCCTGGGGTTTTCGCCGTTCTGCAATGTCGAGGCTGGCCATAATCTTTAGACGCGACACGATGGCGCGTCGATAGCTTTGCGGAATCTTCATGTATTCGAAACAGTCGCCGTCGACCCGGAAGCGGACGAGCGTTTCACGCTTTTCGCCATAGGGTTCGACGTGAATATCGGAGGCGCCTTGCCGATAGGCATCGGCGATGATCTGATTGGCTAAACGCACGATGGCATTGTCATTTTCGTCGAGCCCGCCTCCGGCATCTTCCACCGCCGCTTCTTGGGCTTCGTTGACGAGTTCGCCGAGAATATCGGAGACATTTTCATCTAACTTTCGGGTGCTACCGGAGTCTCCCTGTCCTGTGGCGGAGCCGAGGAACTGGGCGATATCGCGGCGGAGGCTGATGGCAAAACGAATGTTAAGGCCGGGGAACGTCCGCTTAATATCTGCCACGCGGTCGAGATCGCCGGGGTCGTCCGTCAAGATTTCAATGGCGGTTCGGTCACGCTTGAGGGGCATCCAGTGGTTTTTCTTGAGGTAGTCGACGTTCAGGTTTTTCAGGAGTTCGACATCGACGATTGTTCGATCGCTATACTCGATGTAGGGGCATTTGTAAAACTGGGCGAGCGACTTCCCGATTTCGAGTTTGGGTACCTTGTACCTTTCAATCAGGATGCTCTCGAAGTCCGACGTGCCTTTTCGGGACTCGGCAATCGCATTGTCCAATTCGTTCTGAGTAATGCGGTTGTTTGTGACCAGGCGATCGAACTTGGTCGGGTTTTTCTTCGAGATCTTGCGGAGATTAAAGAAGGCGATGCCGAGTGCCTTTGCAATCTCCGAGACGGACTCTTCGTCTTTTCTCGTAAAACGTGCGCCGCTCTTTTTATTGAGGAGTTGGAAGACACCCATCAAATACTTGTTGTCCGCCACGATCGGGTAGGTCAGGACCTGCTTCGTCTTGAACCCAGTCCGCTTGTCGTAAGATGTATCGTGGACGAGAGAGGGATGGACGCCTTGCAACTCGGCGATGTTATAGGCGTCGGCAATGCTCACTGGGCGGAGATACTTTGCGCAGAACCCAGCCAGGCTTTGCTCGGTGATGGGAATGCGGATTTCCTCGACGCTGTCGATGTGGGGGATTTTGGAGAAAATCTCTTTCTTTTCAGAATCGAACGCGAAAATGGTGAGGTCCTCAGCATCGAAAATGCTGAGGACTTCCTTGCGCAGGTCGAGGAGAATATGGTCTAGATCGCTGGCTGCATGGATTTGGTCTGTGATGCGTTTGACGTTCTCGGCGAATGCCACTTTCTGCTGAAGTTCCTGAAGATTTTGTGGGATGGGATTGGCTTGCATTACAAGGGCTCCTGGCCATCGACTACGAAGGCCATCGCCGGATCCGTATGCTCAACGAAGCGTGCATGCGACCCACGTGACCACTCGTGCCTTCAAGCAGCGATTGAAGCCCAGTCTAGCTGATCACGGATGGAAGGCAAGGAAAAGGCGGTTTCAGACTGCGATGATTACGGAAGTCACAATATGGATGAAGTCGCTGGCGGGTGGTAGGGCGTTCAATTTGTTTGTGTGCGAATCAGGTGAGCGGCAACTTGCGCCGGAGGTAGCTTGAGTTTTATCCCGTCCTTTCGAGTTTTGACCTCTACCACTCCCTCTGCGAGGCCCTTGTCTCCGACAACGACTTGGAATGGAGCTCCCATCAGGTCCGCATCGTTGAACTTCACACCCGCTCGTTCGTCCCGATCATCCCAGAGTACTTCGAGCCCTGCCGCCTGCAGTTCGTCGTAGAGCTGCGCAGTGACCTGGGCGGTTTGTGTCGATTGGGTGAGCGGGAGGAGATGCACATGGAACGGCGCGATTGGGAAGGGCCAGATAATGCCCTTCGCGTCGTGGTTCTGTTCGATCGCCGAAGCGGCAGTGCGTCCGACGCCGATGCCATAGCATCCCATGACGGCCAGGCACTCTTTGCCATGAAGGTCCAGGAAGGAGGCCTTCATGGCTTCACTGTATTTGGTACCAAGCATGAAGACATGTCCGACTTCGATGCCTTTGGTCGCCTTTAATGTTCCGTCTTTTCTCGGTGACGGATCTCCTGCGCAGGCGCTGCGGAGATCGGCAAACTGCTCGACCTGAAAATCACGATCCCAATTCGCATCGACGTAGTGCGTATCGCTCTGATTGCCGCCGATGACCACGTTGCGCAAGACTTTGATGGCGTGGTCGGCAATAATCCGAACGTGTTTCAGGCCAACGGGACCGGCAAATCCTACCGGTGCGCCGGTGACTTGCTCGACGACGCTGGGAGTTGCGAGTTCAAGATCAGTGACTCGCAAGAGTCGTTGAATCTTGACCGCGTTCGCCTCATGGTCTCCCCGGATCAACACGACGACCGTGTCTTTTCCTGTCGAGTAGAGGAGCGTCTTTACGAGACGCGTAGGCGAGACGTTCAAGAATTTCGTGACCTCTTCGACTGTTCGGTAGCCAGGCGTCTGTACGGTGCGGAGAGGCCGCGGGGTTTCGGTGTCCACATCGGTAGGAGGGAGCACCTCGGCCTGTTCGACGTTGGCGGAGTAGGTGCCTGCATCGCTGTATACGATGGTGTTCTCGCCCGTATCGGCGAGCACCATGAACTCGTGAGATGAGCTGCCGCCAATCAGACCGGTGTCGGCTTCCACGGCACGGAAGGTGAGGCCGCAGCGCGTGAAAATACGATAGTAGGCATCGTACATCTTCTGATAGCTGAGCCTGGCGCTCGCTTCGTCCTGATCAAAGCTGTAGGCGTCCTTCATGATGAACTCGCGTCCCCTCATGAGTCCGAAGCGAGGCCGTATTTCGTCGCGAAATTTTGTTTGAATCTGATAGAAGTTCAGCGGCATCTGTCGATAGGAACGGACTTCGCGCCTGAACAGATCGGTGATCACTTCCTCATGGGTCGGTCCCAAGCAGAACTCGCGCTCGTGGCGATCCTTGAAGCGGATCAATTCCTTGCCGTAGAAATTCCATCGGCCGGTTTCCCGCCACAACTCTGCGGGAGAGGCAACAGGCATAAGGAGTTCTTGGGCTCCAGCCCGGTTCATCTCCTCACGAATGATCTGTTCGACCTTTCGAATGACCCGGAGACCGAGCGGGAGGTATGTATAGATGCCGGCCGCCACCTTGCGAATCAGACCGGCTCGGAGCATGAGCTTATGGCTGACGGTTTCCGCTTCGCCTGGGTCTTCTCGCAATGTAGGGATTAAGACTTGGGAGGTCCGCATGATTCTGTGAGAAAGGTCAAAAAATCATCAAACCCGAACGTCATCACGTCTGAGGTGCCGGTGAGCGAGGAAATGTTTTGCTAACATGACGACGTTCGACTTTCTGACTCATTATCTACCGCAGGAAGATCCGTTCAAGGTCATTCCAAAACGCAAAGATCATCACGCCCACTAATAGCACGAGGCCGGCTTGCTGTGCGAGTTCCCTCTGGCGTTCGCCGAGGGGTTTACGGAGGATGCCCTCAATCAGGAAAAACAACAAATGGCCGCCGTCGAGAATGGGTATGGGGAGCAAATTGAGGACGCCCAGATTAATGCTCAGAATGGCGATGAGAAAGACCACACTTGAGGCCCCCTGCGCAGCGGCTTCTCCGGAAATATTGGCGATCGTCAGCGGGCCGCCGATGTTCTTGCTGGAGATGTCCCCCACGATCATTTTGTAGAGGCCGATTATGGTCAGTTCGGTCCAGCCCCACGTGGCTCCCAAGCCGTCATAGAGCGACAGTAGAGGGGTGCTGGAGCGCATGATCGAGCGGCCCGGTCCTGAGATGCCGATCTTGCCGACTTCGACTGACTGGCCGCTGACTGTCGTCTTCTCAGCAGAGGGTGTCACGGTCAGCGAGACGCGATGCCCCTCTCGCAAGACCTCCATCTGTAGCGGGTGGTTGGGGCTTTCTTTCACGATACCGGTCATCTGGGACCACGTATGGATCGTCTGGCCCTCGATGTTGACCACATGGTCCCCGGCTTGAAGTCCGGCTTTTGCTGCCGGAGAACTTTGCACAACTGACGTAACGAGAGGCGGTGTTTCTTCGACACCCAGGTAGTATCCGGGCTCTTGTGCTGAGGCTTGCGGTCCGGGGGCCTTTGTGGGCGTGACCGTCAGCGTTTTGATCTGCTCGCCTCGTTTGATCTCCAGCGTCAGCGGCTGTCCGTTGCTCTTCGCCACGGCGTCGAATAGTTCAGTTCTGGTGGAGATGTCTTGCCCGTTGACACGGCTGACACGATCTCCGACTCGGATGCCTGCGGTATCGGCTGGAGAGCCGGGAACCATCGCTTCGATATCGGGGGTGAGATCTTGGAACGTGGGCACAAAAAGCGGCGCTCCGGTCGCGAGCCATCCGGCAAAAATAAAATACGCCAGAATGAAGTTAAACCCAGGCCCCGCGGCGACGATCAGGACTTTGCCCCACAATCCTTTGTGTGCAAACGACCGCGCACGATCTTCTTGTGTGGTCGCCTCGGTCTCATCTTCGCCGAACAGTTTTACGTAGCCACCGAGCGGAATGGCCGAAACGAGATATTCTGTTTCGCCCATTTTTCTGCCGAAGAGCTTCGGTCCGAATCCAAGAGAAAACTTGAGGACTCTGACGCCGACCCAGCGAGCGGCCAAGAAATGCCCGAGTTCATGGAACGCGACTAGTACGCCCAGAACGATCAGGAACCACCACGCCTTCTGCAATAGCAGCCAAACAGTATCGGGGGACCAGGTAAATGCCGTGAACACGGTGTATGCTCCTTCGTGTAAACCTAGTAGGTTACGGAAAAACTCTGTAGACACGCCAGAATGTCGATACTCTGCACAATGGCATAACAGAAGAAATTTTCACAGGATGCTCAAAAAGGCCGTTCAGCAAGGCCGCAGCGAGCGAAGAGGCGAGGAGGTACAAACCGCACTTCGTGTGGCCGTTTACCCCTCGAATGGATCTTGGTGAACGGATAAGCCCCGCCAGTGTTTCCGACCTCCGAAAAGTTCTCTTCAATGTTGAGCCTCTGAGCGATGCGAGAACGCCGCTGGCGGACTTTTTGAGCATCCTGCTAGCGTGCCAACGCCACAACCAAAGATTCGGCTTTCTCTCTGGCCCAGCGATCCGCTTCCAGTGCGTCCTCCAACGTCTCGACGTCTTTGGTTGTGTGGAGGTCCATCGTGCTGTGAATGATCTCCGCAATGTCGGTGAACCGGATGCCCCCGTTCAGGAATGCCTCGACCGCGATTTCATTTGCGGCATTCATCGCGGCCGGCATCGTACCGCCGATCCGTAGTGATTCATAGCCTAGCCCCAAGCAGGGGAACCGGTCGTGATCCGGCTTGCAAAACGTCAGCTTTCCGATCTCCGTCAGATCCAACGAAGGCAGATCCAGCGGCATGCGCCCCGGATATCTCATCGCATAGGAAATAGGTGTTCGCATATCCGGCAATCCCAATTGCGCGATCATTGAACGATCCGCATATTCTACCAGAGAATGAATGATGCTTTCCCGATGGATCATGACCTCGATCTGGGACTCCGGAATATCGAAGAGCCATCGGGCTTCAACGACTTCGAGCCCTTTGTTCATGAGGGTGGCGGAATCGATCGTGATTTTGGCGCCCATCTTCCAGTTAGGATGTTGGAGTGCCCGTTCGGGTGTCACGTCCTGAAGCTCCTCCCGGCCTAGGGTCCAAAGGGCCCCTCCGGACGCCGTCAAGATCAGTCGGCGGACATCTTCTTTGCGATGGCCTTCTAAGGACTGGAAGATCGCACTGTGTTCACTGTCCACCGGAAAGATACGAACGCCATATCGCCGCGCTTCGTCCTGCATCAGTTTCCCTGCCATGACCATCGGTTCTTTGTTGGCCAAGGCGATTTGCTTTCCGCTTCGGATTGCCGCGAGGGTGGGTACGAGACCGGCTCCACCGACGATGGCGGAAATGACAAGTTCCGTTTCGGGCGCAGAAGCGACCTGAATCAATCCTTCTTCCCCAGCCAAAACTTCAACAGGTAGTCCCGCGCAGCGCTGCCGGAGCCGGACGGCAGCGGAAGCATCCGATAGGGCCACCAGGCGGGGTTTGAAGCGGCGGATCTGCTCTTCGAGTTTCTCATCATTGCTGCCGGCGCTCAGTCCTGCCACGCGAAATTCTTCGGGGAACCGGTCCACGATATCTAAGGTGCTGGTGCCGATGGACCCAGTCGACCCAAGGATGACGATCGTTTTCATAGGGACTCCTTCACTCAATGACGCGTAGTCGGCTCACCATCGTGACATAGTAGTAGAATACGGGGGCGGTGAACAAGAGACTGTCCAGACGGTCGAGCATGCCCCCGTGGCCCGGCAGTATCCCGCCAGAGTCTTTCATGCCGACGCTGCGTTTCATGGCCGATTCGGTCAGGTCGCCCCAGAGACCTGTGATGGTCAGCAGGGTAGCCAAGATCAGACAATCGAGACTGGACAACTCAGGGAGAAACCACCAACGAGCTGCATACGCGACGATTATGGCACCAATCAAACCGCCTACCAAGCCCTCTACCGTTTTCTTGGGACTGATCATGGGGGCCAAGCGATGTCGCCCATACAGTGTGCCGACATAATAGGCGCCGGTATCGGAAGCCCAGGTTACCAGCAGGAGAAAGAAGATCAGCCATTCACCCTGAGGCAGGAGCCTCGTCATTGAAAGCGTGCCAAGTGTGAGGCCTAGGTAGAGCACGCCGAACAAGGTCATGGCGCCGTCCCGCAGGCCCTGTTCGAGGGGAGCGCGGCTCAGTAGCGGGACAGAAATAATGCCGATCAGTGTGGCTAGGAGGGTTGGAACGAGGATGTCTGGCCAGTGTGTTCCGAGAATCAGAGCGGCGAATCCTGTCAGACCGATCCCTATCAGCCAGGAATGGCTGCGGTCGCCGAAACACATTCGGTAGAACTCGAAGAGGGCGAGCCCTCCTGCCAGCGCCACGACGCCGGAAAATGCGAGGGGTGGGAGGTAGCGAATGACGGCATACACGAGTGGAGCGAGAACCAGAATGGTATAGATCCGACGAGGGTCGAATCGGGACGCCGCCGTGGGTACGGGTTCAGCCTGTTGTTGGCCGGTGGTTTTGTATTCCTGCATGGGGAGGTTGAGGTCGACCACTATGACGAAACGGCACTCAGGACGCGACCGAATCGCCGCTCGCGTCTCTGGTATTCCAGCAAGGCCAGCAAGAGTTCACGGCGACGGAAGTCGGGCCACAGCGTCGGAGTGAAATAGAGCTCGGTGTAGGCGAGCTGCCAGAGGAGAAAGTTACTGATTCGCGTTTCGCCGCTGGTCCGAATCAATAAGTCGGGATCAGGCAGGTCATGGGTGTAGAGACATTGTTGTATACGGGACTCATCTACATCGTCCGGCTGCAGCTTTCCATCTTGTGCTTCGTGAAGGAGGTCACGCACCGCGTCCACGATCTCAGCGCGGCCGCCGTAGCTGAGGGCGACGGTGAGATGCAATTTGTCGAGATGGGCGGTTTCCTGTTCAGCGGCCCGAACCCATTGGAGGGCGGAGGCAGGGAGAGAGTCGAGCCGTCCAATCGTGCGCAACCGGACACCCTGCTCAATAAGTTTGGATCGTTCCGTTGAAAGGTAGTATTCGAGCAGGCCCATGAGCGAGGAGATTTCCTGAATAGGGCGTTTCCAATTCTCCTGTGAAAACGCGTAGATTGTCAGGGCGTGGATGCCCAGTTCCAAACAGACCGTGATCATTTCTCGGACGGATTTGATCCCTTCCCGATGACCGGCAATGCGAGGGAGGCTTCGCAGTTCTGCCCAGCGGCCATTGCCATCCATGATGATGGCAACGTGCTTGGGTAAGAGGTCGGGTTCAAGTTTCGCGACAAGCTCTTCTATGGATAGCTGATCCACGGCCGACGAGTCTTTTGTGTCCATAAGCGTGCGGTTAGTAAAGATCACTTCTCACAAGGATCGTGCGGTAGGCGAGCAAAGTCTACTGGTGAGGGTGAAGAATGTCAAACGAATTTTCGTAAAAGTCCTGTAAAAGCGATAAGTTGGATGAATTGTCGTTGCGCCTGTGGAAAGCGATCAGCTATACTTCCCCGTCAATCCGCAGGCCAACCGTCGTGAGGATTCGTAAACCATGGGTGAACTTGTTCAGTTGACGTCCTTTGGTCTGACCGAAGGCGAGGTGATCGGGGCGCTCGGTCGGGTCAAGGTGCGTGATGTTGACTATGCCGATCTCTACTTTGAATGCTGTGTGTCCGAATCCGTCTCGATGGAGGAATCCCTCGTCAAGCGCGCGACGAAGAGTGTGTCGCAGGGCGTGGGAGTACGAGCGACGGCTGGAGAAAAAACAGGATTTGCCTACTCCGATGAACTGACGAAGAAGGATCTCGAACTCGCCGCCGATACGGCCCGCTACATTGCCAATTCGCCGAGCGGGACCGGGGCGGCGGTGCCAGTGCCTGTCTGCCAACGCCCGACACGAGATCTCTACCCAATCGAACGGGCACAAGCCGAAGTCGCCACGGCGGATCGCGTGGCCTTATTGAATGCGATTGATGCCGAAGCGCGCCGGTACGATCCGCGCATCAAGAATGTCATGGCGTCGTTTAATACGGAATATAAAGTGGTGATGGTTGCCACGTCTGATGGCACGTTGATCGGGGATGTGCAGCCGCTTTCGAGGCTGCAAGTCACGTGTATCGCCGAAGAGAATGGTCAACGTCAAGCCGGCTCGTTCGGCGGCGGCGGCCGCGTCGGTTTTGAATTCTATCACGAAGGTGACCGGTGTCTGGGTTATGCACGTGAAGCGGCACGTGCAGCGATTCTCAACCTGTCCGCCATCGAAGCGCCGGCAGGTGTCATGCCTGTTGTGCTGGGCGGAGGCTGGCCGGGGATTTTGTTGCATGAAGCCATTGGCCATGGCCTGGAAGCGGACTTCAATCGCAAGAAAACCTCGGCATTCTCTCAGCTTCTCGGTAAACGGGTGGCGTCGGATGTCTGCACGATCGTCGATGATGGAACGCTGCCGGGCCGGCGGGGCTCGCTCAATATGGATGATGAAGGGACTCCGACTGGTCGTACGGTGCTCATCGAGCGCGGGATTCTGCGCGGCTACATCACCGATAAATTAAATGCGCGTCTTATGGGCATCCCCGTGACCGGCAATGGGCGGCGGGAAAGTTACCAAAGTGTGGTGCTGCCAAGAATGACGAATACATTTATGTTAGCGGGATCCTCTGACCCTGAGGAGATCATCCGCTCGGTCGATCGCGGGCTGTATGCCGTGTCGTTCGGTGGCGGGCAGGTGGATATCACCAACGGGAAGTTCGTGTTTTCCGCCAGCGAAGCCTACTTGATCGAGGGGGGAAAGGTAACGAGGCCGGTCAAGGGCGCGACATTGATCGGCAGCGGGCCGGAGATTCTCACCAAAGTCTCGATGGTCGGACACGACCTCAAGCTCGACGAAGGCATTGGTACCTGCGGCAAGGATGGGCAGTCTGTTCCGGTGGGTGTCGGTCTGCCGACGATTCGAATCGACGAAATCACCGTGGGTGGAACGCAGGGATGAATCAGCACCTACAGCAGCGCGATGGGTATAGCCAGCTTGCCATGGATCTCTTGGCCAAGGCGAAGCGCAGTGGGGCGACGGAAGCGGATATCATTATCGCCGATGGCGAAACCTTTTCGGTGCAAGTCCGGTTGGGTGCTGTCGACCGTCTCACGAAAGCGCGGGAAAAACATCTCGGCTTGCGTGTGTTCGTCGGGAAACGTTCTGCCAGTACCTCCACTTCAGACTTCTCAGCGGACTCCTTGAATCAACTTGTCGCCGAAACCTGTACCTTGGCAAAGGCTGTCGTGGAAGATCAGGTTTCCGGCTTGCCGGCGGCGGATCAGATGGCGGGAGAGAAGCTGGATTTAGATCTCTTTGACCCCACCCGACTGAATACGGAGCAGCAGATCGAATTAGCTAAACGGGTAGAGGCTGCCGCCATGTCTACGGATGAGCGCTTGACGAATTCTGAAGGTGGTGACTTCGACTCCTCCTCGGGGCGCGTTGTGCTGGGCAACAGTCACGGCTTCCTAGGAGAGTACCAGAGTTCGAGTTTCTCAATGTCGGCATCGCCCATCGCCACCGACCCAGAGACCGGGGCCATGCAACGCGACTCCTGGTACGCCGTCCAACGGAAATTTGCCAAGCTGGATTCTCCGGAGACAGTGGGGCTGGAAGCGGCGCGGCGGACGGTCCGAAAGCTCGGAGCCAGGAAAGTTGCGACTCAACGAGTTCCTGTCGTCTTTGACCCCGAAACAGCTGGAAGTCTCATGGGGAATCTCTGCGGCGCGGTGTCAGGGTATTCACTCTATAAAGGTGCGTCGTTCTTGGCAGGCCAATTGGACAAACCGCTGGCCCCTGAATATGTCACGGTCTATGACGATGGACGAGTGGTCGGAGGACTGGGCTCTCGACCGTTCGATGGCGAAGGTCTGCCGACCAGGAAGACGACAGTGGTGGAACGAGGGGTATTGAAGAGCTACCTGCTCGATACCTATTCAGGAAGGAAGCTCGGTTTGGCCTCGACCGGCAACGCCTCGCGCAGCGTCGGCGAAAATCCGTCGGTCGGTCCCACGAATTTCTATCTCGTGCCCGGAACGAAGGCGACGCAAGACATTATCAAGACTGTGAAGCAGGGTCTGTATGTCACGGACCTCATCGGCTTCGGCATCAACATGGTGACCGGTGATTATTCACGGGGAGCCTCCGGGTTTTGGATCGAAGGGGGCGAATTGGCCTATCCTGTGGAAGAGATCACGATTGCGGGCAACCTGAAGGATATGTTTGCGGGAATCGAGATGATCGGCAGCGATCTCGTGTTTCGTGGGCGCATTGCCAGTCCAACTGTAAAGATCGCAGAGATGATGGTGGCAGGCAGCTAGCGCGATCAGCGACTAGCTGCCAGTTCTGAGTCTTGAGTGTTGCGTTCTGAGTTGAAGATTGAAACGCGAGACAATATTTTTAACTCGGAGTTCATAACTGAGCACTCAGAACTCATAACTCAGAACTCGCATCAGCGCGGAGGTGACCCATGGCCGAGTCAATGAGAGAAACGCTGGTCCAGTATCCCAGCGACAAGGTCACGATGCGGGCCTATGTGGCAGCCCCGCAGACCAAGGAACGGCGCCCCGCGATTATCGTAGTCCAGGAATGGTGGGGACTGACCGACCACATCAAGGACGTGGCAAAGCGCTATGCCGCTGAGGGGTATGTGGCAATCGCTCCGGATCTGTACTCCCGATTGGGGAACGCCCTTACCGCGGATCCTGGCGAGGCGGGCAAATTGATGAATACGCTGCAGCAGGAGGATGGACTGAAGGATCTCAATGCCACCGTCACCTATCTGAAGTCCGTTCCCGAAGTCGACGCCACGAGAATCGGAGTGACCGGATTTTGCAT
>Ga0157376_10000953_pt1 | contig 18847 bp, 20 predicted proteins | sample M45metaG_FD_121801 | JGI IMG/M metagenome (GOLD analysis project Ga0157376, IMG submission 121801) | Miscanthus rhizosphere microbial communities from Kellogg Biological Station, Michigan, USA - M4-5 metaG | ecosystem: Host-associated > Plants > Roots > Rhizosphere > Soil | place: USA: Michigan... | reverse complement strand
GATAGGTGGCGCTTTTCATCACCTCCGGAGAGGTGTTTTGCCAGCCAATGCGATTCGGGTGCTTCTCGCGGAGATCGCACGGGAGAAGGATGGCGTCGTGGCCGAGTTGGTCGCGCAGGTGGGCGATTGTTGATGAGTCGAGCTGCGATGCAGGTTTTTGATTGGATTGCTCCATGGGTATTATAATGGTTTTCTTGGTTTGATTTTGAACGACTCCAGGGCACGGCTGACGTCCTCGGCGGAGAAGCGGACGACATGTCCGATCTTCACGTAGGGGATCGCCCCACGACTCATCCAGGAGTCGATGGTCCGGATGGACACGGACATCTGGTCGGCGATCTGCCGTTTGGTTAGGAGCTTGAGTTCAGCCTGGTGCATCGGAGTTACAGGGCAATCTCGGCTGCTCCGGCGGGGATACATCGCCAAGTGAATTTAAAATTTGGCGGACATATTTACCGCCTTGTCGTCTTCGCGACTCACATGAGTGAGCGCGAGCTGGCCTTAAAGAAGGGCCTTGAGATGTGCTCCGCTACTCATGTGCCACGGGGATGGTCGCGCCACCGAACGGACTTCCGTCTCAAAAAAGAATTTTTGACGGCTCATCATTGCGAAGGGTTTCTCACTTCAAATCGGTAAGCTGAAACCGTGCTCAAAACGGCGAGCGTGAAGGTTGATGGCAAGGCTTGTTACACCAAGGCGCATTGTTGCCCCTCAGTAGTAACTATGGTAGCCTTCAATTGTGAAACAGCTTTCTTTGGCAGAAATTACGCAGAAGAGTAATTTTCCTGATCTTCTTTCAGAACTTTTTAAAAATTGTATAACGCAGTACGGGCTTGGTAAGAAAGGGAGCCTTGCGAAGGGTATTGAATCCAGTCCGGACATGAGTCATTTGGGGAATATGTTCGTTGAGTGCTTCTACCATTTGGTCGACAGGAACCGACCTGGCGAGTTTGAAAAGCTTGGACGGGATTTAAAGCGCTTAGCCGATTTCTATCGTCAAAATGCAAAACGAGAATTTAAAGGAAGTGATTTGGCTGCTCTAAATCGTGAGTGGGCTCCGCTGAGCAACGACGTGCTAATTGACGCGGTGGAGCACGACTCTAAAAATCCGGAGAGCGCAGAAGCGAATACCGTACCCCGTGAGATTTCGTCAAAATTTGACGTTGTGTTGGCGACACCGGAGCGATTGAACCAACTGCGGCGCAAAACTGCAACGGCAGTGGAACGCGTAGCTGAATCAAAAACTTTACGAGCACTCATCATCCGGAACACTTTACCTGAGGATCAGGAATTTCCGGCGGATAGCACACTTCCCACACTCGCCGAATTTTTAGCTGGTGCTGGGAGTGGTTATACGGACCCGACCGTGCGACGCAAGTGCGGAGAGCTTGGTCGGAAGTTCAAACCGGACACTAAAGGCAGACCAAAGGGCGCGAAGAGTGTTATCGAGCGATAGTTTTGATCAGTCAGGTTTCTGGATTCAAAGTCAGCAACTTTCGATCGGCGAATATTTGTCACGTAGCTTTTCGTGTAACAGATTAGGGTTTCACCATTTTTGGATGTTGTACGCTTCCCTGTTAAAGAGGCGGCGATATGTCAAACCACATTTCAGCATCATTTTCGGTTACGAGTTCTCGGTAGTTCTTAAAAAGTATGTTGGGGCTGTTGCCCAGCTCCAGCGCCGTCTTTGCCGCGTCCTGCGTAGCTGCCAAACGGTATGAAGCGAAAGAATGTCGTAAGACGTTATTTGGCCAAGTGATTTTTTGCGCCTTTGCGTAATCAATTGTTCGGTCTGCTGCTTTCTCGCTGACGAATACACGGCCCTTTTCCTTGCTGTAGGCTGCGAGCCATCGTGCAAGATTAGGGGGGATGGGGATTAGGCGCCGAGTCGCCGTCTTTGCCTTGTCGGCGGCTATTTCGATAACATTGCGAGATAAGCGAATTTCCGACCATTCTAGACGAATAAGTTCTGCGCTGCGGGCTCCGGTAAATGCGCCTAACGCCAAGTAGAGGATATTTTCGGGAGTGGGCTTGCGTTGTTCAGTCCCGTAGAGCAGAGTTTTCAGTTGGTCTGGTGCAAAAATCCCGATTTTCCCCCCTTTATCCTTTGCGACAGAAAGCCCTTCTGCCTCGGTGGGTTCGCCTTTGGGCAAGTATCCAGCATCTCTTGCAAACGAAAAGAGAGTGATAAGTGACACGCGGATGTTATTCCGACTCCGACCGGATAATCCCATGCCGCGGATCCATTCTTCAATAGCTTTGGCGTGTACGCTGCCGATCGGACATATGAATGCTTTGGAAAAACGGGTCAGGTGGCTTCGAAGCGTTTGCTGGTAGCGAACGCTCACGCCATCCTGCTTGCGGGCTGCAAGCAATTCCTGCACAATCTCCGAGACCGCCATTGAGGAATTTATTCCATTGTGGCGGGTAACGTAATTTTGAACTGCTGTGAGCAAACTCACTCCCGGCATCGCTTGGAGATACTGGACGGCAGCAACGTATTCGCGGATCGCCGCATGGAGAGGAACACCCGTTGGCTGCAACTCTTTCAGTGCAAGCGCGTAGTCCTGTGCATCAGATGAAGCGAGCCTCAGAATGTCTCGCTGGCCGTTCTCGATGCGAACGGCTGCCTTTTCCGCTTCAATCTTTGCGTCTTGCAGCTTTGAGAAAGTTCGTCGAATTCGCTTGCCCCCCTCGTAGTAAGCTAACGTGAAAAAATCGTATCCCTTTGACTTCCCTCGGTAGATGGGGAGTGTGACATTGCCACATCGGACCTTTAGAGGACCTTTAGGCTTTCCGATCTTTCCTTCCTGACATTTCATGACAAAAAACATGCATGCCTATGCGTGATGCTGCAAGAGTGAGATTCGAAAAATGAGAGATGAGGAGGATTTTTTGCGGGTTCGAGCCCCGTAGGCTCCGCCACTTTGCGAGAATCGCGAAAGTGGCTCCAACGCTGGGTCTGCAGCCCAAAAACTTCCTGCACTGGCGATTTTTTTCGCTCGCTAAAATGATCTTTGCCGCAGGTGCAAAACGCTGGAATCACTCTGAAAGGGGCGTTCAAGGACGCCCCGGATCCCGCGTTACCAACGATTTGCCGCCCAAGTGCCGATTCTTTCATCTCCGTTTCCCATAATTCGGTTTCGGAAGGGTCCAATGATGGTATCCTATTTTGAAGCTTTGGTTGCGAGCGCGGAGGGGGATACGCGTGGAGAAAACAAAAATAAGTATATGGTCACCAAATATTGGAAAATCTCCCTCTTGAAGGAACGGCAGCCGGTGACTCTTTTTGCGACCACCACCGATGAGATGATCAATCGCGATTTGGACGAAAACCAGGCGCGGTCCTTGATTTCCATCGGCAGGCAGTATCACCGCCGGCCGGAAAGCGACGAGCAAAATCACCGCGACCTGGCCATCGCGGCATTCATGGCCTATGCCATTGAGCCGGGTTACGATCGGGAGTATGCCCATGTCGAAATGACTTATTCCGTGCCCCAGGGGGAGCCGATGGCCATGGTGGGCTCTGTCCCGATTTGGGAAGAGCGGAGGGGACGGTATGAACAAGGGTAAGCAGCGGTCCATTTTGCCGCAGATCAATTTTCAACCGCGCTGCGAGGCGTCCAATCTATGTTTCAAGCAGAGGCAGATCATTCGGGGCAGATTCTGATGATCAGCTTTACCCAGCTGGTCAACGCTCTGGAGATGAATCGGTGTCTGAAAAAAGTCAAAGCACTGTTGCCAGTCATGAAACCGGGTTTTCGATTGCTCACCGACCTGACTGGCTTGGAAAGAATGGAGGTTTCCTGCGCGGTCAGCATCGGAATCATGATGGACCTTTGCGATAAATACCGGGTCGGGGCGGTGCTCACGGTGGTTCCCGATGCCAGCAAGGACATCGGTTTCGATCTGATGGGGCTTTTCCATTATAATACGCGGGTCACCACGATGCTGTATCCCAACCTGGCCGAGGCGGTGGGGAGTCTCATCGAGCCGGTTCCTTCGGGGCTGGCTCATTGAGGGCGGGCTGATCGTTCTTTGCCACCGGGCCGAAAGCATGCAAACTTAGCGGGGTAATCGATGAATTTAGACAGCTTCCAATACGCGCTCGAACACACGCAGGTGGTGCTCGCGCCGCAGCAGCAGATTGAAACCTTCGGCCATACCCGCTTTCGTTTTTATCTGGTGAGCGAATTGATGGACGCAGCCAACCAGGTGCGCGTGCGCGACGGGCTCATCCATGCCGAGCGTCCGCAGATCATCGCGCCCGGCCGGCTCTCCAAACTCATGCTCGATGGCTTTGGGGAAAAGGCCCGCGAATTTGCCGACTGGCTGGAGGCGAATCCGATGAATCTCGCGCTGCTGAAGTATGGCTTTCAATTTCGGAAGACGGACGTGGTCGAGCGTGTGGTCAATTCCTCGGTGGAAGAGGTGCTCGAAAGCGTGCGGCACAAGGTGGATGCGGAGGAAGATCCGCTCAGCGCGATCATTCACGGGGTGGATGACGCATGGGAAGTGTGCCTGTTGAAGTTTACCGTAGATATGATCCAGCGTTCCTCGGGGGATAATCTGGGCGATTTTCGTCGTCGCGGCCTTATTTAAACACGGTGGGCCGGGAGAATGAGTGCGATTCCAGCATTGATGCCGCCTGCTTTCCTTGGATAATCGGCACCCGATGAGTTTGCGTCCATGGCATCCATGATCAAAGCGTTGGTGATTCTTCTGCTGGCGACGGTGGTTTTTGGCACCGGCGGGTATTTTGCGTACGTGCTGTTCGTGCGCCCGGATCTGATGCTGCAGCGCGACAAGGTGCATCAGGCGAGTCTCCCGGCTGCCACGCCCACTCCGGATGCCAGCCTGCCGGTCTATGATAAAGCGGTCGCGTTGCAGAAGGACGGCAAGCTGACCGAGGCCCAGCAGGTGCTGGAAACCTTTCTTACGGAATACCCCGCCTCGTCCAAGGTGGTGGAGGCCACCGAACTGTTGGGCCGGGTAAATGCGGAGCAGTTCTTTACGCCGGGCCCGGGACCGAATAAGATTGGCTACACCGTTCAGAGAGGCGATGCCATCGCCAAGATCGAACGCAGACTCCGAACCTCCGCCGACTTGATCATGCTCACCAACCGTCTCTCCGACCCGACCCGCCTCCAAGTGGGGCAGCACCTCTGGGTGCCGCAGGCGGATTTCGTGGTGAAGATCAAGCGCCCCGAGCAGGTCGTGGTCCTCTTCAACCACGGGCATTTCTTCCGCCAATACCAGCCGCTTTCGTGGCAGGCCCCCAAGACGAAGCTTTCCTCACCCACGGCGAAGGTGACGGAGAAAGTCGCCTGGAAGGAAGGCGCGCGCGTTTCCTTCGGTTCGCAGGATTACAATGGCAGCCTGCGCTGGATCGTGGTGAGCCAGCCGGGATTTACCCTTTTCTCCGACTCGAAAGATCCGGCCATCAAGGTGGAGCGCCCCAACGGGGGCATCGGCTTGCGCCCGGAGGATGCCGACCAGATTTCCGCCCTCGTTAACCGCAACACCCCAGTGATCATTGATTGAACGCATGAAAACACAGCCCTTGGAATTTGAAAAACCGCTCGTCGAACTGGAGAAAAAGCTGGAGGAAGTTCGCAAACATTCCCGCGCGTCCGATATCAACCTCGACCCCGAAGTGAAGCAGATGGAGGAAAAGATCGAGAAAACCCGCGAGGAGATTTACCAGAATCTGAGCGCCTGGCAGCGCGTGCAGATTGCGCGTCATCCCGCCCGTCCCTTCACCCTCGACTACATCAGCCAGGTCTTCACCGATTTTGTGGAACTGCGCGGCGACCGGCTTTTTGGCGACGACAAATCCATGCCCGGCGGGCTGGCGACGATTGGCGGCCATCGCTGCGTCGTCATCGGCCACCAAAAAGGCCGCGACGTGAAGGAAAACATCCTGCGCAATTTTGGTTGCGCGCATCCCGAGGGCTACCGCAAGGCGCTCCGGCTCATGCGACTGGCGGCCAAGTTCAAGCTGCCGGTAGTGACGATGATCGACACCCCCGGCGCCTTCCCCGGCATCGCGGCGGAAGAGCGGCACATCTCCGAAGCCATTGCGGTCAACCTGCGTGAGATGATGGTTCTTCCCACGCCCATCATCGCGATCGTCATTGGCGAAGGCGGCTCTGGTGGCGCGCTCGGCATCGGCGTTGCCGATAGCGTGATGATGCTGGAAAACTCCTACTACTCGGTGATCAGCCCCGAAGGCTGCGCCGCCATCCTGTGGAAACACCGCAGTCACGCCCCGCAAGCGGCCGACGCGCTCAAGCTCACCGCCAACGACCTCGCCCAGTTCAAGCTCGTCGATGAAGTGATTCTCGAGCCCGCCGGCGGTGCTCATCATGACCCCGAGCTCACCGCGAACAACCTCAAAAGCGCGATCGTAAAAAACCTCGAAGAACTCGGCAAACTCCCCACCGCCAAGCTCCTCGCCCAGCGCTACGAGAAATTCCGCCGCGTCGGGGAATTTGCCTTTGCCCCCGAAGCGTAGGGGAGCATTTTATTTTTCTCGTTACCAGATTCCGTCTGGTAACGAGGTAATTCGCGCGACTCCGTCTCTCTCCGTGCCTCTGCGGTTCTACTGCCGCACCTTGATCCGCTTGAAAACCATCGGCTGGCTGCTGAAGAAGTCGCCTGCTGGATGCGTTTCCAGATAGGCGCGCAGCTTTTCGGGGCTGGCCGTGATGAGAATGCTGTCATCACTAAAGCTGGATTCCTTCCCGGACTTCTTGATCGTCCCGCCTAACTGCCCGCTGCGAATAGCCTTGCCCACCGCATCGTCATCCGGTCCCCACATCTTCAACGTCGAGGGATCGGTCAATTCATAGCGCATCAGCAGATAATGCCCGGGATGAATATCCTGCGCAGGCGACCCTTTCGCGATGCGCAAATTTAGCACCTGTAACTTTCCAATTTTCGTCGGAAATGCCTCCCATAGCGTTGGTCCTTTTTTGAAGCTTTGGTTGTGCTCCACATAAACGACGTCCATCAAGTGATCGTCGATCTGGAGAAAATGCACATAGACCGGTGACTCATTGGAGGAACTGCCCGTCGAAACCCAGTCCCCTTCGAGCCGGACGTCTGGCGTGGCCTGTTTTTCGCCGGAAAGTGGATGCGTCGCCTCGGGAAGGCAGGAGCAAAGAAACAACGTGGAGAACAGAACCAATGCCATCGGGGAGAGCCATGACCGTTTCATGGTTCTATCAACGCCCGGCCTGCCTTGCTGGCAAGTCAAAACCCGCCCGCCACTTACTTCTTGGTCGCCTCGATAAACCCGTGAATGGCCTCGCGAATCGGGCCCGCCACCTGCGCCCGCGGTTGCGCAAACTTCGGCGTGAACCAGGGGAACATTCCGACCAGATCGTGAATCACCAGCACCTGCCCGTCGCAATTCGTTCCCGAGCCGATGCCAATCGTCGGAATCGCCAGCGCGGCCGTGATTTTCGCCGCCACATCCGGGCGCACCAGTTCCATCACGATCGCAAACGCGCCCGCCTGCTCCAGTGCCCGCGCATCGGCGAGCAGTCGTTCGGCTTCCTCATCGGTCTTGCCCTTGATCTTGTAACCGCCCTCGATCTGCACTCGCTGCGGCAGCATGCCGATGTGCCCCATCACGGGAATCCCGGCTGCGATGATCGTCTCAATCTGCGCCCGCCGGTTCTCGCCGCCTTCCAGCTTCACCGCGTGTGCGCCCGCCTCCGCCAGTCGCCGGGCATTTTCCAGCGCCAGGGCGGGCGTCTCCGCCGAGCCAATGGGGAGATCGACGACCACCCGCGCCTTTTGCACGCCCCGGGTCACCGCACGGCAATGGTGCACCATGTCCTCCATCGTCACGCTCGTGGTATCGGGATACCCCAGCACCACCATGCCCAGCGAATCGCCGACCAGAATCAGATCAATCCCGCACTCGTCCAGCAACCGCGCCATGGGGTAATCGTAGGCGGTGAGCATGGCGAATTTTTCACCCCGGGCTTTACGGTCGCGAAAGGAGGCAGTCATAGGGTTGTAGCGAAGATAGTAGCGGCAGGCCGTGCTGGCAATTCCGCGAGCAAGGCGGCGGCATCAGTCTTCCAGCCCGGCAGCTTCAAATGGGGCGAAATATCGCAGAGCGGCGCGAGCACAAAGCGGCGCTCGGCAATGCGCGGGTGGGGAAGGGTGAGCCTTGGATGCTCAAAGATCAGATCGCCTGCTGCCAGCAGATCGAGATCCATGGTGCGCGGTATATTGCGCTCATGCTGCGACGGACGCCCCATCCGCTGCTCGATCGCCTGCAACGCATCCAGCAGTTCCAGCGGGGCAAGTGTGCTTTGCAAGGCGGCCACGGCATTCAGAAAGACCGGATCACCGGGCGCGCAATCCACCGGGTCCGTTTCGTAAACCCGCGAGATCAGAAACGGTGCTTCGGGATCATGCAGGCGTTGCAATGCTTCCGCAGCGTCGCGCAGATTTTGCAGGCGGTCGCCAAGGTTGGAGCCGAGGGCGATGTGATACGTCGTCATGGCCTGGATTCCGAAAAAAACGGGGCGTGCCCTGCGTGGGGCAGGGGACTACTTGAGCCCCAGCACGTCCTGCATGTCATAGAGACCGGGCGGACGGCTCACCACCCATTTCGCCGCACGGATCGAGCCGCGGGCAAAGGTGTCGCGGCTGGAAGCCTTGTGTGTCAGCTCCACCCGCTCGCCCTGCGTGGCGAAAATCACGGTATGATCGCCCACCACGTCGCCCCCGCGAATTGCGTGCATGCCGATCTCCACGTCGGTACGCTCGCCGGTGATGCCATGGCGGCCATGCACCACGTCGTTGTTGTATTGCAGGCTGCGCACCTCGGCGAGGATCTCCGCCAGCCGGCGGGCGGTGCCGCTCGGGGCGTCCTTCTTCAGGCGATGATGCATTTCCACCACCTCCAGATCGAAGTCCGGCCCGAGAATTTCCGTCGCCTTGCGCGTCAGCCAGAACAGCGTATTCACGCCCACGCTGAAGTTCGGGGCGAATACGATCGGAATCTTCTGCGCCGCGAGGCCGATCTGGTGGATCTCCTCGTCGCTGTGCCCGGTCGTGCCGATCACCAGCGCCTTCCCATGGGCCACGCACGATTCCACTACTGGCACCGTGAGCGTGTGCGCGGAAAATTCAATCACCGCATCGCTGTTTTTGATCGCCGCCTCGAAGTCATCCCCGCGACTAATCTCCGCCGCAATCGCCACTTCGCTATCTCCGCGCGCACAGCCCAGAATGGCCTGCCCCATGCGCCCTTTCGAGCCGATGATGGTCAAACGTAATGGATTCATCAGGCGAGCAGGTTGAGTGCTTTCAACGTCCCACGCAGCTTCGTTGCCGCCGCCTCGGTGATCGGGCTCAGCGGCAGCCGCACGTCCGGCTTCATTCGACCGGCCCAGGCCAGTGCGGCCTTGATCGGCACCGGATTCGATTCGATGAAAAGGTCCTTGAAGAGCGGATACAGCTTCAGATGCAGCGCCCGCGCCTCGGTGATCTTGCCATTGTCGAAGAGCCGCACCAGGTCGCCCACTTCCTTCGGCATAATATTCGATGCCACGCTGATCACGCCCACCGCGCCACTCGCCATGAACGGCAGCGTCAGCGAATCGTCGCCGGAAAGAATCGTGAATTCCTCGGGCAGCGCCGCGCGCAGCGCATTCACGCGCTCCACGCTCCCGCCCGCTTCCTTGATGCACACGATGTTCCGCGCCGCCTCCGCGAGCCGCTTCGTCGTGTCCACCCCGATTTCCACTCCGCAGCGCCCCGGGATGCTATAGAGCACCAGTGGCAGCGCCGTCGCCTCCGCAATCGCCTTGTAGTGCAGGTAAATGCCTTCCTGCGTCGGCCGGTTGTAATAAGGGGCTACCAGCAGCGCTCCGTCCGCGCCCAGTTTCTCCGCCTCGCGCGTCATCGCAATCGCCTCGCGCGTCGAGTTCGAGCCCGTCCCGGCGAGAATCTGGCAGCGCCCGCGCGCAAATTTGATCGCCAGCTCGATCACCCGCATATGCTCCTCGTGATCGAGGGTGGGGGATTCTCCCGTGGTGCCGACCGGGACGAGACCGGTAATCCCGTTTTCGATTTGAAATTCGATCAGGCGTTCAAAAGCATCCTCATCCACGCGATCATGGTGAAACGGCGTGACGAGGGCAGTATAAGTTCCGCGAAACATGGGAGCCCAATCTTGGCCGGGACCCCGCCCCTGTCGAGGCGATTTTCACAGGATGACAAATTGAACCGCGGCGGACGCGGTGAGCGCGGCAGGGGGAATTCACCACGGAGCTCACGAAGGGTACGAAGATTTCTTAAATCGTATTTTCGCACTCCACTCTCTCGCTCCCATACTCTGTGTGGGAGCGCACTTGTCGGAGACACTCTGTGTCGCTAAATTTGCCCAATGCGCAGCCGCTACCAAGTCCTCGAACCCCACGCGCCGCGCTTCATCACCGCTACCATCGGGGAATGGTTGCCTGTTTTCATGAGCCCGGCCTGTTGCGACATATTGGTGGGATCGCTCGAATATTGCCGAAGCAACTTGGGATTGAAGGTCTATGGTTGGGTGATCATGGAAAATCATTTCCATGCGCTGTTAGGCGGTTCGGATCTCGCGAAAACGCTGGAGAGTTTTAAAAAATTCACCGCGCGGGAGATTTTGCTTCAACTTCAAGCCGAAGGACGGGAATGGCTGTTGGATCAACTCAGCTGCCGCCGGGCCGGGCATAAGAAGATGACCCATAATCATCAGGTGTGGCAGGAAGGTTCACATCCACAAGCCATTCTGAATGATGAGATCATGCGGCAGAAACTCGAATACACGCACAACAATCCGGTGAAGCGCGGATGGGTGGCCTCGCCAGAGCATTGGCGATATTCTTCCGCGCATGAATGGCTGCCGGGGGCGATTCCAGTATTACGAGTTGATCCCTGGTAGTAGGCGGAGGATACGGAGTGTCGCTGATCAGTGCGATCCCACACAGAGTATGGGCACGAGGTAGACCGCCACCATCGTGGAATGTCCGCCTATTTTTCCTCGCTTCCATACTCTGTGTGGGAGCGCACTTGTCTGGGACACTCCGTGTCGTTTTCCCCCATCCGTGTCATCCGCGAAATCTGCGGTTAAAAATCCCCACAAAAAAAGACCGGTGAACGCCTCGCGCCCACCGGTCCCAAATCAAATTTCTAATTCCTAACTTTTAATTCAGACCGCGTTCACCGCGCAATCTCACCATCAAAGACAAAATCCGCCGGCCCCTTCAGCGTCACCTTGCGATAGCCTCCCGGCGTCTTCTCAAAGCCCACTTCCAGCCAGTCGCCGCCCTGCACCTTTACGCGGATTGGGCCGCCGTTGCCGGTCAGCTCGTGATGAATGATCGCCGAGGCGCACACGCCCGTCCCGCAGGCCAGCGTCTCGCCTTCCACCCCGCGTTCGTAGGTGCGAATCCCGATGCTCGTCGCATCCACTGGCGCGAAAAAGTTCACATTCGTCCCGCGCGGCGCAAAGTGCGGATGATAGCGCAGGATCGAGCCCAGCTTCTGCACCGGCACGTTTTCCAGGCTGTCCACCAGCACGACTGCATGCGGCACGCCGGTATTGATCGAATGCACCGTGATTTCCGTTCCTTCGATCTCCAGCTTTTCATTGAGCACCAGCCCCTTTGGTTCACTCATCCCGATCTTCACCAGATCGCCAAAAAACTCTGCGGTAATCAGCCCCGCCGGCGTTTCAAAGCTGATCGCGTCCTTCGCCCCTGCCACCTTCGTCGCATAGCGGGCAAAGCAGCGCGCACCGTTGCCGCACATGTCGGCCTCGCCGCCGTCGCTGTTGTAATAGCGCATCCGAAAGTCCGCGCCATTTTGCGCCGGTTCCACCAAAAGAAGGCCATCCGCGCCGACGCCCCGATGGCGGTCGCAGATGCGCGCGATCTCCTCGCCCGCGAGCTGAATCGCGCCGTCCCGGTTGTCGAGCATGACGAAGTCGTTTCCGGCCCCGTTCATTTTTGTAAAATTGAGCATCGAGCACGATTAGCATAGACCGCCTCCGCTGCAAGCCCGCGCGTGATTCCCCTCTCGCCGCCTCCCGGTGGCGATGCCCTGCGGTTGCCGTAATCTTTTCTCTGTGCTCCGGGTAGCGATTTCCCTTCATAAAATTACCATCACGCAACCCTGCAACTTCACGCTTCCCAAGCTTCGCCGCACTTGGTTTGAATGAAAAACAGTCGGTGGCGTCGGAGTAACGGAGCCTCCGGCCCTTTTTCAGCCAGACATGAGTTTTCGTTCGTATTTGCAAGCCACAGCCACGGATTGTTCCCGCTTTCTTAAGGATAGGAAGGTGCATGAATTTCTATGGTGGTGCCTGCCTGCGCTCCTGGTGGGGCTGGGCCTGCGCGCCGCGCTGATGGTCTCGATGCCGCATGCCTACATCCAGTACGATACCCAGGATTTCCTGGTCACCCCCTACCGGCTGCTGGTCAAGCACTCCTTCTACATTCACTCCAAGCGGTCGTTTCTTACGCCCAGCCTCTTTAGCATTCCCTTTCTCCTGCATCTGCCTGCGCTTATCTCTATCGCGGTGATGCAGCACCTCATGGGGCTGGCGAGTGTCCTTACCGTGGGCGGCCTCGTGCGGCTGTGGTTTCACCGGTGGCGCTGGTTTATCCTTCCGGTCACGCTCCTCTTCGCCGCCTGCCCGTGGCCCATCTGGTATGAGCACGCCCTGCTCGGCGAGGCGCAATTTCTCGACTTCCTTCTGCTCTGTGCCTTCGCAGCCACCGTTTTCTTCCGCTGGCCCGGCCCGTATAGCTTTGCCTTTTATCTGGCCACCGTCTTCGCCCTCGTCGGCACCCGCCTCGAGGGGAAGCTCTTCTTCGGCGTCGGCCTCGTGCTCGTCGTGGTGCTTTTCTGGCGGCAATGGAAGCGGATGGCCATTTATCTGGCTGTGGGGCTCGCCCTGCCGCTCTTTGCCTGCCACCTCGGCGGCAAACGCGATCCGGCGGATCTGCTCTACGCTTCGCTCATCCTGCTTACCCCCGATCACATCACGGCGGCCCCGCAGTATGAGCAAGAGCTGCTGCCCCTGCGCGACCGCGTGCGCCAGCAATACGGCGACTACCCCGGCGATACCGTGAAAATTGCCAAGCTCGCCGGCGGCGCGATTGAAAAGGCACTCATGGCGCAGGGCCTCTCGAAAAACGACGCCCAGCCGAAGTCCGACGAAGTGATGAAGAGCATCTGCCTGGAGATCTTGCGGGAACATCCGTGGGCGGTCTTCATCCTTCCCTTCCAGAAGTTCCGCCTCGCGGTGGATGGCTGGACCAGCTATGACTTCAACGAGCATTATCTGCGCGAGCGCCAGGTGGAGGCCGCGACGAAATCTGACTGGATGTACAAGACCCTCGGCCCCTATCTCACCGGTCAAAATGTGCGCACGAAAGAGCAGCTGCAACAATTCATCCTCGCGAACTATCAAGAAGACCGGGTGCAGTGGTTCCGCAAATACCAGGGCGCATGGAATCGTACGCTCGATCATTTGCGCACGGCCGATGAGCATGCGGCCAAGCCCCGCTGGGTGCATGACTTCTTTGGCGGTGTGCGTGGCGGGCGCCATGTGATTCCCGGCGTGCCGTTTTTTTACTTCATGGCTCTCGCGGGCATGCTCGCGGCCGTGCTGCGCTGGCGGCGCCTGGGGGTGTTCCATCTCGCGTGGCTCGCGGTGATGCTCTTCACCTGGTATGCGGCCACCCTTGTCGCGGTCACGAATGCTCGCTTCCGCTTCGCCTACGAGCCGTTCTGTTACCTCTATTTTTTCCTGCTGTTTGATGTGCTGCTCGACGCGGTATCCGCACTCCGCCGGAAGTCCCAACCGGGGGAATACGTATGAATTATGTGATTGGCTCCGGCCCCGCCGCGATTTCTGCCGCGATGGCGCTGGTCAAACAGGGGCGCCCCGTGACCATTCTCGATGGCGGCAAGGCCCTCGAACCCGCGCCACAAGCCGTGCTCGAGCGCATGCAGGCCCAGGAGCCTGCGCAATGGAGCGCACAGGATCTTGAAGCTTTGCGCGGTGCGGATCAGTCGTCGAAGCACGGCTCCATCCACGTCAAGCGAACCTGCGGCTCCGAATATCCGTACGAGGATATCGATACGCCGCTCATGGACGACCGCGCGCACGGCGATTTCCATTACTCCATGGCCCGGGGTGGTCTGAGCGCCGTCTGGGGCGCTTCGCAGCTTCCCAATCGTGCGCAGGATATGCAGGACTGGCCGGTCTCGCTTGCCGAGCTCGAGCCGCACTATCGCGCCGTCCTCGATTTCATGCCCTCCACCGCCGTGGAGGATCGCCTGGCGAATATACTTCCCACCTACACCGCGCGTCCGCGCCCCTGGACTCCCTCCCGGCAGGGCGACCGTTTCCTCTCCTCGCTCGAAAAGCATGCGGGCAAATTGGAGCGCGCCGGGATTCACTTTGGCCGCTCCCGCATGGCCGTCTGGGCGGATGGCCGCGCCGATGCGAAAAATCCGCATCCCTGCGCCTACTGCGGCTGGTGCCTCTACGGTTGCCCTTATTCGCTCGTCTATTCCAGTGCCCACACCCTGGAGCAAATGATCGCTGCCGGCACCGTCACTTACCATCCCGGCATCGTCGTGCAAAAGTTCGAGTCCATTCCCGGCGGGGTGAAAATCCACGCCCGCGACGTCGCGCACGGCGAGGACGTGATTTTCGAAGGCGAGCGCGTCTTCGTCGGCACCGGCGTCCTGCCTACGGCGTGGCTCGTCTTCCGTTCGCTCGATCTCTACGACACCCCGGTCAAGCTGCTCGACAGCCAGTATTTCATTTTCCCGTTCTTTCGCTTTGGCAAAACCGCGGGCGTGGAAAAGGAATCGCTGCACTCGCTTGGCCAGGCGTATTTGGAAATCGACGACCCCGCGATCAGCAAGGGCCTCGTCCACATCGAGGTCTTCAGCTACAGCGACTTCCTCAAGCGTGCCCTCTGCGAGACTCCGCTCCGCTTCATTCTGCGCATCCCATTCTTTGCGGAGAAAGTGCTCGGACGCCTTCTCGTTCTCCAGTGCTTCATGCACTCCGACGATTCCGCGTCTCTCGATCTCCAGCTTAAGCGCAACGGCACCGCCGCGCCCAAGCTTGTCTCGCAAGCCCGCCCCAATCGCCGCAGCTTTTGGAAGAGCCTGCACGTCGGCTGGAAGCTGATGGTGAACGCGCTCTCCCTCGGCGGCCTGCCCGTCGTGCCCGCAATCCAGTTTGCCCGCCCCGGCCGCAGCTACCACACCGGCGGCTCCTTCCCCATGCGACAAAAGCCTGGCCGCCTCGAGACCGATCTCCTGGGCCAGCTGGCGGAGCTGCCGCGCGTGCATTTTGTGGATGCCTCCGTGCTTCCCAGTATCCCCGGCACCACCATCACCCTCAGCGTCATGGCCAATGCCCACCGCATCGCCACCGAAGCCGTAAAATCTCCCGCCGCATGAGCACCTGCGCCATCACCGGAGCGGCGGGTTTTCTAGGTGGTGTCATCGCACGCCGTTTCCGGCACGAGGGCTGGTCCGTGCTCAGCCTCGGCCGCCGCCCGCCAGCCTTCCCCGCGCAACATGTGGATTATCGGCTCGGCGAAGACCCCGCAAAACTCCCGCTCACTGGCGTGGATACCCTCATCCATTGCGCCTGGGATCTGAAAGCCACGACTTGGAACGAAATCGCCGCCACCAATGTGCAGGGCAGCATCACCCTTCTCAAAGCGGCCCAGGTCGCGGGCGTCCGTCGTATCATTTTCATTTCCTCGATGAGCGCGTACACCGGCTGCCGCTCCATGTATGGCCGCGCCAAGTGCCTCGTCGAAGCGGAAGCCCTCAAGCTGGGCCTCGTCATCCGTCCCGGCCTTGTCTGGGCGGAGCAAACCGGCGGCATCGTCGGCGCGATGGAGCGTGTCATTGCCCGCTCCCCGGTCGTCCCGCTCATCGGCAGCGGCAATTACCTCCAATACCCCGTCCATTGCGACGACGTCGCGGAGTTCGTCTGGCAGGCCGCCCAGTTGGCTTCCCTCCCGGTCGCGCCGCTCTCCGCCGCTGCGTCCGAGCCGCTCACCTTCCGCGGCATCCTCCAGGCTCTCGCCACCCGCGCCCATCGCAAGCCCCTCTTCCTGCCCTTGCCCTGGCGGCTGCTTCACACCGGCCTGCGCCTCGGCGAATTACTCCGTTTTCCCCTTCCATTTCGCAGCGACAGCCTGCTTGGACTCGTGTATTCCAATCCCAAGCCGGATTTCACTCCGCCTCCCGGCTTGATCGTGAAATTTCGTCCTTTTGCCTGAAAGCATGAAGACCTCGATGCCCAGCTTCGTTTCGCCCGTGCCCAAGTTGCATTTTGGTATGCAATTTTCCCATGAAATTGCACTCCGTCATGAACCTGCCGCCCCAGCTTTAGGCTCATCCTCTGTGCTCGCTGTGGTTAATTTTTCCCTCCTTCGTGTCTTCGTGTCTTCGTGGTTAAATTTCCTCCTCTTCGTGAGCTTCGTAGCGAAAATCTCTTCCCTCCCTGGCGTCTTGACGCCTTGGCGGTTCAATCAAGCTGCGCCATGAAAACCTTCCTCTTCAGCGTGGATTTGGAAGAGTTCGTCGCCGCCGACCGCCAGCGGGATTTTCGTCGCACCCCTCTGCCGGAGCTCACGGAAAAGTATCTCGCCTTCCTCCGTCGCCATGCCATGAAGGCCACCTTCTTCGTCGTCGGCGAGATCGCCGAAAAATTCCCCGCGGTCATCCGCGCCATCGCGAGTGAGGGCCACGAACTCGGCTGCCACACTCACACTCACTGGTCGCTCGACCGCCACACGCCCCAATCCCTGCGCGAAGACCTCCTCCGCAATCGCGCCGCCCTCGAGGCCATTTCCAATCAGCCCCTGCGCGGCTTCCGGGCCCCCATTCTCTCACTCACCGAGCGCACGAAATGGGCCTTCGCCGTTCTCGCCGAGACGGGCTTCACTTACTCCAGCTCCGTCCTTCCGGCAAAGAATCCACTCCACGGCTGGCCCGGCTTCGGCCACGCCGTCCGCCGCGTCGAGGGCATCACCGAGCTCCCCATCACCACCGCCCCCGTCCTTGGTCGGGAGTTCCCCATCGCCGCCGGGACCTACTTCCGCTGTCTGCCGTTCTTCGCCATCCGCCGCGCCTTCCAACGCCTCGCAGGGCAGGGGACCACGCTCACCGGCTACTTCCATCCCTACGATATCGATGTCGCCCAGGAACACGTCATGAACGAAGGCGTGCGCGGCAGCCGGCTCATGAACCATTTGCTTTATTTCAACCGCGCGGGGACATTGCCCCGGCTCGAAGCCCTCATCGCCGATGGCTTTCACATCATGCCCTGCCATGAATACCTCGAACACCATGCTGCCCTTCACTGAATCGCCCTTTCTCCGCCCCCGCCTGGCCGTTGTCATTCCCTGCTATCGGGTGAAGGAAAAGATCGTCTCCGTCGTTGCTGGCTGCCTCGACTACGCCGATTACGTGATTGCGGTGGACGACTGCTGCCCCGAAAAATCCGGCGCACATTTGCAGGAGCAATCCCACGACCCGCGCGTCACCGTCGTCTTCCACGAGGTCAACCAGGGCGTCGGCGGTGCCATGGCTACCGGCTTTGAGGCGGCTTTGAAAACTGATGCCGATATCATCGTAAAAATGGACGGCGACGGCCAGATGCTCGCCGAAGACCTGCCGCGCCTCGTCGCCCCGCTCACCTCGCGCCGCGCCGATTTCACCAAGGGCAACCGCTTCTACGATCTCCGCGCCCTCCGCCGCATGCCAGCCGTGCGCCGCTTCGGAAACTTCTGCCTCACCTTCCTCACCAAGGCCGCCAGCGGCCACTGGCAGATGTCCGATCCGACCAACGGCTACCTCGCCATCCGTCGTCCGGCCCTGGAAATGCTCAACCTGCATCTGCTCGACCGCCGCTATTTCTTCGAGATCAGCCTCCTTGTGCAACTCAACGTCATCCGCGCCCTCGTCTGCGACGTCCCGCTCCCCGCGCGCTATGCCGATGAAAAGAGCTCGCTCAACCCCATGCGAATCGCGGTCAGCTTTCCGGGCAAGCTCCTCAAGAGCCTGCTCCACCGTCTCTGGTGGCGCTACTACATCTACGACATCAACATCGGCAGCGTCTTCCTCTCCATCGGCACCGTGCTCTGCCTTCTCGGCAGCCTCTTTGGCGCCTATCGCTGGGGCACCGACCCTTTCGACCATACCGACGAATCCGCCGGCACCGTCGCCCTCGCCATGCTCCCCATCATCCTGGGCTTCCAGATGGTCCTGCAGTTCCTCGTCTTCGACACCCACGACCAGCCCGCTGAAGCCTTGAGCAACCAGTTCGACGAAAAATCCACCGGCCTCCTCCGCAAAGAACAGGGGAGCGCCACCGTCCTCCCCGAAGCCACTCCCCGAGCCACCAGCGCGAGAAATCAATAATCTACGCTCTCCGCGCTGCCCCCATTCGCGTAACCCCTGCATCGTCTCCGCGCTCTTGGAGTGCGGCGGCCCGCCGCGGCTTTTCTCCTGGCGAGACAGGTCTCGCCACCCCCGCGCCGCCGGCCCATCTTTGCGGGGTGGTGATCTTCGCCGCCGCTTCAAAAGCACCCCTCTAATTTCCCCTTCCTCGCTCCCAGTCTCCCGACTGGGAGCGCCCCTGTCAGCGCGACTCCCGTCGCCTCCTGGGAGTGCGATCCATCTTCCTGCGCCCCCGAATTGATCCCTCCCAAACTCTGCGTCTCTGCGCCTCCGCGGTGAACCATTTCCGGGGCTTCGATTTTTTTGTGCGCGTGGAACCGAGTAT
>Ga0157376_10000952_pt1 | contig 18849 bp, 16 predicted proteins | sample M45metaG_FD_121801 | JGI IMG/M metagenome (GOLD analysis project Ga0157376, IMG submission 121801) | Miscanthus rhizosphere microbial communities from Kellogg Biological Station, Michigan, USA - M4-5 metaG | ecosystem: Host-associated > Plants > Roots > Rhizosphere > Soil | place: USA: Michigan... | reverse complement strand
CCAAAAGTATTGTCCTGGTTGTATTCCTGCATTTTATACCAGTTGAACTGAAGCAACAGCATCGGTTTTGTAATCAGCTCCGAAATATCGCCCGATTCAAAAGGGTCATCCCATCCCCCGGCTTTCCGATCCCGTATCTGCAGCATAATTACACCCGACGTATTTTGTTTCAGCCAGTCTTTAAACACGTCTGTAAACCGGAGTGGGGTTTCAAGCCCGTAGTTATCTCGCAGACCTGCATCCATTACATCAATCACCGGTTTAGAGGGCAGCCACACATTGGGCAGCACATAGGGGAAAGTGGCATTCATTCGCAGGGCAGTCAGCAGTCGCATATTCATGGGATCCTGCTTGGCAAACAGTGCTGCAAAATCAATTTCATCGGGATCCGGAACGATAGCGCGTGTACTGTCGCTATGCGGCATCATTAAAAAACTCACGGGCTGCGTGCTGATGACCATTTTTCTGCCGTCTCTTGTAATCACAGCATTAAACATCATCAGCGGTGTTTTTGCGTTGCGCTCATCTTTTTGAATGTCTTTTAACTGCCGGTCCAGCAACCCACGGGTGTTTTCGCGTAGTTTTTCTTCAAATGCATAACCCCGGTCCTTAATATAATAGTAATCGCCGATTTTAAATTTTTGTGCAGGCGCCGCCATGTCTCTGGCCACAAAAGAAGAAAAAGTAGGGTTTAATAAGTCTTTTGAAATATCATCTACGTATTTATTGCTGTAGAGGTATAAATTTTTTCCTTCAGATCTTTCCCTGGCCAGTTCACGGTAATAAGCCGCACCCAGCATACCTCCGGAAGCACCTGTAATAAGGAATGTCTTGTCCATTAGTTTGCCTCCGCATAAACTGTCCAGTCTTTGCAGAATACTAAGCGTAAAAGTGGCGCTTCTTGTACCACCCCCGCTTACATTTATGATATACAGGTAGGGTTTTTCTTCTTTTTGTTTTTTCTTCCAGTTTTCCAGCACCTGGATCATTTGCTGTTTGTCCTTCTCTATGTGTTCCGGGGTACATAGCGATTGCAGGCCTTCCCGGCTATAATCTGCCCGTTCTATATTTTTTGCATAATTCAGGCCATATGCTTTATTGGTAGGATCTATTACCTCGTACTTATACAGGATATTGAGCACTATTATCAGCAATACAAAAAAAGGTACGCTCCAGCTTTGAAGGAAATAAGAAAATGCACCGGCTACCGCTACCAGAATGGCAAAAAACAAAGTAATACTGGCTGCTGCAGGCAATTGAAAAATATGATGGTCGAGAAAAAATCCAACTGTAATTAAAAATATAAATGCTATGAACACAGAAAGCATAGCTGCAAAATTATGACGGCTGAAAACGGTTTCAATAAATGCTGCGCTGTAATGCGCCACGTCGCGCACGGGCCGTACGGTGAACGGGTTGTTGAGATAAGAGGTCACTTTTATCAAACGGCTGCCACCGCTGGTAAGTGCCACTTGCGGCCGGAAAGCTGTTTTAAACTCTGTGGGGTCATTAATAATGGTAACCATTCGCTGGGTAATGCTGCGGTCGGCCCTGAAGAAGTACAGAAATGAGATACTAATAATCAATATAAGACCCAGTAAAAAACCACTTATCAGCACAAATATCTGCCAGTTGGTATTCAGCTCACGATATTTATTAAAATAGATGGTGTGACCAAAGTAAAACAATAAATAGATAAGCGGTATTAGGCTGTTATTAATGCAATATTTTACAAAAGGCCGGGTAGTAGTAGCCAAAAATTTAAAATGACGGCAAAAAAGAATAAAGGTGGTAATATTCCAGCTCATGATAAACACGCCTGCCGAAAGACCTACAATAGCCGAGCTTATTAAGTTTACATTGCCCAGGTATTCCGGCGCCAGGTAAAGCGAATCAACGCCATATGCTTTCATAAAAATACCGCCCACCGAACCAAATAAAATGAGCCAGAACACCAGTAAAATCTGGAATTTCTTGAAATGAAGCAATAGCAGTTGAAGTGGGAAAGAATAAAATATGGCCCGCACAGATTGCTTCATGATAAATTATAAAAAAGTAAAGTACAAAAATTTACCGGGATTTAAAATCAGCTGCCAATCGCCGCATTCCGCCTCCCGGTTGGATTTTACTTGGCAGTTTTCCGGTTTCTGATGATATACAACATCCAGACCATTGTTAATAAATACAACATGCCCACAACCTGGTGCAATTGTGCCAGCCAGTCAAACAGGCCCCAATGATTGGCAACAATGGAAGGGCTGCTGAGAACGGCTGTTACACCCAGCATTACTTGTAGCAATATCAATAAAACAGGCAGCCATTTGGTCTTCTTTAAAAGCACAGACGCTGAAATAACCTGTATTGTTTTAAGGGTCCATAGAAAAGTTAACAAAACCAGTATATAGGCCAGTCCGCGGTGTATAAAATGAACGGTGATTTTGTTTTCAACTACATTTATTGCGGGTGTAAATAAATATGGCGGCAACCAATGCCCATTAATGGTTGGCCATGTAGGTGCTGCGGTAGCTGCTTTATGACCGGCCATCAATGCGCCGTAAATAAGCTGAAAAAACAGGACGCCAATAATTAACCACGTATATACGCGAACCGGTTTACTATACGCTATTTGCCTTTTGGGTACAGATAATTCAAGGGCAAACCACCAGGCATAACAGATAAGCATAAGGGCAAAAACAAAATGCAATGCAAGCTTTAATGGCCTCACATAGATCATATCATCAGTTAACCCGCTTTTTACCATTATCCAGCCAATGGCACCCTGTATGGCGCCCAGTAAAAACAAAATCAGCAGTGGTTTAATCATGTATGCTTGCAGGTATTTTTTTGCCAGCAGGTATATAAATCCAACAACAAAGACAATACTTATCAGCCTGGCCCACTCGCGGTGAAACCATTCCCAGAAATAAATAAATTTATAGTTGCTGATGGTAAAATCCGAATTCAGCAACAAGTATTGCGGCGTCTGCCTGTATTTTGCAAATGCGGTCATCCAGTCCTGCTCATTAAGCGGCGGCAAAAATCCTTCTACCACTTTCCATTCAGTGATAGAAAGCCCCGAACCGGTAAGCCTGGTAATGCCACCCAGTATAACCTGTATCAGTAACATGGCTACTCCTGTATATATCCAGATGGCAACTGCCTTTTGACCTTTCGACAGGGAATTCATCATAGCAGGCGCAAAGGTAAGCTAGTAATTAAATGTGTAAATGTGAAAATGTGGAAATATGAAAATGAGGAAGTATGAAAATGTGTAAATGTGAGAAATTAAAACAGCTATTCAAACTCCTTTTCTCTGTTGGCTCTGCGCGAAAAAAAAACTCCTTTTCTCCTTTCACCTCTTAGCTATAAACTCATTTCATCCAGTTTCACTTTGCCCTTAAAAGTCCAGAATACAAACACTGTATACAGCAGCACAAGGGGAGTGCCAATAAGCGCAATGGTAAGTAATATACCCATCGTTTTATGAGAAGCAGCGGCATTTTGAACAGTGATGCTGTTTGCGGGAAACTGAGGTGAATAGACCAGGTAGGGAAACACTTCTACAGCCACCAGAACAAGTAAAGCCGCGATAGTAATGGATGAACTCAGAAATGCCACACGAAAATTTCTTTTTTTAAGACAGCGGGGTATATTGGCAATGGCCAGTGTCATTATTAGCGGCAGGATAAATAAGGCAGGATTGCTTCTTATTTCATCGCTCAAATGCGGAATGTACAACAACGAATAAAAAGTAGATAGCGCAAAACTGATAACAAAAAAGATAACAAAGTTTTTGGCAAGTATGGTAAGCTTGGTGTATAAACGATTTTCTGTTTTCATGCCAAGATAAATGGCGCCATGAAGCATAAATAAAGCCAGCGTGGTAATGGCAATTAACAGGGCAAATGGATTAAAAAAATATAACCAGTGCCGCTAAACTCATGCTGCGCGTTTAAAGGCATTCCTAATGCAATATTGCCCAGCATCAGGCCCAGGGTAAGTGCAATGACAATGCTGGACACACAATAAGAAATATCCCAGGCGGTTCGCCACCAGAGCATAGGTTCTTTGCTCCTGAATTCAATAGAAATGGCGCGAAATATTATGCCCATAAGAAATACCATGAAGGGTACATAGAAAGCAGAAAATATAGCGGCATAGGCAACAGGAAAGCCGGCAAATAAGGCACCGCCACCTATCACCAGCCATACTTCGTTGCCATCAAACATAGGCCCGATGGCGTTGATGGCAATGCGGCGGCTTAATTCTTTTTTAAGAAATAAATGCAGGGCGCCGGCACCCAGATCAAACCCATCTAAAATAGCATAGCCGCTTATAACAGCGCCAAAAACGAGGAACCACCAAACATTATAATCTATGCCAAGAAATTTTTCCATTATTAGATTTTGATTAGGCTACGATTAATTTTTTCCATAGTGGCAGGGAGTATTGTTGTTTTCAATCAGTATCGTAAGACCGGCAAATCAAAAAGATCGCCCTTCAGACAATCAATGTGTGATCAATGGGTTGTTACGTTTGGTATTTGCTTCCAGTTCATCATCATCATCAATGGTCGATTCCGGTCCATGTTGTATTTTTCTGTTCAGCAGAAATAAAAACAATACCAGCAGCAATGCATAGACCAGCGCAAACAAAATCAAAGAAAATACTACCTGGTTGGCTGTAACGGTTTTTGATAGTGCATCACTGGTTTTTAATAATCCATATACCACCCATGGCTGTCTGCCCATTTCGGCAGTAAACCATCCGCATTCGTTTGCTATCTGCGGCAATAATACAGACCATACAAACAGCCACATCATCCATTTTTTATTAAACAGGCTGCCTTTTTTCCAGTACCAGCAGGCCAGCAGCGTTAAAGCAATCATGCTGATGCCAACAGCGATCATGATATGATAGAACTGGAACACGGCATTTACCTGCGGCGGTTGTTCGCTTTTTTTAAAACTGTTAAGACCTCGTACAGGCGTATTAAAATCTCCGGAAATAAGAAAACTTAATCCGCCGGGTATTTTTAATCCATGTGTTTCCTGTTTGTATTTATTTACCCAGCCCATTATATACATAGGTGCTTTTGCAGAAGAATCATAATGTCCTTCCATAGCCGCCAGTTTTGCCGGTTGGTTTTTGGCAACACCATCAGCGCTTTTTGAGCCCACTACCAGCTGTGCCAGTGAAAATACAGTGGCTACCACCAATGCAATCTTAAAAGCAGGTTTTGCAATGGCCAGGTGTTTGTTTTTTAAAATATACCAGGCATTGATACTTAGCACCAGGAAAGCGCCGGCCAGAAAAGCGCCTATCCATACATGTAACATCCTGTCTGTACTGGAAGGATTGTTTACCATGGCCCAGAAATCAGTAATTTCTGCCCTTGCCTGCATGCCTTCACCCACAATATGAAAGCCGGCCGGTGTTTGTTGCCATGAATTGGCTACTACAATCCATACGGCAGAAAACATAGAACCCAAAAACACCATAATAGTAGAAAAGAAATGCACCCCGGAGCTAACCCTGTTCCAGCCAAATAATAATATACCCAGGAAACCAGATTCCAGCGCAAATGCAAAAATGCCCTCTGCTGCCAGCGCACTGCCAAATATATCGCCTACGTATTTAGAATAAGTAGCCCAATTGGTTCCAAATTCAAACTCCATAATGATACCGGTAGCTACACCAATACCAAAAATGAGTGCAAAAATGCGAATCCAGAAACGGGTCATCTGCTCATACAGCTTATTACCCGTTTTGAGATACATGCCCTCCATAATAACCAATACCAGTCCCAGACCGATACTTAATGGAGGATAGATATAATGGAAAGCAATGGTAAAAGCGAATTGAATGCGGGCTAACACTTCAACATCCATAAGACTGATGTTTGCGCAAAGTTAGCGCTAAGAGAACAAGGAGAAAAAGAGTTTTTTTAGGCTAAGAGAAACAAGGAGAAAAAGAGTTTGGATAACCTCAAGGGTTTAACTGACATAACCCAAAGATGTTTTTTATGCCAAATAAAAATCTAACGGTGATGTTATATTCCCGCTAAAATAAATGCAGTAAACTTCTTTCTCTCTTTTAATCTCTTAGCTTAATCACCCGCCTTGATATAGCTCCAGCCATCTTCTTCTTTGGCAACTACTTCCATAACACCATTGGGTACAACGTTTGCTACACCCACCAACTGACTTTTATCAATATTATTTTTTTTCATGGAATTATTGCAGGCGGCAAAACTTACAGACTGTTTGTCTTTTAATTCCTGCATCATATCAGACAAAACTGTTTTGTCTTTTACCAGCATAAAAATTGCCTGGCCATGACATACTACTTCGATTTTTGTTCCTGGAACATCTCTTAATACATTATTGATCTGTCTTAATACGGTACGGTGACCCGCAGTATCGGCACCGGTAATTTCAAAAACTATTTTGTGCTGTTTGGTTTGTGCAGTCGCAAATGTGACAATGCTTGTGATAAGGAACAAGGAAACGATTGTTTTTTTCATTCAAAATTGTTTACAAGTGACGAATAGAAGCTATTCGGTAAAAATATTGTAAAATAAGTGAACAAGCATTGGATAGTGTTTCAATTTTAATGTTCCAATAAACCTCAACATTTATTAGACACCGGAATTTCTCAAAGAAGTAACTCCGCGCCTTTAGGCTGAAGAAATGAATGAGGAAGGAGGTAACGGCTTTAGCCAACCATCGGTTTCGGCTAAAGCCAATGGTAGTAAGTAGCATCTGCCCTGGCCTAAAGGCGCAGGGTTAAGTTGAGGACCGTAACTAAAGCGTGCCGATAGGAATTAAGTTGCGAACCATGACTAAAGTATGCCGCCAGGGGTTAAGCCGAAGTAAGTCAAAATAGCCACACAATTCCCTGTGGCAAGGCGCAAACGTGGTTATACCAGGGCACCAGCCCCATTTGATAGTCAGCCACAGATTTTTTGGACCTGAAGCTCTCCATTGAACAAGAAAATTTTATGCGGGCAGCTATTTTTTGTCGTACCTTTTAAGGGCCTGAATTTTTTCTTTTCATAAAAACCTAACCAACATGAAACAGCATGATTACAAACAAGCAAACGGGCGTCGTAGCTTTTTAGGATCAATTGCTACTGGTGCCGCTGCCATGGGGATAGCAACATTGACTACCCCTCTTTCACTAAGCGCAAACATGCCTTCGCCGGTTGGCACAACCGCTGATCCAGATGCATGGTTTAACCAGGTAAAAGGCAAGCACCGTATGGTTTTTGATGTAACCCAGCCACATGAAATATTTCCTTTTGCATGGCCCAAAGTTTTCACGCTTACCAATGCGGCAACCGGCACGCCTGAAAAAGATTGCAGCGTGGTAGTAATACTTCGCCACGATGCCATAGGCTATGCATTTGAAGACAAACTTTGGGCTAAATATAAATTTGGTGAACACTTTAAAGCAAATGATCCGCTTACCAAATCTGCCGCCACCCGCAACCCCTTCTGGAAACCCAAAGAAGGAGATTTTAAAGTACCCGGTGTAGGCAATGTGGCTATTGGTATTAATGAATTACAGGACAATGGTGTGATGTTTTGTGTATGTGATGTAGCCACTACTGTTCATACCGCCGTAATGGCACAGGCATTGGGCGTTGATGCAGCAGGGTTAAAGAAAGAATGGCTGGAAAGCCTGTTACCCGGTGTACAAGTGGTGCCATCGGGTGTTTGGGCCGTTGGCCGTGCGCAGGAACATGGCTGCGCATATTGTTTTGCAGGATAAGAAGAAAAAATAAAAGAACCGAATGCAGGTTGCCTAAAGGTGATCTGCATTTATTTTTTTTGATGAGCCATCAGATCGCCAGCTTTTTTTATGGGCTCAAAAGGGCCATACTTATGTTGCGTCTCAGTAAAATTATCTTTATACGGGCCAAACGGATAATCAAAAGATTTTTTTGAAATATCGGGCCAGTCTTTTGCAAATTTTTTTTCTGGTCTCGGCTGAGAGTTAATAAAGGCTGCAACATCCCAGGCCTCTTCATTGGTAAGCTGTGGATTGTCGTGCGTAGCTACTCCAAAAGGCATATTGTCTTTTGCGTAGGCTGCCAGTTTTGAAATGCGGTACAGGCCGGCGCTGACATTATAACTGTAAGGCCCCCATAGTGGCGGGTAAACATATTCGGCGCTGTCAAATTTCAACTGGCCTTCGCCGTTAGGACCATGGCAGCGGCTGCATTGCAGTGTGTAAACAGTTTTTCCTTTAGCAGGATCTGCCGCGCGGTTAATAAAAGCCAGTTCCTGCACCCCGGCGCCCGCAGGTTTGGTCCCCCTGGGTACATCTTTGCCCACCCATTTCAGGTAGGCCACCATGGCCCGCATTTCTTTACCAAGACTGTCAATTGTTTTTCCATTCAGGCTTCTCTGCAGACAATCGTTTACCCTAAATTCAACCGATTCCTGTATTCCGCTCCTGGGCCTGAATACTGGATAGATGGAAGCCACTGCAGAAAAGCAATTGCCATAAGGTTTCACCCCTGCGTCTATATGACAGTTCTGGCAATTCATGCCATTGGTTATAACGGCAATGCTTCCCCTGGGCCCAAAGTATTTGGCAGTGTTAACAATCAAATCTTTTCCATAACGGATCAATGCAGCGACGGAGTCATTGCCCAGCGAATTAATATCCGGCGCTTTCCATTCATTGGCGGCAACAACTGGCGTCAATACAACCGTATCTTTTTGAGCCGGTGTATCGGTCATTTCATTGACTACTACAAAAATTGCTGCAATAAATATCAGCAAAGGGGGCCAGTGGTTACGTACAAATTTCAAGTTGCTCAAATATATTAATGGGGTAATTTGTCACGCAGGTAGCCATATACCCAGGTACCCAGCACTGCGCTTAATAAAGTTATTATAATTACCGATGCACCGGTTCCGATTTGTGCAAACAGCGGACCCGGGCAGGCGCCGGTAAGTGCCCAGCCAAAGCCAAACAGCAAACCGCCATATACCTGTCCCTTATTGAATTGTTTTGAAAGCAGTACAATGGGTTCTCCGTGAATGGTTTTTAATTTGAATTTTTTGATGATCCATACAGAAATGATGCCCACCACTACGGCTGAACCAATTACACCGTACATATGAAAACTTTGCAAACGAAACATTTCCTGTATCCGAAACCAGGAGATGACTTCTGACTTTACCAGCAAAATGCCAAACCAGCCACCGGCAATACAATATTTGATATTGTACCACCAGGGATGAGACAATTCAGATTCGTTGATGCAGGCCGTATCCAGTGAACGGACTTCAAAATCGGTATCCTCTTGCAAGAATTGACGGTGTTCTTTTTCTGTAATTTCAGTCGTACTCATGGAATAATTTATAAACGCATTATAAAAGGTAAAATAAGATTGGCCATAATAAAGCCGCCAGCCATAAAACAACAGGTTGCTACCAGCGATGGCCATTGCAGGTTGGATAAACCCATAATGGCATGACCCGAGGTACAACCGCCTGCGTATCTTGTGCCAAAACCAACCAGGAAACCGCCTGCTATCATTAATATAAACCCCCTTACGGTAAGCAGCGATTGCCAGTTGAATAATTCTGTTGGTACCAGACCGGAATAATTATGCACGCCATAGTGTTGCAGAATGCTAACCAGGTGGGTGTTGACTGCAACAGGCTGATGATTATTTAAGAACCTTGCTGCAATATATCCTCCGGCGGCTATGCCTGCTGCAAAAAACAGGTTCCAGACTTCTTTTTTCCAGTTGTATTGAAAAAAAGAAATGCCGGCTGGAAAGCAGGCCGCACATATATGACGGAGAGAAGAGGAAATGCCAAACGTTTTATTACCCAATATCAGCAGCAGGGGAACCGTTAATCCAATCAGCGGCCCGGCTACATACCAGGGCCAGGGTTGTTTTATCAAATCAGTGAAATGCATAATAAAAATGAATATTAAAGAGTGATGAAAAACGCTTGCAGTATACATGGCACAATGTATTGGAAGGCGTTTCTGCATAACAGATACTGCCTGGCTATCTTCTTCAAAAAAATAGCAGGAATATCGACATGATAAGCATTATAGTTTAATTAACCCACCAGCGGTTGCATTACCTGTTGCAATTGTTTTGCCGGCACCACGCCTGATTGCCGCCATTTTATCTCGCCGTTTTTAAATACCATTAATGTGGGCACCCCCTGGATATGATAGGCACTTGCCACCTGCGGGTTTTTATCTACGTCAATTTTTATAATGGTCACGTCTTCGCCCATGCTTTTTTTCAATTCGGTTAAGATTGGGGGCATCATTTTACAGGGCCCGCACCACTCTGCAAAAAAATCAACCAATACCGGTTTACCCGATTCAATTACCTCTTTAAAACTGCTCATAACATTTTATTTTATTTCTTCAAAATCAACAGGCTTGTCTGTTGTTAAAGATCGGCCATTTTTCCCAGTATAACAACTGCCTGATGTGCAGCACTGTAATGAAAACAGGCCCGCTGTAAGCCATGCCATGCCAAATGCCATTACCGGCCATTCTTTCAACCACATGCCGTAAATGATAAAAGAAAGGCCCGCGGTACTGCGTATTATTCTGCAACTGTTCCATTCTGTAAGTAAGCGTTTTATGCGGACCATGATAATTGTTTTTGAAGTAATTCAAGTGTGACACTATTGTACGCATCTCCAAAGATGTTTTTCGGTTATTTATTTTATAATGCTGAAATGGGCTGTATATAATCAGTAAGTATAAACAGGTTGGTTTCTTTGATGGCTTTTAATCCGCCCTGTATATTCACCAGCTTATCAAACCCCCTTGCTTTTAAAATGGAAATAAAAATCATGGATCTGTAACCACCCGCACAATGTACATAAGTGGTGGTGTCTTTGTTCAGTTGCTGCATACTGTCGTTTATAAAATCAAGCGGAATGTTTTTCGCATGTTCCAGATGTTCTGCGTCAAACTCGCTTTTCTTCCGCACATCTGTTATGTTGATGGCGGGATTGGCTGCCAGAATGTTTGCCAGTTCACCGGCAGTAACGGAATGGATCTGATCCGTCTGCATTTTGCTGGCGGCCCAGGCTTCAAACCCACCTTTTAAATAGCCAATGGCATGGTCGTACCCCACTCTGGCCAGCCGGATTACTGCTTCTTCTTCGCGGCCGTCGCCGGTTACCAGTAACAGGGGTTGTTTGATGTCGGTTATTAACGCACCCACCCAGGGCGCAAAATTTCCATCAATACCAATATTGATTGAATTGGGGATGTATCCCTTTGCAAAAGTTTCCGCATTTCTTGTGTCAATAATTATTGCACCGGTTTCATTGGCGGCTGCTTCAAACGCGGCGGGGCCAAGCGCCTGTGTGCCTTTACGGATAACATCATTTATATTTTCATAGCCCTGTACATTCATTAAAACATTAGAGGGGAAATAAGAAGGCGGCGCCTCCAATCCGGTCAGCACTTCTTTCACAAATTCTTCTTTGCTCATATCGCTTCGCAGTGCATAGTTGCTGGATTTCTGGTGGCCAAGTGTGTCTGAGGTATCCATACTCATATTTTTACCACATGCGCTTCCCGCTCCATGCGCGGGGTAAATAATGATATCATCAGACAGCGGCATTATTTTATTGCGGAGCGAATCAAAAAGATAGCCTGCCAGCCTATCTTGTGTAAGACCAGGTATTATTTTTTGTGCCAGGTCAGGACGGCCAACATCACCAATAAACAATGTGTCGCCGGTAAACAGTGCAAGGTCCTTTCCATTTTCATCTTTTAACAAAAAGCAACTGCTTTCCATGGTATGACCTGGTGTGTGTAATACTTTAAAAGATATAGCGCCCAATTTTATTTCTTCCTGATCTTTTGCTACATGTGCCTCAAAGCCGGGTAGCGCACCGGGGCCGTAAATAATAGTAGCACCGGTTGCTTTTGCCAGATCTATATGACCAGAAACAAAGTCTGCATGAAAATGAGTTTCAAAAACATATTTGATAACGGCACCGTTTCTTTTTGCTTTGTCAATATATGGTTGCACTTCACGCAAAGGATCAATTATTACCGCCTCTCCCCCGCTCTCAATATAATAAGCGCCCTGTGCAAGACAACCCGTATAAATTTGTTCAATTTTCATGTTAGTATTTTTAGCCTTCGCAAATCTTACAGGCACAAATTTCCGCGTCCGTTATGGATTAAACTATGACTTTTGTCACATTGCCTGGTTTGCAATCAGGAAAAGAAAAATTCTTTAGTGAGTATATAGATGCTCATAGACAATACAAACCAGCCAAACCATTTTTTTAATGCATTGCCGTTCATGCGGGCAGACAATGCACCGCCAATAAACACACCGCCAATAGCCAGTGCTGTAAAAGAAAACAACAGGTTCCAGTTAAGTGCAAAATGGCCGATGCTGAAGACAAACCCGAAAATGGAATTGATGGCGATAATCAGCAGCGAAGTACCAACAGCGGTTTTCATTGGCAGCTTAACAATTAGCACCAGGGCAGGAATAATTAAAAATCCGCCACCGGCACCCAGTAAGCCAGTGATCAATCCAATTAAAAGCCCTGGTATCAGCAATGAAATGGTTTTGTCTGGACTGCTGGCTGCGGAGTTACTTATTGTATCGTCGTCGTCATTGCTTCTCATCATTGAAATGGCGGCCATTAACATCAGCAATGCAAACAACATCATGAGAAAGCTGCCCTTTTTTACCTGCAGACTACCCACTGTAAACAATACGGCGGGGATATGAGGCAAAATAAAATGCCGTGCAATAAATACGGTAAGTATAGAAGGAATGCCAAATAAAGACACGGACGGAAAATCAACCAGTTTATTTGTATAGGCTTTTGTGCCACCCACCAGGGTGGTTAATCCAACAATAAACAAAGAATAGGTAGTAGCCAGCACGGCGTCTACACCCATCAGGTAAACCAGTACGGGTACAGTAAGAATTGAACCGCCGCCGCCAATAAGTCCCAGCGATATGCCAATCAGAACAGCAATAATATATCCGGTAAGATGCATGAGTAGTTATTTGCTGCAAATTTCATTGCAGTAGTGATGAATTTTGGTGATATTAATCACAGTTGTATAATTTCGATAGCATTTCTATGGAGTTTGATCTTACCCAATTGCTCCATTTTCTTTAACAGGCGTGAAATTACTTCTCTTGACGAATTGAGCTCATCTGCAATTTCCTGATGATTAATTTCAATGGTGCTGGTCTTCAATGTTTGCCGGTGTTGCCGGAGGTAAAATTCAAGCCGTTCGTCCATGGCCCTGAATGCTACATGATCCAGGGTTACCAGCAACTCTTCAAACCTTGAGCGGTAGGTCTCCAGCACAAAATGGTACCAGCTTTTATAGGTTGCCATCCAGGCATCCATAAACGAAAGGGGTATTGAAATCACTGTTGTATCCTTTACCGCCCTGGCCATTACCTGGCTGGTTTGCTGTTTAGTAGCGCATATCATTGATAGCGCGCAGGCCTGGCCTGCCTGCAGGTAGTACATAAAAAATTCATTGCCTTCCTCGTCTTCGCGGTACACTTTTACCAACCCGTTCACTATTAGCATAGTTGAGCGAAAATATTGTCCCGTGCGCATCAGTGGTTCACCGGTTTTGAACTGTAATGTGCTGCTGCGCAGGATCAATTCATCATTAAATGCAGGCTCAAAAGAAGGAAAAATTTCATTTAATAAAAGGCTGTCCATGCGGTGGCTTGTGTGGCAAAGTTTGAGAAATAAAATGGTAATATGGTAAATGCCGCCGCGATAATCAAATTAATTCAACAAAACGGTATTGTTGCTGCTACAGCATGTTATTCAAAAAGGGGATAAAAAATTAGCTACTGATCTGTGTCAAATATTATTTTTGGGCAAAGAAATAAGCCTTGTTAAAAATTGCCCACCAGGATGTTTTGCTGGAAGCCGGCTGCGATGAAGCAGGCCGGGGTTGTTATGCCGGGCCTGTGTTTGCCGCAGCTGTTATTTTGCCACGCGATTTTTTTCATCCCTTGCTAAATGATTCCAAACAGTTATCTGCAGAAGAACGGTATGAATTAAGACCGGTAATTGAAGAGAAGGCTATTGATTACGCGGTAGGCATTGTATACGAAGAGGAAATTGATACGCTGAATATTCTCTGGGCTTCCGTAAAAGCGATGCACCTGGCCGTGGATAAGCTTGCAAAAGCAAGACCGCAACTATTGTTGATTGACGGTAACCGGTTTAAAAAGTATAACAAAGTTCCGCACGAATGTATTGTTAAGGGAGATGGCTTGTATGCATCCATTGCCGCAGCCAGCATACTGGCCAAAACTTACCGCGATGATTACATGGTGCGCCTTCATGATTCTTTTCCGCACTATGGCTGGAACAGCAATAAAGGATATGGTACGCCAGTACACCGCAGGGCAATTCAGGAGCATGGCCTGTGTATTCATCACCGGAAAAGCTTTAATATTTTAACTGAGCAGGAATCATTGAAGGAGAACATTTTATAAACCAGTCCCCTGCAAAATACTTTGTATATCTTCTTATGCTGCTATTTACTTAAATTTTCTTACAAAATAATCGGCCACTGCCGCATATACGGTTACCGAATTTTTGAAATTCATCCAGTGGTGGGTATCATCTACAATCATTAGCGTTTCATACGGGATGCCTTTTTTTTCCAGGCGACTGATCAAATCGATACTCTGGTTAAACGCAACATTCCTGTCATCGTCTCCATGAATAATCAATACCGGCGATTTCCAGGTGCTCATATAAGCTACAGGAGAAGATTGCCAGGCCACTTTAACTGCCTGTGCATAGTCGGGCGCTTTTTCATAGCTATTGTCAAATGCGGTAAGCATACCGGATCTGCCTACCCAATCATGCACGCCGTGAATATCTACACCCGCAGCAAAAAGTTTGGAATCTTTGGCCAGTCCCATAGCCGTTAGGTAGCCGCCATAAGATCCGCCATACAAGCCTATCTTACCGGCATCCACAAAAGACTGTTTTTGCAGCCATTCGCCGGCTGCTTTTATGTCAAGGTATTCTGCAGCACCCGTTGTACCTGCGTGTGGCGGCTGATGAAATTCGTAGCCATAGCCAATACCCAAACGATAGTTCACAGATAAAACCACAAAGCCCAGGCTGGCCAGGTATTGGTTGGATGCGTAGGCATTTGCGTAGTAATCTGAATAATGCCATCCAAGCAGCATCTGCCGGGGAGGACCGCCATGTATGTACACGATGGCTGGTTTTTTTGTCTTCTCACCATTGGGCTCAAACAGCTGCGCATGAACTGTAACACCATCTGATGAAGTAAAAACAACCTGTTTGGGGGTTACCAGTTTGCCGAGCGGAAAATCGGCGGGTATCAGATCATTACACAGCACGGTTATATTTTTATCACCTGTATTCAAAATTGCTGGCAATGGTGGTCTTTGTGCGGTGGCGCTTATGCATGCAGTGGTGGTTCCGTCGCCCGTAACTACGGGAGCCCACTCTATGCCCGTACCTGGTGTAAGTACCTTCATGTCTGCTTTGTCAACGCTTACCCTGGCGGCATGTCTTCTGTCAATATCCAGTTTGTCATTGCCGGTATTGGTACTGAATACCAGCGATTTTTTATCTGCCGTCAGTGTAATATGTTCACACATAAAATTTCCGGGTGTCAGCAATGTTGCTGCGCCACCATTGGCATTGATGGAATATAAATGCGGCCATCCATCCCGGTAAGATAAAAACACGATGCTGTTATTGGCTGCCCAGTGCAGATTGGTGCCACCATCGGTTCCGGGTACAGAGCCACGTAAGGTTTTGGGAGCTCTCCACAAAAGCTCCGTCTTGTTTGTTTGCAAATCGGCAATGTAAATGCTCCAGGGATTGTGTTTTCTCACCAATATTGAATCTGGCGTGCCGCCGGTAACAGGTCTTCTTATAAAAGCGATTTTATTTCCATCAGCACTCCATTGCGGCGATGCATCCCTGCTGAATGCCGGAGCCACCCAGGTAAGCGAGGAATCAGTATTGCGGTGAATGCCGATAATGGAATGCCCAACCCTGTTGGCAACAAACAATAAACTGTTACCATCGGGACTCCATTGCAAATCATCTGCAGTTCCCCTTGTAGTAAACAAATTTTTTGCTGCTGCTGTACTGTCGGGGTGTACGGTCCAAACCTGCCCGCCTTTGATAAATGCAATTGTATTCTTAGATGAAATAACCGGGTAATCGCCTTCTGATAAATATTTTATCGTGCCACCGGCAAATGGAATACAGGCAATCTGCACTTTTGAAGGATTCAGATCACCCAGCGGATTAATGGGTAAACCAATATCCCAGTTGGCGCCATGGTCGCCACCGCGCACAAAGACCACCCATTTGCCATCATCGGTAATAGTAAGACTGGTAATTTCCTGTCCATCATCTTTTGAAAAATGAGTAAGTAATCTTGGCGTAAATGAGGGGGCTTCTGCCACATATACATTTCGTTTACCCTGCTCGTCCATGGCCCAGGCTATTTTTGCACCCTGCGAAGCTGCGCACAGTTGAGTAGTAAAAGGATAATTTTTAAACGACGCAAAATTGTTTTGCTGGGCCAATAGTTGTAATGGAAAAAATAACAGCAGCAGTAGTTTTCTCATGATGTTTGTCTTGTTTCCGGTTTAAAAAAATAGGTGGCAGCAGCGTCAAATTATCAACAATGAAGGAATCTGAAAAGAATATGAATGTAAAAAAACTTATTGAGAGTTGAATGTTTTGCAAGCTGATTTGATTAGACGCGGCAGTTTCACGCAGCGTGAGGGCGGTGCGGCGTACGCAACCCAGACCTTATTATTTCTCCGTGTTCGCTGCTCCTTTGCTGTTCGCCGCGTGAAACCTGTCACTAATCTTACATCACCACCGCATTGGCTTTGAATATTCTTATAAAATTGCCGCCCAGTATTTTTTTAATGTCCGCCTTGGAATAACCTCTTTCCAGTAATGCTTTTGTAACCAGTGGCATATCACTTACATCGTTCAGCTCTTTTGGAGCCGACTCTATTCCATCAAAATCAGAACCCAGTCCAACATGATCGGTGCCCACCAGGTGTACTATATGATCTATATGATCAATCAGCAGCGATAAGGGCGGGCGTAACTCATCAGCTTCGGCTTTATATTTTTTCGATAACCATTCTTCCACCTCATAACTGGCCATTTTTAATTGCAGCAATGAATCCTTTTCCGCCCTATGGCTATTTAAAAAAGCTTCTTTGCGCTTCATATAATTACTGTCTAAAAAGCCGGAATAAAAATTAACGTCTATCACGCCGCCATTTTTGCCAACGGCTTTTATCTGATCGTCTTTCAGGTTGCGTGGCACCGGGCACAGGCTCCAGGCACAACTGTGAGAAACAATTACCGGTTTGGTAGTGGTAGCAATGGCGTCCCAAAACGTCTGTTCGCCCACGTGAGATAAGTCTACCATCATACCAACTTCATTCATGTGTTTTACAATGTCTTTTCCAAAAGAGGTTAATCCCTTTGTACCAAAAGGCAGGTTGTTTTTGCTTTCATCTGCGGCAGAAGTAGCCCATGAGGTTGAATTGTTCCAGGTAAGCGTCATATACCTGGCGCCTTTTTTAAACAGTGTATCCAGGTAATCGATCCTGTCTTCTATCATATGACCGCCCTCTACGCCCATCATACAGGCAAGCTTCTTTTCTTTAATGGCTTCATCCAGCGCTGTTGGATTGGTAACAATCATCATCTTATCAGGGTTGCGCTTTACGATTGCATACAAGGAATCAATTTCTGCATTGGCATATTTAAAGGCAGTGTCTTTATGAAATGTTTCATTGCAAAAAATGGAGAATACCTGTATATCTATTCCGCCTTTTTTAAACCGCGCAATATCAGAATGCGTTTTACCGGTTAAATCTGTTTCAATATTCATTCCGTGCATGGTAACCGAGGAGATGACATCGTTGTGTGTATCTGCTACTATGGCCTTGCGGTGTATCTTTTTGTAAGATTGGGCAAACGTGCAGAAGGGTACAATCAGCATAACAAAAATGCAAAGGCGGTAATACATGTTGTTGATTTTGGTGTCTTGTTTGTCAATGTAGGGCATTTTATACATATCTGGTTGGTGCAATAGGGGTTTTTGTTTACAGGAGGCAATAAAATTTGTTGTTCTTCAGGCTAGTTTTATCGGCTTCCGCATACACTAAATGCACTTATTGCCGTTAAATAGCCACGCATGACCAGCCTGGCTGTTTTATGCCATAAATCCAATAATCATCTATGAAAAGATTGCTTTCTCTTCTTTTGCTGGTTGCCTCATATTCACTTTCATTACAAGCGCAAACAGGAGAGAAAATTGTTTATTATTACCAGGGCAAAAAATTATCTTTTCCTATCAATAATGCCAGGGCGGTGATGCGGCTTCGCGCCGGTGAAACCACTGAAAAACGGCGGGGACAGTTGTCCGCCATGCTGCATGTGCCGGACACGGCAATCAGGATTCTTTCTAACCAACAACTGGTATCTGTAAATCTCTCCGCCTCTGTTAAACCAGGGAATATAAAAGCTTCGGTGGCTCAATTAAGCAGCCAGGGTCTGGTTGATTTTGTGCATCCATGTTTTAAAAGCGCCTATGGAAAAGATATGGGGTATGGCGATGAACTGGTGGTAAGATTAAAAAGCACCACCAGTATGGTCATGTTTGATAATTTGCTAAAACAGCAGCATTGCAGCAGGGTAAAAAACTATCCTTTTGGCAATGACACCTATATAGTTAGTGCGGGTGCTGCCAATGGTTATGATGCCATGGCCGTGTCTGCCCTTT
>Ga0157376_10000950_pt1 | contig 18875 bp, 11 predicted proteins | sample M45metaG_FD_121801 | JGI IMG/M metagenome (GOLD analysis project Ga0157376, IMG submission 121801) | Miscanthus rhizosphere microbial communities from Kellogg Biological Station, Michigan, USA - M4-5 metaG | ecosystem: Host-associated > Plants > Roots > Rhizosphere > Soil | place: USA: Michigan... | reverse complement strand
TCAATGTGCTGATCAATCTCTGGCTTATCCCAGCCTATTCCTGGCGAGGCGCGGCTTGGTCAAGTATCGCCAGCGATGGTGTTTTATTGATCTCTGTGGCCACCGCGGTGTGCATCCTCTCGCGGCGCGCGGTTCAAGCTCCGGCCGTTACCCAGGTTTCGCGCGAACCGGAGTTCTGCGCTGCTCCAAGTACCGTAACGCCAAGTCTCAAACCCAACGCAGCCGCAACGGAACCCGTCGATGTTTTTTGAAAGGTCCAAAGAAGCGGTCTTTGTGGCCATCGTGGCCTTCGTGCTCACCGGTGCACTGTGGCGAGTATTTAGTGGCAGCAGTGATGCCGCGCTCGATGGAGATACTCGCACCCAGGTGATTTTGGCGGCGATGTATTCCGGCGTCGCGCTGCTGGCCATTGCACAATTTCGCTGGACCGCTTGGCTTCTGACCCATTCACCCGCCCTGGTCGGATTGCTGCTTGTCGCTTTCGCCTCAGCGATTTGGGCGCAGACCCCGGACCTGGTTTTCCGCCGCGCGATCAGCTTGTTAGGGACCAGCCTCTTTGGTGTGGTTCTTGCTTCGCGTCTCACGTTCAACGAACAAGCGCGACTCACAAGAGGCGTGCTTCGGCTGGCCGCTGTCGCTTGTGTAGTGTTATTTGTGGTCGCTCCAAGCCACGCTATGGCAACCGACTACGGCACCGGAGCTGCCCGAGGCATTTTTCCTCACAAGAATCTGTTCGGGGCAGCTATGGCCTTGGGCCTACTGGCCGAGTGGTACGTGGTTGAGGACCGCGGCTTGGGCCGAATAATGAAGTTCGCTTTTTTTCCCGTCTTTGCAGGCTTGCTGGTCATCTCCCGTTCAATGACTTCCATCGTGACGGTGGGTGCCACCATCGTCATTGTCTGGCTCTTTGAGCGCTTTCACCGCCGCTACCACATCCCGCTTCCCGCAATTCTCCTCTTTCTTGCGGGCTTGCTGGTGTGTGTCGCCTTGTTCGGCATCGATACAAGCGTTTTTACCGAAATGATGGGCCGCTCAAGGGACTTGACCGGTCGTACCGACTTATGGCGATCCGTCGGTTCTATGATCTTGGCTCGCCCATTTCTCGGTTACGGCTTCTCCGGCTTCTGGGGAGGCGCTTCGATGGAATCCTTCGCCGTTGAAAAATATGTTGGCTGGTCGCCCACCTACTCCCACAACGGATATCTCGAAATCCTTTTGAACCTGGGTATTGTCGGCACCGGGCTGTTCCTCGTTTTTCTCTGGAAAGGCATGACCAGAGTCGTGCACTTGGCTGAAGTAAGAGACGACAAAAAGGATCTCTGGCCGCTGGCCTTCCTCATTTTCTTCGTAGTTCACAATTTTGCCGAGTGCACCATCATTTGGCAGAACTGCTTTGAGTGGTCCTTGAGCATCGCCACTGTGATCTCCTCCGACCCGATCGTGCAAGACATGATTGAGGGTGCTAAGGGGACTTCCGAAGCAGAATCGGATGATCCGGAATTGCCATTCGCTCTTGACCACAATCTTTCGACACATCGCGACGGCGCGGCAACTGTGGGTGACTATGCAAGCCACCGGTAATAGTAACTTCAAGAACGATTCCTCAAGCGTGGCCATTTGCATCGCCACCTATCTACGGCCCGAACTCTTGCGCGATCTTCTCTCGGCGCTCGCTCAACTGACCTTTACAAAGACGAGCACTCCCGCCATTGAAGTAATCGTCGTCGACAATGACAGATCACGCAGTGCCAAGCCGGCCTGCCAGCTTCCCGATTTTCCATGGACCATACGCTATATTTGCGAACCAAATCGCGGTATTGCGCGAGCCCGCAACAGCGCCATTGCTGCGGCCCGCTCCCCCGCATTTCTGGCGTTTATCGACGATGACGAAGTTCCTCACGCCAGTTGGCTCGATGAGCTAATGTGGACCCAATCTCAATTTCAAGCCGACGTCGTTTCCGGACCAGTTCTGCCTGCGTACAGCGCGAATGTCCCGCAGTGGATTCGTAACGGCGGATTCTTTCGGCGGCCGGTTTTTCGTACCGGCGATGTGGTCACACTATCTTCCACCAACAATGCCCTGGTCCGTTCCTCCGTCCTGGCAAAAGTTCCCGGCTTTGATGAGCAGTTCAATCTCACTGGTGCTGAAGACTCTCATTTCTTTCTGCGCATTCGCGAATCTGGATTCAAGATGATTTTTTCCAGCGCGGCCGTTGTGTACGAACCCATTACCGAGCAGCGCGCCAAGCTCTCCTGGTTACTTCGTCGCGGCTATCAAGCTGGAAATAGCTGGGCCCTTTGTGAAGGCCACGTTAAGCCGCAAGAATCCGCGGCACGCGGTTTAAAGGGCATTGCCCATATGTTCCGCGGCATTGCCCGCTTGCCCGGTTCTCTCTGGCGTGGTAAAGCCGCCGTGGTTCGCAATCTGCAAGAACTTTGTTCAGGCGCCGGAATGCTGGCAGGTGTAGTCGGCCATCGCTTTCAGCCTTATCACCACAAAGGCTCCAACACCGCCGATACGCCACTGGATTCGAGACTTCAGTCATAACAAACTTTCGCATGAACACTTTCACTCCATACCTTCGAACCTTCCTCGCGGCCTTATTGGCGGTGACTTCCACCCTCCAACTCAACTCCGCGGCGACTCTGAATCCGCCGACAACCGTGATTCCCGCTGAACTATTCGGAATGCACTTTCACCATCTTGGCGCAACTACGGCCTGGCCAGCCGCTCCGATCGCCGAATGGAGACTCTGGGACGCTTCGGTCGCATGGCCCAATTTGGAGCCCTCCAAGAATCACTGGCGCTTCGAAATGCTCGACCACTATGTCGCAATGGCCGCCGAACACCACGTCGGACTCCTTTTGCCGCTGGGCCTTTCCCCGGCGTGGGCCTCCGCCCGTCCACTTGAAAAATCGACCTACGCTCCGGGTTTCGCCGCCGAGCCCCGCGATCTGGAGGACTGGCGAACCTACGTTCGCACCGTGGCGCAACGATACAAAGGCCGGATACACGCCTACGAAATTTGGAACGAACCCAATCTCAAACTGTTTTGGACGGGAACCGTCGATCAAATGATCGCCCTGACCGCCGAAGCCTCCCGCATCATTCGCAGTATCGATCCGCAAGCGCTAATTGTTTCGCCATCCGCAACGCAGGATCGGGGCATCCCTTGGCTCACCGAATTTCTCAGCAAAGGCGGTGGCACGCTGGTCGATGTCATCGGCTATCACCTCTATGTCGCGCCACAACCGCCGGAAGCCACCATCGCCTTGGTTTCGCAGGTGAAGCAAGCCATGCTCGCTGCGGGAATCGCAAACAAACCTATTTGGAATACCGAAGCCGGGTGGTTTCTACCCAAGCCGTTTCCCGCTGATCTCGCGGCCGCTTACGTGGTCAGAGAATTTGTCGTGAACTGGGCTGCTGGCGTCCAACGCCTCTATTGGTACGCCTGGGACAACCACGGCTGGGTCTCGCTGGAAACCACCGAAAGGAACAGCCAAACTTTGACCCCTGCTGGCGACGCCTACGCCGTTGCCTACCGCTGGCTCAATGGCAACCGAATGCTCGCTTGTGCCTCCGACAGCCAGCAGACCTGGACTTGTGCATTCGAACGCGACGGCCATCGCCAGTGGATCGTCTGGAACGAATCTAGTTCGCGCCATTTCCACGTACCTACCGAGTGGCACGCGCAGAGCAGGGAATTGGTCTCTGGCCTTCGTGAACCGCTTCTTGTCGACATGCTCGAAATCGGCCCAACTCCCATACTCGTGCTTTCTACGTCTTCCTAATCAGCGGCCCGCTCGTACACTTCGCTTTGTCTGCACATTCTCGGGAAAGGAGTTCCAGTGAAAACCAAGTTTCCCAAAATCAGAGTCGCGCTATTAATTAACATGATTTCGCCCGCCAGAATTTCGCTCTATTCCCGACTGGCAGATGCTTTCGATTTCTCGATCCTCCACGGTGGTAACGAGCGCAATCGGGATTCCTGGCGCGGATTCGAGAACGCTCTGCCTGCCGCCACCGTCGCTCGCGCTTGGGGTTGGCAAATCCCATTCGCGCGCCGGCAAAAAGGGCGAGCCTTCGACGAATACTACCTTCATGTTCAGCCCGGATATCTGTGGCAACTCTTCAAATTTCGTCCGCACGTTGTGGTCACCAGCGAAATGGGTGTTCGTACGCTCTTGGCACTCATTTACGGTTCTCTGTTTCGCAAGCCCGTATGGGTGTGGTGGGGCGGAACGGTGCACACCGAGGGCAGGAAGGCCGGACTTTTCAAACGATCAATCAGGAGGATTCTCGCGAAATGGGCGCAGAATTGGATCAGCTATGGGCGCTCCTCCACTGAATATTTGTTAACTCTGGGAATCTCCCGCTCCAAAATCTTGGAAATTCAAAATACTGCCGACGAACGCTATTTCCAATCGGCCACGCCCCGGCAGTTCGAACTTCGGCCACGCCCCGTCTTGCTCTATGTTGGCCAGTTCATTGGCCGCAAAGGCGTAGAACTTTTCTTGCATGCAGCGGCCTCGCTCCAGCGAGAAGGCCTTGAGTTTTCTCTACTACTGGTTGGAAATGGGCGCGATAAACCGACTGCCGAAAATCTGGCCAAAGAACTTGGCCTCAAACACGCCGAATTTCATCCGTCGCAGCCCCCGCATTCGATGCTGGGCGTATATCGCTCCGCGGATGTCTTGGTCTTCCCAACGCTTGAGGATCCTTGGGGGTTGGTTGCCAGCGAATCTTTGCTCGCCGGAATTCCCGTGCTGTGCTCGAAATATGCCGGTTGCGCCGAAGAACTCTTCACTTCCGAGAGTATCTTCGACCCTCAGAATCCCGTTGATTTCCAAGAAAAACTCCGCGCGGCGATTGCTGGACAGTTGCCGCCTCCAGACGTTTCGCGTCTCAGGACTACTGCGCAGGTCGCGACTGCCTTGATCGCCGCGCTGGAACATTCATCCACCGAATCCGCGGCGCCGCTCACCCAATCCGGACACTCGACCGCTTAGCGTCGGGCCACGCAAGACGACTCAAATTTCTAAGGAGCATTGGATGACGTTCTCGCTGATCAAGCCTTCCACATCCCACTATCGCGCGGATATCGATGGCCTCCGGGCGGTCGCGGTCTTGCTGGTGTTGGCCTACCATCTCGGCACTTCGCGCGTCAGCGGCGGCTTCGTCGGTGTTGATGTCTTCTTTGTCATCTCCGGCTACTTAATCGGCTCCATCATTCTCTCGGAAATCGATCGCGGAAAGTTCTCTCTCATTTCTTTTTACGAGCGCCGCGTTCGCCGCATTATTCCCGCACTTTTCGTCACTTTGGCCATCTGCGCCGTGCTAGCCTACAAATACTTCTTGCCGGCCGAACTCGACGAATTCGCCAAGTCTTTTTTCGCCGCCACCTTTTCGTTCTCCAACATCTTCTTCTACCACCAAGCCGGGTATTTCGAGGGCGCAGCAGCCATGAAGCCGTTACTGCACACCTGGTCCCTCGCCGTCGAAGAACAGTTCTATATTTTTCTCCCTCTTTTCTTGCTCGCACTCAAACGCTACTCACTCCCCGCTCGCAGCTTCGCCGTTCTCTTCATCGCCATCTGCTCTTTTCTCGTCAGCGCTTGGGGAGCCTTCCATAGTCCCGACGCCACCTTCTACCTCGCGCACACCCGAGCCTGGGAACTCTTGCTCGGCACGCTGCTCGCTCTCGATTTCGTTCCTCGCTTTTCGAGTTCTCGATGGCGAAACCTCGCCTCCGCCGTTGGCTTAGGCCTGATTCTCATCTCCGCGATCTGCTACCAAAAGAGCACTCCATTCCCAGGCCTCGCTGCCACCCTTCCGTGTTTCGGCGCCGCGTTGATCATCGCTGCAGGACGCGACGGCTCTTCGCTCGTCAAAACCGCTCTCTCTCTCAAACCGGTTGTTTTTGTGGGCACCATTTCCTATTCGCTCTATCTTTGGCATTGGCCGCTCATCGTTTTTCAGGGCGCTTCCGGCCTCCTCGCTCAAGGGCTTTCGCCGAAAGCCAGTAAGCTCGTGGTCCTCGGCGTCTCATTTGTAGCCGCGACTCTATCTTGGCGATTCGTTGAGCAGCCGTTCCGCGAGAGCCGCAAGCGTCTGCCACGCCCTCGCCTTTTTCAAATTGCCACCGCCGCCGCCGCGGTCTTGGCTATTTTTGCGGCCACTGCAGTGGTCACTCGCGGTTTTCCATCCCGCTACTCTTCCCAAGCCGTCCGCGTGGCGTCCTATTTGGAAAACGCCGACGCCATCACCGAAGCTCAATATCGCGTTGGTAGCTGCTTCCTGACCTCTCGAAATCCTCACGCGCAGTTCGCAACCGCCGAGTGCATGAAGTCTGATCCCGCCAGGCGAAACGCGCTCTTGATTGGCGACAGCCACGCCGCGCAACTCTGGTTCGGCCTCTCAACCGTTTTTAAGAGCACCAATTTCATGCAGGCCACCGCATCAGGCTGCAAACCCACTCTTGCGCAGCCACTGGGCGCCGATCAGCGCTGCTCGCAACTTATGGATTATGTTTTTCAGGATTATCTAAAGAAGCATTCCGTCGATTCGATCTTAATCGCAGCTCGATGGGACAGTGCCGATCTTGCGCGCATTCAGCAGACCGTCTCATTCCTCCAACAACATCATGTGAAAGTGATTCTCTTCGGGCCTGTCGTTCAGTACGATTCCGCGTTGCCCCGGCTGCTGGCCATTTCCATTCAGCAACACGCTCCCCAACTTCCTGCGGATCATCGCGTCGCCTATTACGAGCAGTTGGACCAGGAGATGAGCCAGGTTGCGCGTCAGCTGGGCGTCCCTTACATCTCCTACTTCAATCTTATCTGTGACCACGGCGTCTGCCTTGAATACGCTTCGCAGGATGTTCCTCTGCAGTCCGACTACGGCCATCTGACCGGCGATGGTTCGTTACTCGTCGCAGCTAGGATCCGTGATGCTGGCTTTTTAAAATAGTCCCGAAGCACTCTCCCTTTGCTACCCAATAATTGCCGGTCCGGCTTATAACTCATGGCGACGGCATTTCTCCATTTCTCCTCACCACGATGTCTCGATAAGTGTCCGTCAGCTCAGCCAGTCGTCGCTTGACGACTTCGCAATCCGTCCATTCCGCAAACTCAAATCGCGATCCCGTCTCATCCGTAATGTTAAAAGCGCTTTTTTGCAGTTCAAATACCGGCTTGCCCAAACACCGCAGCGCATTGTTCGGATCGAATGAATGGTATTCGAACGAGAGATATTCAGGCTGCTTCGATAGGCCGTCCAGCACGCTGGCTTCGTATCCTTCGATATCTATCTTGATATAGTCTGGCGCCCCGAATGTCTCGACCATCGAATCCAGTGTTATGCAGGGAACTGTTACTCTCCGATTCCAGATCTTTTCTGCTTCCGGTCCTCGCCGGGCCAGATCATTGGCCACCCACTCGCTCGAGACCGTGCTCATGTCGTCGAATTTGTCCGACATGTTGATTTGTAGCAGCCCATTCTTTGGTCCGACCGCGGCTAGAATCGGCTCAATCCGTCGGCCGCCGTAGGTGATCTCAATGTGCCGGATGCAATCGGCGTTCGGTTCCACCGCAATCACCCTGGCGCCCAGTGATTCCAAGACGTCGGCGTAGGCGCCGGTATTCGCCCCGATATCAAATACCAGGAACCCCGGCCGGACGAACGAAGAGTAAAAGCTTAATAGTTTTGCGCGGCCCTCGCTCCGCCGCTCGTTTAACGCCCGATGAAGCCTCACTGCTAACGGATGCAGCCCGCAGATCCAGGCAAATTCTTCGAACTTTCGCCGCGTTGCCTTCACCGTGATACCCGCCGTTTCCGAGGCGCGGATTCTGTAACGCTCGATGTAGCTTGTCAAGCTCTTACATTCACATCCCCTCGCACTTGTCGTCTGCCCGGGCAGAGAACTAGAGAAATTGCTTCTTAGAGAGCCTTAGCCGGGACGTTCCGTCCGGTGTTCTCTTTTTCTACTGCCGCGCATCTCGCGCCGAAATCACTCATTAAAATTCCGTCAATATTTGATGTCTGGAAACACACTGCGTTTCTAGGCCATTCGCTATTTTTCTTCGTGGGGTTGACTTATTAACTTTAGGCAGGCAAGAACGCTCTTAGAAAGGGCGGATGGCTGAAGTCTTCTCAATTTTGTCAATTGAGCGCCGCGCCGCAACTACAGCCATCCGTTACCCAGAGTTATCTCAAAACCTAAAAAACCACGTAACTGTCAAAAATACCAGTTCGGTACGTGAATTCGTTTTTGTTACTGCGGGCGCCACCGTCGCTCATCACCACAACATCGATATTCCTGTAGCGTCGCACAAAAGACTCGCCCTGCCTGGCAGACGTGATCGCTCACCCTAATGCTTTTCTACTAGGAACCAGCCGCTGCCTGTCCTATCGCTGCTATGTTCCGATTGGGAAGCGTCACGCTCGCGCGAATTTCTGTTCCGCCGGTTTTCGCGGAAACAATTCTGAATTCTCCGCCCACCGCGCGAATTCGTTCCCGCATTCCAATCAATCCAATTCCACCAGTTAGGGAAGTCGTGTCGAATCCTTTTCCATCGTCAGCGATTGCCAGTTCGACATGCGTCTCGCTAAACACTAATGTAATCTTGGCTTTCGTCGCTGAACTGTGCCGAACCACATTGTTTAACGCCTCTTGCGCCACGCGGTAAATCGCCAGGGCTTCTTCTTCCCGCAGATACGGTTTCTCGTCCGAAGATTCCAGTTCCACGACGAGGTCGTGATTGTCGGAAATCCGCTGGCATAATTCACGCAGCGCGGCTTGCAATCCCAGGTACTGCAATTTTGAAGAATGCAGCGTGTGCGAAATCTGGTGCAGGTCGCCGCTCAACTCTTCTGCTGATAGCTGGATTCGCTCCACCCTTGCTTTCAGCTGGTCGTCTTCCGGTAGGAGTTGTGCCACGATATCTAGTTCCATCGCCAACAGTGCCACCCGCTGGCCGACATCATCATGCAATTCGCGGCTGATCTTTTTTCTTTCTGCTTCCTGCGCTTCCATCAGCCTTTTTGCTAATTCCTGCAGTTCCAACTGCGCTTGCTTCAGCCCGGAGACATCCACCGTTACTCCAACGATCTTCGGCGATTGGCTGGTCGAGCGCTGCGATAGTCTCCCTCTTCCCAGCATCCACCGCACTGTTCCGTCCTTCCCGATCATCCGGAATTCGGTGGAGAAGACTCCTCCGGAGCGCACAATTTCTTGCGTCACATTGCGCAACCGCTCCCAATCTTCCGGCACCACGTGCCTCAGCACGTTGCTGAACAAATCGGAAGCTGGCTCCTGCAATTTGCTCCGATCCAGCCAGGCGATCCTATCCCCTGGGGGGTCATACTCCCAGGCCGTCGTCCGCGAGGCCTCCAGCGCCAGCGCCAGCATCAGCCGGCTGTCCTCCAGCTGTTCCTTTACCCGCACCGCTTCCGTTCGATCCTCGACCATTGCTAGCACATACCGCTCGTTGTTGTTTCGCGCTCCAACCACGGACATCGTAATCCGCACCCACCGCTCCGAGCCGTCTTTTCTCCGCAGCCGCTCTTCGATGCGGCAAAGATCCTTTACTCCTGCCAGCAACTCCTGAATTTCCAGCCAAGTCCGGGGCATATCGTCTGGAAAAGTCAGATCAATGATCGATTTGTTCGCTAATTCATCATTGGTGCGAGCCAACAACCTCGCCAGCGCGGCGTTGGCAATCCGAATCTGTCCATTCGAACTCATCAGCGCAATCCCGATTGGCGAGTCGTCAAACAATTGCCGGAATCGCAGTTCACTTGCTTGCGCCGCTTCTTGCGACAGTTTTCGGGTGTGCGCCGTCGCAAACATGGACGCTAGGATCGCCACCTGTGCCACTAGCTGCTCTTCCCACACGATCTCCGTCCAAAATGAAGCGATCACCAGCGCCCCGGTCACCCCGGTACCTCGATTCGAAGGAATTACTGCAAGCGACATCACACCGGCCTGTTTCAGAAGCTGTTTGGCCTCAGCTTCTTCCGCTGGCAATTCGTCCAGATCCGCCACCAGTACCGGTTTTCCGGCGTTGACCGTATCCGCCATCCAAGCCATGGTTTTCAAACCACACGGCCTGCAGTTTAGTCCTCGATTTCCGGCACCTGAGGTCTGCATACCCTCATAGCTTTGACCATGCACGGATTTTTGAAACCACGCAATTTGATCCACTCTTAACAACTCGCGGACCACTCCCAGTTCACGCTGCAACCCTTCGTCCAGGTCTTCCGCGTTCATGCTCACGATTCGCTCTGAAGCACTCGAGATCGCATGCTGAATCGCACGGATCCGGGTCAGTGCCTTGTCCGTGTTTCTCCTTCGCCGCAACTCCACCCATGCCCAACCCAGCACCACCGCTTCGAACGTAAGTAGCAACACCAGCGTGTCATTCTGAACTGCTCGTTTGTCCAACCATTGAATCCAATGCGCTGGCAGCGCTAGGAATGGAGAGGCCGCAAAGAAGAGCAGCGCGGCAGTCGCTAGATACAGCCCAAACCAATGGTGAGGTTTTAACGACAGCAAGATTCGCGCGCGCAACTGCGCACGGACAGGGAGGGACCTAGGCATGGCTCACCTTCGTTCTTTCGCCAGATTCGCGCGGCGGCAGCCGACGGTGCTTCGGCTGCAGGGACAATGGATATCCCTAAGGCCCAAAAGTCTATCGCTAAGGCTGTTAGAAAGACAAGTCCTGGCTGTTATTAAACGATTTATCTCTTGGTGCGGCCCGGCTAGGGCTCGCTTCTAGCTAATCATCCGTTCTTTGATTGCAAATCGCAGCAATTCGGTGTTCGTCTTCAGGTCAAATTCTTCCATGATCTTGTATTTGTGGAATGCCACGGTTCGCGGCGTCACCTGCAGCACGTCTGCGGCTTCCTTCATTGTCCGGCCTTCGGCCAATAGCTGTAACACTTCGCGCTGTCTTGGGGTTAGCGCCCGATCTCGCCGCGGCTGCGCATCCCGCACAAATCGATCCTGGAGTTGCTGCGACAGGTGCGCGGTGACGAATGTCTTTCCCTTGAGTACTTCATGGATAGCGGTAACTAGTTCGGCGCTCGCTGACTTCTTCAGCAAGAATCCCGACGCCCATTTTCCCAACACCTCCGACGCGATTTCGGCGTCTTCCATCATCGTCAGCACGATCAGCTTGGCGTTCGGTACCAGTTTCTTCAGCCGCTCGCCCGCTTCAAATCCGTTTAACAGCGGCATGCTCAAATCCAGTAGCACCACCTCCGGCTTCAGTTGCACCGCCTTGTCCAACAAGGCTCGGCCATCGCTCGCCGTTCCTACGATTTCAAAATGGGGTTCCAGTAATTTGGTGAAGGCTTCAACGACCAAGGTGTGATCATCGGCCAAAAGGACTCTAGGTTTCCCCATCGCGCCGCCCTCCTTGGTGGATTCTTTAGGTCGATAACGGTAGCAGACCCAGGCCGTGCGCAGTCGCTTCTGTATGCGACTGCAAAAACGTGCCCGATGCTGTTTACCCGACGGGGCGCGATCCCTCGAGCGAAAGTATAGCGCAAACTGTACCAAAAATACCCTTGAAAACGTCCTATTCTTACCGGTTTGCTGGTTATTGTTTGACGTGCTTAATACCACACGTCACTTAGACTAAGCTAGGTTAAGTTTGTGAATTCCTATAGCATGCCACTTCTACATTTCAAGCCTTTACTTAGGCTCGCTTCAGTCGTTTATCTTGTCCTCGCTGGCTTAGCCTACCCTGGGCTTCTCCTGGCATTTCAGACCACTGCCCCCGCTGCCCGAGCGCTTGGCACTATCGAGTCCATTTCCGGAAGATCCTTCACCGTTATTTCCGACGCCGGTTCGCCGTCTGAAATTGCGACCGAGGTCACAACGAAATTTTTGCAGATTGAGCCGGGCAAAACCGACCTTAAGGAAGCCTCATCAATCTCTTTTTCGGACCTTCAGCCAGGCGACCGTGTGCTCGCCCGCGGCTCCCTGGCCGAGGACGGCAAAACCATTCGAGCCGCCTCGGTGGTCGCCATCAAGAAAACCGCCATCGCTGAAAAGCAGGCGAAAGAACGCGCCGAATGGCAGCGCGGCGTTGGAGGCTTGGTCAAAGCCATCGATTCATCTGCAGGCACCATGGCAGTCACCACCAACGGAGTGTCCGCCAGCAAAGAAATGGTCGTTCACTTCACTGCGGAAACCATCTTGCGCCGCTACGCCTCCGACTCCACCCGTTTTGATTCCGCCAAGCCGGCCGCAGTTTCAGAGATTCACCCCGGCGATCAGTTGCGCGCTCGCGGCACTCGTTCTGAATCCGGTGCTGATTTCACCGCCGCCGAGATCGTTTTCGGCACTTTTCGCAGTATTGCCGGCACCGTCGCCAGTAGCGACGCTTCCGCCAATACGCTGGTGGTCCAGGACCTCGCTACGAAATCGGCCGTCACGTTAAAAATTACCGCGGAATCCCAAATGAGAAAACTGCCGCCTCAATTCGCCGACGGCCTGGCCGCACGTCTAAGGAATCAGACTGCCGGGGCCGAACCAGGCGCTACGGCGGGCTCATCGCCGCCACTTGCCGCGCCGGCCCAGGCGAGTCAGGCACAGCGGGGAGCTGGCACTCCCGGCGCACCGGGTGGCCGCGCTGGGGACTTTCAGCAAATGATTGCACGCATGCCCGCCGCTTCACTGGCCGATCTGCAAAAAGGTGATGCGGTCATGGTCGTAACCACCCAAGGGAACGGAAAAGACCCGCTAACCGTCATTACGCTTCTTGATGGCGTCGAGGCCATTCTCCGTGCTTCTCCAAAAGGCAGCCAGGACATGATCCTCTCTCCCTGGAGTCTGGGCGGCGGAGAGCCTTCCGGCAATTGATGACTTATCCGCACCAACTTTTTTAGGAGAGTGAATGAATTTCGGATTCAGGCGGGGTGCAAAACTTCATTTGTCGCTGTTCGCGGCGATACTCTTGTTTTCCTTGAGCGTTTCCGGACAAACTCCCTCCGGTGGTATTCGCGGACAAGTCGTGGATCCATCCGGCGCAGCGGTCGCCGGCGCAACCGTTGTCATACTCCCCGCCGAGGGCCCGTCGAACTCAGGTACCACCAATCGCGACGGTTTCTTTGAATTCAAGCTTCTGGCGCTGGGAAAATATACCGTTCAGGTTTTCGCCCAGGGTTTCGCTCCATTCGAATCCAAAGAAGCCCGCGTCGAGGCGGGCACCCCGCTGGCATTGAACGTCAAACTCACCATCGAAGAACAAAAAGAAAAAGTCGAAGTATCCGGTTCTTCCACTCAACTGGACACCAGCAGCGGCAGCAACGCCAATTCGGTTACCCTCAAAGGCAAAGAGCTGGAAGCGCTTTCCGACGATCCCGATGAACTTCAAGACGAACTCACCGCGTTGGCTGGCCCCTCGGCCGGACCCAATGGCGGACAAATTTATATCGACGGCTTCACCGCCGGACAGCTGCCGCCCAAATCTTCCATACGCGAAATCCGCTTGAACCAGAATCCGTTTTCGGCCGAATACGACAAACTCGGCTACGGCCGTATCGAAATTCTCACTAAGCCCGGCACCGACAAATTGCACGGCCAGGTCATGATCAACGGCAACGACTCCGCTTTCAACGCCCGTAATCCATTTGTTGGTGATGCCGAACAGCCCGATTATCACTCGGTCCTCTACAGCGGAAATATTGGCGGCGCCATCAATAAAAAAGCTTCGTTCTTTTTTAATCTCGACCGCCGCAATCTCGACGAAATTGCCATCGTCAACACTCCCGCGCTCGACGCCAATTTCAATCCCATTCAATTCACCGCTGCGGTTCCGAACCCCCGCACTCGCACCAATCTCACCCCACGCATCGATTACCAGCTTTCTTCCACCAATACTTTGACCGTGCGCTACCAGTATTTTCGCGAAAATGAAATGAACAACGGCATCGGCCAATTCAGCTTGCCGTCCCAGGGTTACAACGAACTGAACACCGAACACACTCTGCAGATCAGCGACACCCAAACGCTCAGCGAACGAATCATCAATGAAACTCGTTTTCAGTATGTGCGTTCCGCCAGCAATCAAACCGTGGTCGATGCCACTCCGACCGTCGCTGTGGGTGGTGCATTTACCGGCGGTGGAAATTACCGGGGCAATCTCGACCAGATCACCGACGGTTTTGAAATTCAAAATTACACTTCCATCGCTTCCGGAAAACACTTCATTAAGTTCGGAGTGCGTTCGCGCATTGACCTTGATTCGCTGGACAAACTCACCGGGTTCAATGGATCGTTCACGTTCAATTCGCTCACTTCCTACCAAATTACCGCGCAGGATTTGCAGGCGGGATTTACTCCGGACCAGATTCGGGCTGACTGCCGCGGCACCGATCCCACTCACGCACCGATTTGCGGCGGCGCCAGTCAGTTTTCCCAGACCGTCGGAAACTCGATGGTGCAGAATAATTATTACGATCTCGGACTTTACGCCCAGGACGAATGGCGTATCCGCCCGAACATCACCGCCAATTACGGCATTCGTTTCGAAAAACAGAATCAGATCGGCGACGACGGCGGATTCGCCCCACGCGTCGGCGTAGCTTGGGGGCTCGGAAAAACCCAGCAGGGCGCACCGAAAGCGGTGCTGCGCGCGGGCTTCGGCATCTTTTACGACCGCTTTAAGCAGCAATATCTGGAGCAGGCGCAACTGCTGAACGGCATTACCCAGCAAAGTTTTGTGGTCAGCAATCCGGATTTCTATCCGAATCTTCCCACGCCCGCGGAATTGGCGGCGGGGCAAACTTCACCCACCACTTATGAAGTCGATCCCCATTTGAAAACGCCATACACCATGCAGTCCGGCGTCACACTGGAAAAGGCATTGGGCAGAAGCGCGAACATTGCCTTCACCTATTTGTATTCGCGCGGCGTGCACGCATTTCTGACCCGCAACATCAATGCACCGCTGCCGCCGACGTTTGATCCACACGACCGGCCACTCGGTGGCAACGACAACGTCTATCAGTACGTTTCCGGCGGCGACTTCAAGCAGAACCAGCTGATCATCAACGGCAACGTGCGTGTAGGCAGCAAGGTTTCCTTGTTCAGTTACTATACTCTTAATTATGCGAACAGTAATGTATCGACGATCGTTGGATTCCCCTCGAATCAATACGATCTGGCGCTCGATTATGGACGCGCCGCCTTCGATACCCGCCAGAGGCTTTTTCTGGGCGGTTCCATCGCGCTCCCGTACAAATTTCGCGTCAGCCCATTTATGATTGCCAGCTCCGGAGTTCCATTCAACGTGACCACTGGCGTGGACGCCAACGGCGACTCCATCTTCACCGACCGACCGACGCTCGCGCAGTTTCAGTCGGCGCTGGACGGTGCTTCCGTACCGGGAAACATCACTTTCAACTGCCAGGTAGCGAGCGGGCAAACCGAGATTCCGATCAACTGCGGTCAGAGCCCGGCACGTTTTTCGCTGAATGTCCGCTTGAGCAAAACTTTTGGCTTCGGTCAAAAAGCCAAGTCTGCCGCGAACAATGGCGGCGGACCCATGTCCGGCGGAACCTTTGGTCGCGGCCCCGGAGGTCCTGGTGGCCCCGGCGGAGGCGGCCGAGGCAATCACGGCGGGGGAGGCCTATTCGGCGGTGGAGACAGTTCCGGCCAGCGCTACAGCTTGACGCTGGGTATTTCCGTGCGCAACCTGCTGAACAACGTCAACGAAGGCTTGCCGGTCGGCGTGATCAGTTCGCCCATTTTCGGCCAGGCCAATTCTCTGGCCGGCGGTCCGTATGGCAATCAGACTTCCAATCGCCGTGTGGACCTGCAGATTACGTTTGCTTTCTGATTTCTGGCTTCCGCAGAAACATTTCACTTCTCACTTTCTAGTCGAGGTCTTTGTCCTTCGACTTGCGGCCCGCCGTGGCTTCCTGCCTGGCGGGAAAGATATTGTGCTGCGGTGCGGGCATGGGAATGTCGCCCATGCGATCCTGCCACAAATATTGATTTAGCAAGGCAGTGTCCACGGCATCGGCGCGGCCGAAGTCCAAGTTCTTGCCGTCTTTCCAATCTTTTTCATTCATCTTGTAGATCAGGCCGTTATCGCGATTACGATCGTCGGCTGAAAATGCGGGTTGCGTGCCGTCGCCGGCAAAGAGCGGAGCCATGACCGCGGCGCGCGAGTCGTTGGAATTCATGGGTGGTACGCCGAGCAGCACTTCGATGGTGCGGACGACATTGATGGTGGTGTAGAAATTGTGATCGACGAAGGGTGCGACGTTTCCCGAGGCGTCTTTAAAGATCGGCGCGTATTTGCTGATGACCAAGGCAATGCTGCGATGCGAGTCGACGTGATCGGGGCCGTCCTGCGCGTCATCTTCCAGGATCAGAAACGCGGTGTCATCCCAATACGGACTGTGAGAAACAGCCTCCACGGCGCGGCCGATGGCCAGATCGTTGTCAGCAAGCGAAGCGGAAGGTGTTGGTTTGCCTTTGTTCAGTCCGGCCGTATGGTCGCCCGGTAGCCGCAGAAGAATGAACTGGGGCATGTCATCTTTGCCGGCTTTGCGGGATTCGGCAAATTTGTTGAACTCATTCAGGAATTCATCGACGCGAAGCTGGTCGGGATAGGCCACTTCAAAATCCGGGAACAGCGGATCAAAATGGCCGCGAAGTTCGGATTCGGCGGCGATGTTTTTGGCCAACACTGGAACGTCCCAGGCGTAGGGACTTGGGCTGCCGTGCGGTTCGCCGACGTTTTTTTCTAGCGGCTCGCCTTTTTTGATGACCGTGCGGGTGCACTGCACTCCTGCGACTCGTGGCGGTCCGGCGATCGGAGGCGTATTTTCGCTTTTGGCGTTGCACCAGCGCGACACGATGTATTCGCCGTAGTGCCGATAGCTGACGCCGTGCGCGGCGAAATTCTTCCAGAGATAGCCGCCGGTCGGTTCGCCTGCGTCGGGCAGGCCGTCTTCCACGGAAATTCCTTCCAGAAATTCGCCTTCGGAGTCGTAGGTATGTTCGTGGCCGCGATAGCCGACCGGAATGGTTTTGGCAATGTAATCGGAAACGGTCGCCGAAGTGGACCAGACGTGCCCATCGCCGGAAACTTCGCCGCTATCATAGAAGTTATCGAGCACGCCAAATTGTTTGGCGAGTGCGTGCTGGTTAGGAGTGATGTCCGCGCCATACATGGTGATGGAAGGATCGCCGTCACCCACACCGAGATCGCCGAAAATCTGATCGTAAGTGCGGTTTTCTTTGATGATGTAAATAACGTGCTTGATTTTGTTTGCTCCGCCGCTGAATGGAACGTGATCGGTATTGCCGCGGCTGGCGTTACGATCGGCGACTTCTTGGGAATAGGTTTCGAGGTTGGCGGGAATCTCCGAGAATGGAATGCGAGCCAATGAGCCCTTGATCAAGCCCAGCACGTACGGATAATCGATGCGGCCGTCTTTTTTGGTGCCGGCAGGTTTCTGATTCGGTCCGGAGCCGCGACCTTTGGCGCTGGCAATGAGCAAGTCCTTGGAAGCCGCAGCGACCACCGTCGGATACCACTCAGTAGGAATGAATCCAGCAGCTGCCCGCTGGGTGAGATCGAAGACGCCGACCGAATCGGAAATCGCGTTGGCAGAATAAAGAGTTTTGTCATCAGGCGAGAGTGCCAATGATTGCGGGTCGCTGCCACCGTAGAATTGCTGCGCAGGCTTGGTAAACAGAGAGTATAGAGTTTTTCCGTTGCGGGGGTCGAGGGCCAGGATTTGGTCGCGATTAGTGAGCGCTACAAATAGAATTGAGTTGTCGTGATTGAGCAGAAGCGCCGTTGGGTGCGAGCCTGCGGTGAGAGCTTTGCGGGGTTTTTGCAAAGCGATTTTTCTTACCACCTTGCCGCGGATGAGATCGAGTTGGGCGACGGTGGATGCGTTCCACAGAGAAACGAAGCCGCGAGTGCCATCGTTGGTGATGACCGTGGTGTAGGGAAGCGCAGCGGGGATGCGTTTGAAAGTGGAAAGATCGAAGCGATGGATGATTTTTCCGTCGGAAGTGTGGAGCAGGACGGCTTCGTCGGAATGGTTGCAGGCCACCAGGATACTTTCCTGGCCGCCGACTTTTCCGATGCTAAGACCAGCCGGGTAAGTGACGTCCTTAAATTCATCGCGGCGGACTTTGCGGCCAGGAATGGAAGTGCGCGGCGAGAGCGGTAGAAAGTTTTCCGGCGCGATTTTCCCTTTTTCAAATGTGTAAACAGCGATGCCATTTCCGGTGCTGCCTTCCCTCTTGCCGAGCGGATCGGTGTACGAGGCCATTGAGGCGTAAAGATGTTTTCCATCGAGCGCAAAGGCCAAGCCTAAGAAATACGTTTGCCGGGCATTGTGGCCGAGGCGATCGTCGGGAAAATCGGAGAGTTCATTGGTTTCGACATCTAGGACAGAGAGCGATTGCTGGCCTTTGGCGGTGTAAGCGCCAAAGCCGCTGTGCAGAAAGACCACGAACCGGCCGTCGGGAGAAACGGCGGCGGCAGTGGGGAGATTATTGATATCCCGAGGGTGGCCAGGAACTTCGCCCAGCAATCGACCGTTGGGCAGCCGCGTGGTGGGGTCTTGAGCAGCCAAGGGCAGAGCCAGGAGTGCCAGCAGAGCCGGATATAGGATAAATCGAGCAAACTGGAGAAGGATCATTTGGCGGATGGTAAAGCTCCCATGTGATAGGAATGTGAATAGTTGATTTCTGTGCTAGATGGAGGCAGAGAAACCAGAAGAAAAATAGCATGGGTTGGCCAAGCGGCGAGAGAGGATTGCAAAAAAGAGACGATCGTGTCCCCCCTCTCCTAACTCTTGTACTGGCGCTGGCACAAAGGAGACCTGTTGC
>Ga0157376_10000949_pt1 | contig 18879 bp, 14 predicted proteins | sample M45metaG_FD_121801 | JGI IMG/M metagenome (GOLD analysis project Ga0157376, IMG submission 121801) | Miscanthus rhizosphere microbial communities from Kellogg Biological Station, Michigan, USA - M4-5 metaG | ecosystem: Host-associated > Plants > Roots > Rhizosphere > Soil | place: USA: Michigan... | reverse complement strand
GAAGCTACTCGGTATTCGTCCCCTCGTCGGTCCGCCAATTCCTCGGATGCATCGAGTTCGACCTTCAAAATTATCATCCTGCGGCTTTGCTGCTCCATCTAGTCTGCCCCTTGGTTTTCAAGCGGCCCTATAGTTTTTCCGGGAATCTACCTGTACATTACGCCGAGTAATCGAATCTAACATCGTCATCCACGGCAAAACAGGGAGGCAGCAACACGTTTACGAGAGGATGCCCGAAATTCGGATTTTCGAGCTTTGAGGTTAGACCTTGCCGCGGAGGCGCATCGGTTGTGTGGCTCCGTAGGTGAGGGATCTCCATCCCCACTCAAGGACCGTCTCCAGATTAATCACCATAATTCTTTAAGTGTCTTGAAATGTCATGAGGATGTCATTTCAAAAGAGATTGATGAAGGCCTTTGTCAAGCTCTCTTTTCTTTAAACAGACGAGTGCTTTTTCGACATAGCTTACTTGCATTGAAATGAACCGCGCATTGGTGCAGCTGCGTCGCAGACGGAGCGGTATCAATGGTGTTTTGGCGTTTCCCGCGGAGCCCGAGGAAAGCAGATAGATGATGATGTGTTCCGAGCCAGCATGCGCTTGGAGCTCTGATGGTTCAACTAAGGTGTGTGCTCGTGGGCAATGCCCAAATTTGTTGGGCGGATATATACGGGCATGTCGCTATCTCAGTCCAGCCTCACCTCTGACTGCCGCGAACAAAAGACTTGAATCATATCCGATACCTTTTTTGAAAACCAGCTCAGGCTTTCGAATTGTGGAGGGGTCGTGCTCGAAATCTCCATCGAGCAAAAGCAGATCTGCCTGCATTCCAACTGCGACCGTTCCAATCGTTTCCTGTAGTCCCATAAACTTGGCAGCATTGCTCGTATATATCAGAACAGCCTCTCCAGTAGAGAAGCCTGCTTGAACGAGCAATTCCATCTCTCGTTGATCGCCAAATCCGGGAAGAATACCGCCAAAACCAGTTGGATCACATCCCGCCATCAAGAGGCCGCCCTCTCTCACGAAATCACGCTCGAACTCCATCTCTTTGTGGAGCAGTTGTTCAGTTCGCGGATTATCCTTCTTCAGCTGAGCATCTCGGTACTTCATGTAAGTCTCCCAAGATGCTGCTGCCATCGCATCACGGCTTGTTTCGAGGCTTTCAAGTGGAGGCTCGCCTGATATGGACATTTCGAAAATATCAAGAGTTGAAGTAATGGCTACATGATGCTCCACTAACGTGTGAATCATATGCTGAACCCGTGGGTCTTGCATGTCGAGTGATTCTCCCATCTCTCGCGCCGATGCCTCCGTGTTCGGACAAACACCTGATTGCTTCTTCGAGTAGAACTCCGTATCGATGATGATCCCATGCTCAAGATTGTCGATGCCCATCTCGGCAGCTTCCGTGTATCCAATCGAACATAGATGCCCCGTAATTTTCGCTCCGAATTTGTGCGCAGACTCGATCGACTGTTTGAGTTCCTCGGGTGTTATATGCATATAAGCCTTAAATGATGTGGCACCTTCGTCGTGCCAGTACTCGACCGTCTTACGAGCGTCTTCTGGTCCACTCAACTCATGGACAGGGATCTGTAATGCTCCACGTCCTTCCAGATATGGTCCAGTGACGTCGAGATCTGGGCCCGCCTCACGTCCCGAGCCAATCGCTTTCTTCAGATTTAAATCGAGGTATGGATTGATCGCTCCGGCAGTACGAGCAGTAGTAATTCCCGCCGCGAGGTACAACATAGGACCCGAATTACCCTGTTCGGAGTACATGCCGATCTGCCCGCGGAAACCGCCTGCGGTCGGGTAAAACAGGTGCTCGTGCATTCCGACAGGCCGGGGAGCAGACTCTTCCCAGTCTCATCAAGAACCTTCGTGTCTTTCAAAGGCATTATGTCTCGAATGGGGCCCACCGCAACAATCTTGCCATGATCGATGATTACTGTTTGGTCATGTTTAGGCAGGCCACCCCTACCGTCGAATAATGTCACGTGCTCCAAAGCGATCTTCGATCCATGTTCTCTGATCATGTTGTCAGCTGTGACCGGACCATGCACCTGATTCATAGACTCCGGGAATGGCGGAGAAGACGGGTTCTGTGATTGAGCCAGGGCCACACAAGTTGACAACAAGAACACCGCCAAGGACGGCGTACGGAGATATTTGTGATTCTGCATAAAATCCAACCTCTGCTCGCTGGTAACGTTTAGCGCAACTTGCGCCAATGTGAATTTTTGGGGGTGCTTCCTCGGCAAACTCCGAACTGCAGTGAGATAGGACATTCGAGAACGTGCCGTCTCACATATGTGCTTCTTTCTGCTGCATAGTCGAAACAACTGAATGAGTCCTTTACAACCAGTTCTTCAGTTGGGACCAACTATTTACTATCCCCGGCATAGCGCCGCGGCATATGTATATTGAGGTGGTCTCGTATGGCTGGCCCCATGGGTTCGTAATGCGCGCAATCTCTGTCACACTAGAGAATTTCCTCCTCACCTCAGTCTCCGTGAAACCGATAACCACCATTACGGATCCATCATGTCCTCGTGGCCCCCAGTACCAATAGGTCTGGTGACCACTCACGGCGGTCGGGATATCTGGGCGATACACATTTATGGCGGAAGCTTCGCCGTAGTTGGCAGTGAGCACACCAGCTTTCTCTCTATCCTTTTCCGGAAGAGACCAATACGCATCCGCTACCTTTTGCGCCATCTCTGGCCATCCAGTCATGTCAGCCATCAACACCGGCAAAGACTGCTTCGCCTTCACGCTAAATTCGCGCGGCTTCAGCCCGCTCGGCTTGATATAGCGGATATATTCAGTCGGCGTCAGAACTGGCTCCACGATGAGAATTCCCAACAGGGAATATGTAGTGATAGCGCACGCGTAGGCGGGGACAGCTACTCTCCCTATTGCTTTTGCTGCAGTCCACCGTTCCCAAGCCACTCCTCCTGCCGCAAACAGTAGTGGGTATATAGGTGCGAGGTAATAGTCGTTGGCATGCAGAATCATCATGCCCGCCAAATACAGTAGGTATGTCACACCTATCCATTGAAATCGGCGTTTTCCATCTCTGCCGAAGAATAGCCATATTAATCCACCTATCCACAAAGCGGAGGATAGAGGACCCACAATGAATATCTGATTCCAAACAAACACGGCCGGACCATAGACGACATACTTCCCTGCGACCCGAGTGTTGTGCAGCCATACCAACATCGGCCATCCTCTATGCGCCTGCCAGATCAGATTCGGCAACGCGACTAAGATGATGAGTCCAACACAGATCACAAAGCCACGTTTCAGCTTGTTCCGTGTGGGCGTGAGCAACATACCGCCAAGCATTGCAAAGAGGAAAAACGCTTCTCCCCACTTATTTTCAAGTCCAAGCCCCGCAAAGGCCCCAGCGATGGCCCACCACCTCGTACCCTTACCATTCAGCGCACGGATTAACGCAAATATGGTTCCCAACCAGAATAACGGCTCAAAGGCATTCATCGAGAGAATCGCATCGACGGCGAGAATGACCGGACAAGACATGACGCCTGTCATTGCCAGAGCCTGCGCCATCCTCCTCCCGCCCATCTCTCGTACAATCAGCCCAGTTCCGGCGACCTCAATAGCACCTGCCAGAGAAGGCAATATTCGAAACAGAGCCAGTGAATGCCATCCGAACACTAGCTCGGTGAACCGAGCCGCCAGGGCTGCCATGGGCGGCAGATCGACATATCCCCACGAAAGGTTTCTGCCGCACACAATGTAATACAGCTCATCACGAAACAAGCCGTAACCTGCGTGTTGCGCCCTCAGATTTACCAGTACATGAACTAGAAACGTTATAGTGCCGAACAGTGATGCTAATCGTAGTGATCTTCCGATTGCCTCCTTCTCGAGGCCAATTCCACGAGATGAGCTATCGCGTTTTTCCGTTTGCATTTCTCCGTAACCTCTGTGCAACCTTCACGTGACTCATTCGCGGATTTACGGTTGGACATTGCGGTTACGCGCCCACCGAAGCGTAGTAGAGCCTGAATAGAGTGCTTGTCACTCGGCTAGGCCTTGGTTCAACAAACCTCGTTGCGTCAGCCCACGCTGTGTAGAAAAGTTATTAGCAAGAGGCTTTAGGCCGTCCAACACAGACTCACACAGGGCTGCTAACGTACTCAGTTCCGCACTCGTCGTCGTTCAATCCTGCTATAACCATCGCGTAAGAAATCGAGAAAGTTTGGGTACTGAGCCAAAAACCGTGAATCTAATCATGTAACGCAACGCGCAATTTCATAGACAATGCACTAGAGAAGATGAATGTTTCTTTCCATCGTCTTAATAACATCGTCCAATCTCCCCTGCCAAACCTGTTTAGCGATACTGAGGGTATAGCCCTTCATGGTGTGCAAGGGGACGTGAGCGGGTAAGGAAAGAGCGTAAGGGTCAACCACAACGTCAACGACCGTTGGGCCGCTCTTATGATTGAGCGCCTCAATCAAAGCATCGCGGACATTTTCTGGCTGCTCCACCCGGATGCCCCTCGCACCCATCGCCTCCGCGACTCGGGCAAAGTCAGGGTTTTTGAAGTCCACTCCGTATGGGATGATGCCAGATTCCTGCTGCTCGATCTTGACGAAGTCAAATGATCCGTTATTGAGAATGACGTGGACGACAGGAGTCTTCCGCTCAACCTGCGTGAGCAGATCGCCCAAGCAGAGCATTGTGAATCCGCCGTCACCGCAGATTGCAATAGTTTGACGACCGGGATACGCCAGTTGAGCACCAAACGCGTTCGGCGAAGCATTCGCCATTGAGGCCCACGAGAAGGAGCCGAACAAACGCCGATTCTGGCCACCCTTCATATGGCGGGCCAGCCAGATGCAGGCTGTCCCGGTATCGGCGAAGAACATCGCGTCGTCAGCTGCAACGTCACTCAAGGTCGCCGCCAGAAATTCCGGTCGGATGGGCGTGATGCCAGGCCCTTTCGTGACATAGTGCTGTAACAGATCATCGAAAATCTCGGTATGGGAAAGATACTTATCGAGGAATGAGCGGTCCGCCTTATCCGACACCTTCTTCGTGATGATCTCAAGCGTCGTCTTTACATCCCCTACGAGCCCCAAGTCCAAAGGCGTGCGGCGGCCCAAATGCTTGGGGTTCTTGTCGATCTGAACCTTCTTCACGTTTGTTCCGGGAAGAAACTCGGAAAAGGGAAAATCGGTTCCGAGCATAAGGAGCAAGTCTGCATGATTGATCGCCCCGTACGCGCCGCCGTAACCAAGTAGTCCCGTCATGCCAACTGCGTTGGGGTTGTCGTGTTCAAGCCATTGTTTGCCGCGGAATGAAAACCCAACCGGGGCATTAAGTTTTGTGGCCAACTCCACGACCTCGCGATGGGCGTGACGACATCCATCGCCGCCAAATATCGCCACAGTTTCTGCCTGATCAATCATCGAAACGAGTTGGTCGAGATCTGAATCGGCTGGACGCAGCACGGCTGGGCTCGGCAACGTAATAGAGGTAGGAGTTTCTGGTGCCTGCGCCGCTGCAATATTCCCTGCTATGGAGAGAACCGTGGGCCCCTTCTCGGCCACCGAGGTCATGATTGCCATATTGAAGACCGATCGCGCTTGTTCTGGATCAACAACTCGGCCCGTATAGAGCGAGACCGCATCGAAGAACTTGTACGGGTTCATCTCTTCAAGGGAATATGTGTCCATCAGCGAAGTTTCTACGTCCCCGGCGATCGCAATAATCGACGCCCCCTCTTTACGGGCGTCCATTAAACCATTAAAGAGATGGGTTACGCCCGGACCTGCTGTTCCACACACGGCGACCGGAAAGCCTGTAAGGTAGGATTCTGCCACAGCCGCAAAGACACCATATTCTTCGTTCCGAACTCGTATAAATTCAATCTCGCCATTCCGTCGCAAGGCATCGATAACGGGGTTTAAGGCATCGCCAACGATGCCGTAGCAGCGTCGCACACCCGCGTTATAGAGCATTTCCCAGAGCACATCAGCAACAGTCTTCGCCATCTCAGTATTCAAACCTTTCCGTAAACTTTGTTTCCGCTCGCTAGCGCTGCCGAACGAATCAGATATGTTTAAGAGACACGTATCGGCGTATCACAGCTCGGTCGGTCGAACCATAATCCGCTTCGTCATTGTCAGAAGCAAAGAGGACGACGATTTAACAGCAACACTAGGTACGATTGCGATGGCATCGGCATGTCGGACATGATGAATTGCACCCCTCAAGAGAATGAACTAATTCCCGTGCATTATGAATCGTACGAGCCCGTTCATAGCTGTGGTATTACATATTCCTATTAAAGAGACGGCTCCCGTTGAATGCGTACGCATTCAACGGGAGGATGCCTGGATGTCTATAGAGCGCCTTTGTTCGTGGCGTGCTGGTGGGGGAGAGATATCTCCAGTCTCAAAGCCATGCGGAGCAAATCGGCTAGCTACTGCGCCATCATCTTTCGCAGCACTGGGCCGCGGTGAATTTGGAAAGTCTGTTCACTGATTCTAATGTTCTACCGTGATCTGCTTATTGAAGAAACCGGTACAACCGATGGCAGGACATCAGCCTCGCGTGATTTCGGCGATGGTAACCTGCCTGAAGACTAGCCAATTCTGTTCTCTCCGCTCCGGCGGCTGCGTCCAGCGCGAGTCATTCCCGGATGGCTGCAACTAATCGAAAACTATCGAATGGCTTCGCAAAGAAATCAATGGCTCCCGCTTTCATCGCTTGGACGGAAAAAGAGATGTCCCATGTCCAGAGATATGATCGCTGGACGTGCGGGATGTTCTGGTTGGGCCTGCAATTAAGACCACTAATTCCTAGCGACTTTACATCGGAAATCAGATAGCGGGTAGATTTGGTTTGGAATATGAAGATATTCAGAAGGAGAGCACGCGACCACGTTGAACTCTAAACTCGCGAGAGCTCCGCCAACGCTTCTTTCATGCGTGGTTGTCGTCCAATGCAAAAACGACGTGATCGGCGGACACTTTCACTCGGTTTCCTCAATATGACATGTGATCCAGGCGCCATCCCACTGTTACGGATTCGTCTGCGCATATCGAAATTGTATTGAGAATACTTGCCTTCATGCCCATTCTGCTCTCAACGACCTATTCAAATGAAGAACGAATAACAGCTTCCGGAACGCATGGCTGCCGATAAGAGAGAATCAACTACTGGTCATGTAGCTGTAGTTGCTCATTCAATATCTGCGTCAGTTCCGGCTTCTTCAAGCCGTGCACTTCTTCGTTGTACTTGTCGACCTTGCTGGACCAGTTCATGGAGCAGAACTTGGGACCGCACATGGAGCAGAAGGCGGCTTCCTTGTAGTAATCGTCCGGCAGGGTTTCGTCGTGCATGCCGCGTGCGGTTGCCGGATCGAGCGACAGGTCAAACTGCGCATCCCAATCAAAGGTATAGCGTGCGTGCGAGATGGCATCGTCGCGATCGCGTGCACCGGGGCGATGACGTGCGATGTCCGCGGCGATCTTGTAGGCGATGATGCCGTCCTTCACGTCCTTCTCGTTGGGCAGGCCGAGGTGTTCCTTCGGCGTAACGTAGCAGAGCATGGACGCACCGTGCCAGCCCATCATCGCCGCGCCAATGGCCGAAGTGATGTGGTCGTAGCCGGGTGCAATGTCCGTAACGAGCGGGCCGAGCACGTAGAACGGAGCACCGTCGCAGAGCTCCACTTCCTTGTCGACCTGCTCCTTGATCTTGTCCATGGGCACGTGGCCAGGGCCTTCGATCATGACCTGGACGTCGTGCTTCCACGCACTGCGCGTAAGCTCACCCAGCGTCTTCAGCTCGGCGAACTGTGCTTCATCGCTGGCGTCGGCTACACAACCTGGACGTAGTCCGTCGCCAAAGGAGTAGCTGACGTCGTACTTCGCCATCACCTTGTGGATGCGCTCGATGTTCTCGTAGAGGAAGTTCTGCTTGTGGTTGCTGGTCATCCACTGCGCCATGATTGCGCCACCGCGGCTGACGATGCCGGTAATACGTTTCGACACCATGGGAACGTACTGGATCAGTACGCCAGCGTGGATGGTGAAGTAATCGACACCCTGCTGAGCCTGTTCCTCGATCACTTCCAAGTACAGATCGATGTTCAGATCTTCCACCTTCTTCACACGGCTCAGTGCTTCATACAAAGGCACAGTTCCAATCGGCACGGGCGAGTGGCGAAGGATAGCCTCGCGGATCATCGGAATGTCGCCGCCGGTGGAAAGATCCATCACGGTGTCCGCCCCGAAATGAACAGCTGTGTGGAGCTTACGCAGTTCCTGCGTCGACGTTTGACGTAATGGCAGAGTTGCCGATGTTCGCGTTGATCTTGCACAGCGAGCCAACGCCAATCGCCATCGGTTCTAGCTCAGGATGGTTGATGTTCGCCGGGATGATCATGATTCCCTTGGCGATCTCGCTACGAACGAATTCGGCTTCGAGCTTCTCCTTGTGCGCGACGAAAGCCATCTCTTCCGTAATGAGGCCTTTGCGGGCAAAGTGCATCTGGCTCATGTTCCAGTCACCGCTGCGCGCGGCCTCTTCGCGGCGCTTTACAATCCACTCCGCACGCGGGGTGGGAATATCTCTTGGTCGTATAGGGACGATTTGCTCAGTATCTTTCACATTGCTTTTCATGTAGTTTCCTGATTGTTAGGTGGGATTTCGCTGTTTGCCCACACTCTCGCCAGTGAAGGCGCAAGCTTCCCCTGTAGAACGGCATCGATATTGTTCAATGCTGCGAGTCCCATATTCGTTCTGCTATCGATCGTCGCCGTACCCATGTGCGGAAGTAAAAAAGTGTTCTTCAGTTCAATGAAGCCAGGATGGAGCTTAGGCTCTCCTTCATACACGTCCAGACCTGCGGCAGAGATGTGTCCGCTTTTGAGGCCGGCGATCAAATCGTCGTCGACAATCAGCCCTCCGCGAGCAGTGTTCACCACGATTGCGCCTTTAGGAAGCAGCGAAATAGCGTTTGCATTTAGGAAGTGGTGCGTGTTGGCCGTCTCAGGAGCATGGAGACTTAGAAATTGACTCTCTGGCAGAAGGTCGAGAGGGTCGGCATGATACACGGCTTCGTCGGCGAAGCCATCAGGGAGCGGTCGAGGGCTTGAGTAGTGAATTCTCATCCCAAGCGCGCGGGCACGTTTAGCCACCGCTTGGCCAATCCGGCCCATCCCCAGAATTCCCAGGGTCTTGCCTGTAACCTGCCACCCAAGCAACGGCGCCGCACTTGATAGGGTCCATTGCCCAGCGCGGAGTAATTGCTGCGCCTCGAATGCGCGACGGGACGCGCCGAGAAGCAGCAGAATAGCAACATCCGCTGTAGCATCCGTAACCTCTGTCGGCGTATATCCAATCGCAATCCCGCGGGCTTCCGCGGCTCGTACGTCGATATGATCTAGGCCGGCAGAATAAGTAGAGATCACCTTTACAGAAGAAGAGACGCGCCTGAAGAACACCTCATCAAGTCGATCAAAGGGAGTGACGAGGATGGCATCGGCACCTTCAGAAGCGACGATCAATTCGTCCCGTGTGAAGTGAGTACCATCCGATTTGCGGCGTACGATATATTCCCTATTGATGCGGTCTTCGATGGCTTTGACAAAGTGAGCCGTGACTACCAGGACGGACCTCTTCATATTCCTCTGACCTCACAACGGCCGCTTCATCCCCGAGAAATTGACTGCAGGCTAGACCTCGACTCTTGCAGGCCCAGCCTGCGTGCACCACCAACTCCCATGGGTGAACGGCCAAAACTATCTCAGATTCAAGCATCGCTTTCAATGTGCACCGACACCCAAAGCTGTGTTGCCTGTATCTCAAGATTCCGTGATTTTAGTGATATGGCAGGAGCTTGCATATAGTGGGTTTCTGGTAGGCGAGCAGCCCCTGGCGCAACGTGAAGCACTGGCACTCAACCAGTCACTCGTCGGATAAGACCCGCGAATGTGCTACTCAAAATTTCGAGGGCATGCGCTGGCTGGCTGAATTTCGCTAGCGGCCGATCCTCAAGGGAAAGGGTTAAATCCGTCCGCGGAGTACTACTGGTGACAGGCCTCATACGGTCGACACTCGATGCCTCTTTATGAAGGATTTCCACGGAATAAACCTACTTCGTGCCCTCGCTGAGATTCTCGGGGCTGCTCCTTCGATCCGAACCAGATAATCACAGCCGCGCGAAGCACGTTTCTAGTAGGAACATGTGATATCGCTCGTCGAACAGTACTCATACCCTATAACCTGCCCGCGAGCTAGATCGTGCGGCCCTTAGGGGGATGCAACTGATTATGTCAAAACGCTCTGTCCTTGTTCCGCTACTTGTACTTGGCATGGCTGCAGCGGTCTTTTTTGGCATTCGCAGCTATTGGATGACCGAACATGCTGAGACTGGCGATCAACATACAGATGACGCCTACATTCGCGCCTACCAGACTCCTCTGAGCACACGCATTAGCGGAACAGTTAAGCACGTGGACATTCGTGACTATGAAACTGTCACTAAGGGACAACCCCTCCTTGAACTCGAAGATGCCGACTACCAGGCGGTCCTGAAAGAAGCAGAGGCTGCTCTTGAAGCTGCAAATGCGGAGTATGCTGCAAACCAGGACGCAAAGAAAGCGGCTGATGCGAGCATCGATGGCGCACAGGCTGGAGTGGAACAAGCCCAAGCTGCATCAATCGCGGCTCGATCTGGCATCGATTCGACTCAGGCAAGCCTCATACAGGCACAATCAGAATTCGAACGTCAGACAGGGTTATTAGAGAGCAAAGCGACTACCAAGCAGCAATTCGAACAAGCCCAAGCTTCCAAGTTAGAGTTGGCTGCAGGAGTTGCCAGCAGGAAAGCAGATCTGACGAGGGCTGAAGCAGGAATCGCTGCAGCGCAGGCCGCGCTCGTATCCGCCAAGCGGCAACGTGCTGCGTTGAACGCTAATGATCAAGGCCTGTTGGCGAATATCGATGCGAAAAAGTCGGCGATTGTTGTAGACAGAGTGAACCTGGGCTATACCCGAATCTCTTCGCCAGCCGATGGCTCGCTGGGCGAGTTTCAAGTTCATCCCGGCCAGCTTGTGGGAGCGGGGCAACAGATAGTTGATTTAGTACAGAGTGGTGTGTGGGTCCAAGCTAATTTCCGGGAGACGCAGCTCGGGCACGCGAAAGTAGGAGATCTCGCGGACATTAAGGTCGATGCATTCCCTTCGAAGACGTTCCATGGCCACATTCTTGAGATCGCTCCCGCCAGTGGTTCCCAATTCGCTTTGCTGCCGCCCGACAACGCCACGGGGAATTACACAAAAGTTGTTCAACGTATACCGGTCAAAATCGCATTTGACGGCAATGAGTCGATCACCGCGCTGAGGCCGGGCTTCTCAGTAGAAGTCGTCATTCATCCGTCGGATAAGGCGGTGAGGTAGCGCAGCCATGCCGGAGACCGAACCCCAAAAAACAGAACCGAAGGCTCCCTATCATCCGATGCTTGGGGTGGGTGCCGTACTACTGGGTGCCGCAATCGCCACGTTCTTGGGAAGGCTGTTGAGTGTGGGAGCAAGCGACTTGCGTGCAGCGTTGTCGTTGGACTATGACACCGCTTCATGGATCGGCACAACCTACAACATGGGAATGATGTTTATTGGTCCTTTTTCGGTCTTCCTCGGCGGAATGCTAGGTCCACGTCGAGTCTTGCTCACGTGCGCCGGGATCTTCACCGTGCTTTGCATTCTGATGCCCTTAGGGTGGTCCTCTCCTACCTTTCTTGTGTTGCTGGCTCTTGCGGGTCTCACCGCGGGCACGTTTTACCCCTTGAGCCTTTCCTTCGTTTTGAGAAACATTCCCCAGCAATATGCTCTTTATGGAATCGGCGCCTATGCCTTCGATATTGTGGCGACTACGCATGTTGCACATTCCTGGGAAGGCTGGTTGATGCGGGCGCTATCGTGGCGCTGGATGTTTTGGACAGATGGTGTACTTGCATCCTTAATGGTGTGTCTTGTTCTTTATGGCATTCCCCCACAACCTCTTCCGAAGCCTCAGCCTGGGCAGCCGAGACCGAGTTGGATTGGGTTTCTGTCTGCAAGCGCAGGAGCTGCGCTGATTTATGGAGCTCTCGATCAAGGTGAGCGCATGGACTGGTGGCGCTCGTCGACTTTTACTGCAATGTTTGCGACGGGACTGTTTCTTATCTTCTGCGCCGTGATTGGTCACTTCACCAGACCGAACCCTTTGATCAACTACCCCTTCTTGCGTCGACGTAACATTGTCCTTTTAGCATTGATACTTATTTTCTTCCGCTTCGCGCTTCTTTCCGCCGTGGTTCTTGTGCCCAGCTATCTAGGAAGCGTGCAAGGATATAGGCCCGAGGAGATAGGGCCCGTACTGTTATGGCTTGCGGTGCCCCAACTTCTGGCCGGAGCTGTTGCGGTGTTCCTGCTTGAAAGAGTTGACGTCCGAATCATCCTTGGGGCTGGCTTTGCGATGATGGCTTTGGGGTGTCTAATGAACGCCTCTTTATCGTCAGCTTGGGCAGGGGCCAGCTTTCAAGAAAGCCAACTTGTGCTGTCACTTGGTGAGGGTCTCGCCTTCAACGGTCTCGTTGGCTCACTTGTACTAGATATTCTCAATTCCGGCGCAATGAGCCGCGGGATCGATCTACTGACATTCGCTGGTTTCTTTCAAACGATCCGGTTGTTGGGGGGAGAGCTGGGCTCCTCTTTTATGGGATTCTTCCTTCAAAAACGGGAGGAGTTTCACTCCAATACGGTTGGATCGAACGTTCAGGCTGGAGCCTATAAGACTATGCAGCGGCTCCGCGGACTGACCGTCGGAATGCAAGCAACCGCTACTAGTTCGGATCAAGCCGGTCAACGCGCACTCGAATTGTTGGGCCTCACAGTCCGAAAACAAGCATTCACACTCGCAATCACCGACTGTTTTCTGTTGCTGGCATGTGCTTCGGGCCTATGCATGATCGCGATATCCGCAATGAGATCTGACAAGACACAATACAAGACACTCATTGCATCGGCGAAAGGACGAGACGCTTAGATGACGCTTGAACGTTACTACTCAGTTGCTTCGAAATGCTTACTTCATGGAGCGCTCACCAGAGCCGGACGGAACACGGGGCGAGCAGTAGCTGCTTATGCAGCTATCTTCCTTTTGTCACTGTCGACATGTGCCCAAGAGCCGACAGCGAAATCGAGAAGACAGGCGGTCCCGCTTACGCTTCGACAAGCCGTGGATATGGCCTTGCAACGCAACCGGCGGATGAGAATCGCTCAACTTTCGGTGGAAGATAACAAGGCGAAGCAATCTACTGCCAAATCGAACTACTATCCACACATTTCAAATCTATCGAGTGCGTTATATCTGACTGAATTGCAGGGCGTAACGATTCCGAAGGGGGCTCTTGGCAGCCCCTCCGCAACTGGTGCGATACCTGGCAGGAACATCACCGTGGGGCAAGGTGCCCAGGATGCTTTCACTAGTGGAACGGGATTGACCCAACCAATCACCCAACTGTTCAGAATCCACGCCGGTGATAAAGCCGCCACAGCGGATCTCCGCATCGCCCAACTTGGCGAACAAGACACTGACACTTCGATCTCACTTCTGGTACATCAACTGTATTTTCAGGTTCTGATAGAGCAGGCTCATCTCGAAGCTGCTGTGCAGTCAGTCTCGGCAGCGCAAATAGCCGAGCGAGAAAGCGTAAAAGCTGTGTCAGAGGGCCATTCTCTTGAAGTAGCCACCCTACAGGCACACGCAGCGATGCTCGATCAAAAGCAGGCCGTACTTACGCAACAACTGACGATCGACGACACGATGCTCCAATTAGATGATGCTGTGGGCCTTCCTCTAGGCACACCACTGGTCCTCGAGCAGAGATCCATAGAAGACTTGCCGGACATACCGAGCCGGGACGAGGCTCTCGCGTCCGTAGCCGCTCGTAACCCAAAGGTGCTTTCGGCCCGACAGACGGTGGAGAAGGCAAAGTCTGGAGTTGATGCTGCACGGGCGGCATATATTCCTGACATTACTGGATTAGCTCGCTACAGCTACCAAAGTGGTGTGCCGTTTTTAGTTCACAACTTCGGTACTTTTGGCGGAACTGTGACATTTGACATTTTCGATGGCGGAGCGCGCGCAGCCAAGCTTAAGCAAGCCCGAATCGAACTTGAGATTGCTGAGACTGAACTGCAACAGACCGAAGCGGATACTCGAATTCAAGTCTCCGCCGCTTACGATAAAGCAGAGAGACTGGAGCAGCTTGTGGCCATCACCGAAGAAGCCTTAAAGGCTCGGACAGAAGCTGCTCGTGTAAGCACAGAACAAGTCATCCATGATGCTCTGCTAGAGTCGGCCTCAGCGAAAGACGCTGCCGCGGTCTCCGATACTAATGCCTCTTTGCTAGAGGCGAGATTAAGTTTGTATCTCGCACAGAATAGCATTCAACAATTGCTCGGCCAACGGCCCTGACCCGCGAAGATACTGGATGTTTAGAAGGGATAGCCCTCAGCTAGGCCGATCGACGAAAGGTGATTCATTCCCACTCCTCGAAATGACGGAACGCACAGTTTGGCAACAACTTCGGAGGCCGGTGCTGTTGCTCTTGTTGCTATGGGCTATCGCGAAAGCGCGCGGCCAGGACGTACCCTCTTCTCCTTCGGAGCCTTGGATGAACCAGAAGCGCCAGATCCAGTTCGAGCGTTCCCTCCAGCAGAACAAGAGCGCGCCCTATGAATTGGATCTAGAGCACACATACTCTCTAGCCGAACTGATCAACCTCGCAGAAACCGATAATCCCGATACGAGAGTGGCTTGGCAAAGCGCCAAGGCGAGACTGGAGCAGGTCGGTGTAGCCAAGTCATCTTTGTATCCCGCAATTGCGGCCGTCGCTGTCGCCGACATATCACGTGACAGGCTCTTGGCCGCGACGGGATTTGTTCGCCAGACGATTGGACTCTCGCAATATACGCTGACTCTCAATTACCTCATCTTTGATTTCGGCAGACGCCAGGGAGCGATCGCCGAGGCCGAAAACGAGATGTTTGCTGCCGATTTCGCGTTCAACGACGTCCATCGCAAGCTTATTTACCGTACGAGTTCAAGCTATTACTACTTACTCAATGCGCTTGGACAAGTGGGAGCGGCGAAGGCGGCTCTAGCAAACGCCGAAACTGTGCATATCCTTCGTGACGGCCACGGCGTTTCTTCAGACTGGGTGCCAGCGGGTTCCCATCTTCAACATTGATGGCTCTTTTTCCGAGCTGGATTGTTTGCCTTGGTTTAGGCATTTTGCTCGCCGTTGGTGTTAGATGGCTGTTTGTCCGCTTTGGAATCGAGAACGACATCAAGCCCACAATTCTGATCTACCCATGCCTTTCTCTGTCGTTTGCACTAACGGCATGGCTGACCTTCTTTCGCTGAAAACGCAAAATGTGGATGAGAAACCTATATGGCCGATGAATCGTCGATGAGAAAAAAGCTCGTCGGGAAGGCTCTATCCATAGGCATTGTGCTGTACACATGTATCGTCTGTGTGCTCAGCCTGCACCGAGTCGACGTCAATCCAAGAACGGATGATGCGGAGGTTTTCGCCAACTTCATTGGGATTGCTCATCAAGTCGATGGCCCTATCGTCAAGCTTTATGTTAGGGATAATCAACTGGTCCACAAAGGGGACCTGCTAATGGAAATTGATGACCGCCCATACCGCTTCGCACTGGAACGTGCTCGGTCAGAACGTGAGGCTCTAGAGGGCTAGATCGAGGACGAACGTAGGACAATTGCTGCCCAGATCAGCAGGGTGGCTGTGTCATAGACCGCTACTCTAACGGCGGAGGCCAATGTCGCCAGATATGCGGCCTCGGTAGAAGAGGCGAAGGCCTCTGTTTTGAACGCACGAGCCGGACTCGTCCGGGCAGAGGCTGATCTCAATTACGCCAGTTCTAATCTTCGTCGCCTCCAGCCACTCCTCTCGCAGCAATATGTAACAGTGGATCAGATTGATCAGGCTAAGACGTTGGAGGCAACGAGACAGCAGGCTCGCTCTCAGTTGAAGCTGTCGCAGGCCGCGGAGGATTCTGCAACCGCGCAGTATCAACAGAGCAAAGCTGCCCTAGAGCAGAGCCGCCAGCAGGTTCAGGTCTCGAAGCATAGCGTGACCACGCTCGATCCGCTGGTTGCGCAGCGCTCCGGACGATCCTCGGCGATAGAGATCGCAGAATACAACCTGAATAACTGCCGCATCTATGCTCCATTTGATGCTCGCGTAACGAACCTGACGATTTCTGAAGGAACGTACGCCCATACTGGCCAGCAGATCTTCACGCTTATCGATACTCGCGCCTGGTGGGTGGTGGCGAACTTCCGTGAAACCCAACTGAAACATATCCGTCCAGGCATGCCTACCGACGTCTACGTTTTGTCTGAGCCGGATCAAGCACTCTCCGGAACAGTTGAAAGCGTGGGGTTCGGCGTAACGCCGGATGCTGATGTCGTAGGCAAACTCAGTTCGGGTCTGCCGGATGTGCAGCGAACGCTCAATTGGGTTCACCTTGCATCGAGATTCCCTGTACGGCTCCGCATCAACAACCCTCCAGAGAACCTCGCTCGCATGGGTACTTCATCCATGGTGATTGTGCGCGAGTCGGGCTCGATATATCCGAATGGAAGTCACCGATAATGGCCGCTCAGAAGCCGACATCTGAGCAACTGAGTTTTATCTCTTGGTTTGAGAAGTTCATAAAAAGTGAGCTTGCCCCTTATCCAGGGCGGGGAGCGGCTGTAGCTCGAATGGTTATTGCAGCCACTCTAACAATGCTCTTGATAATGACCTTCCGCATCAATGACGGCGCCTTGGGTACGATCTATGCTTTCCTTATCTCTAGACAGAGCATGCGCTCCACGCTCCAGTCTGGAGTGGCCATTGTCATCAGCTATTCAGCAGGAGTGGTATTTGTATTCTGTGGTGCAGCTATGTTCGCCGATCAGCAGTCCCGCTCGTATTGTTTGGTTCGCCGGCAGCATGCTTGTTACTTTCTTTGCTTTACGGACACTGCGTCAGACCGAAGTAGCAACGGGATTCGCCGTGCTAGTAGTGAACGCCCTACCCATCTGGCAGACTCCACGGACTTCCGAGTATCGTGTGGAACAAACTCTATGGCTGACACTGGGCGTTGCCATAGGGACGACAGTAACCGTATCTGTCGAAGCAGTTTTCCATGCCTTATGGCCGCGAAACGAAGTGATAGAAGCGACAAGAGAGCGTTTGGAGGCGATACGCCGCTTGTTTTCATACGCTGCAAATGGGACATCCATAGCCCCCGCTCTCTTAGAGCGGGGGCTATGCGATATTCCATAGTAGGAACAAGCGGCCTTCGGAGTGCTCTCGCGAGAATCAGCCATGAAGGAACAGCCTTCGATCGTTGGAGTACTACGATCGCATTGGTCGGCCGCATCGTTGACTTGGGTGTCAACGCGACCGTAGCTTCGCATCTCCTAACGGAGAAAGATTATGAAAACTTTCGTAGACTCGAAGGACATCTGCGAAAGATTCTTTCGTCGTGGGGTGCTATGCGAGAACAGACGCATCAAATTCAGTCTCAGACTGATCGCGTTGCTTCGCTTTCGTGTATTCCGCAACTTCCCGAATTGCATCGTTCTTTATCGATGTTGGCGCAGGTGTGTGGCGAGGCTGATGTAGCTGTAACGGAAACCACTGTCTCCGACTGTGACGAGAGAACTCGCTTCAAAGGACCCGGTGTTGGAGCAGTTAGGTTTTCACTCTTTGTGCCGGACGCATTTCGAAACCAAGAGCATCTGATGTTCGCTGTACGTGGATGTCTCGCAACGACGCTTTGCTACCTGATTTATGAGCTACTTGATTGGAGAACAATCTCAACTTGCATCACAACCTGCGTGCTCACCGCTCTCTCCACTGTAGGTGCTTCGCGCCAAAAGCAGTTCCTACGGGTCGGAGGAGCCATAGCAGGTGGTTTGATTGTCGGAATAGGTTCACAGATTCTTATCCTACCGAGCATCGATTCGATTGCTTCGTTTTCGATCCTTTGCAATCGTCACTGCGGCGGCCGCATGGATAGCTACCTCGAGTTCGCGTCTCTCATATTTCGGCGTCCAGCTAGCCTTAGCCTTTTACCTCGTGAATGTTCAGGAATTTTCCATTCAGACATCGCTTAGCGTGGCTCGCGATCGAGTTGTAGGCATCTTGTTGGGGTTATTCATGATGTGGCTAGCGTTCGACAGGATTGGTGGCGTGACAGCCTCGGACGCGATGGTACGTGCACTCTGTCAGAGCCTGCGAGCAATGGCCAACATGTTTCAGCTAGCTAGTGAATCGGACTTGCCGTCAACGACGCAGCGAGTCTGCGCTCTCCATGAGGAGATTTGGTCGAACTTTGACACTATCCATGCTCAAGCTGACGGCATTTTGTTTGAGTTTGGATTAAATAGAAGCACGGCATGATCTGGCGCAGCTTGATTCGCGAGTGGCAACCCCACTTGCGCACGATCTACTTCCGCGAACTAGCCTTTCTACAATTGCGTTCTTTGGGCGGAGACGAAAGTCTTCCGGCATCATTTCGGAAGAACCTCGAAACAAAGCAGTGTGTCTACGCCCGTTCACTGATTGCGATGGCAGACCATATCGAAGGAAGAAGTGCACTCAACATCCGCAACCCTCTCCCGGAGGAGGTGTCTCCTCAACTACATGTGAGCCTAAGTAAGATGACACTTTCGCCGACACAAATGGCGCGAGTATCTAAGATTATTGAGTCATCGAGAGAAACTCAAATCGAGATCGAGTTATTACTTGGAGAGGT